>JAABUK010002913.1_pt1 | contig 29881 bp, 43 predicted proteins | sample 5559141 | NCBI WGS metagenome assembly JAABUK01 (sample SAMN10711869, study PRJNA513367) | rock metagenome | isolation source: Antarctica rocks | place: Antarctica: Victoria Land, Pudding Butte nord | collected 2016-01-03
TTGCTACGTCCTGTACATTGCTCAACAGTCATGTTGTCATATATAATTTGGCTTGCAGGCTTTCTCTGTCTCCTTGCCAATGGCTTCACAGACTGGCAAGGAGAAACACCGCCAGGTCCACCACCTGAGCCGTGAGGCTGGGGACCCAAATGGTTGGGTGGAGAGCATAACAGGCCTCACTGCAGACCAGCCAGCAACTGACCTGCTCAACAATGGTTCTGCTTCCAACTACAAACCTACTGCACTGGTAAGTTGCATAAACCACCTCAGGTGGCATTTAAAAGCCACAGCTACAGTGTTTGTAGCATTGTTATCAGCCTTTCAGCTGTATATGCTCAAGCATTTCTTGCCCTAATGCAGGCTGATGGGTCCACAGTAGAGGCTGCAGATGCAATAGGACTTCAAAGCTTTTCTGGGCTGTCACTTCAGGAGGAGAATGACATGCGATTGGAGCATGCTCTGGACATACTGAAAGCTGATGTAAGCTTTGCGTTGAGATCATGTCAGAGCCAGCTGCATGAGATGGACTCACTGGGCAACATCTATGAAGTTGCATCCCAGTCTGATATGCAGTTGCCCTTGTAATTCAACTTCCCTTCTGTTTCACAGACTATGCTGTCTGTTGCCCTGGGCACCTTTTGCAACATATGAGTGTGTGGAAATGCTGCAGGTGGAGAGCACTGGTGAGGCACTGATCACAATTGGTGGGCCTGGTGGTTGGGGCCCTGAGCTTCTGACAGAGGCAGAGTTGGCTGTGATTCTGAAGAGAGTGGAAAAGGTCATGGGTGCTGCATTTGCAGACATGACAATCCTGCGGCAGCGGAAGGTGCCCAGCAACAGTGAGGCTGCTGGTGAGCTTCTTACATTACGTGTTGCCTGTTATTTGCAGTCTGTCATGCCACACTGAAATTTGTTCCCGATTCGGCAAGCATAGGCAGTGTGACCAACTCTGCCAGCTGTGTGTGTTTGGGGATGCAGATACTAAGGTAGACATCAAAATTGTGCATGACATATGAGATGCTATGCAGAGAGCGCTACGGCAGATGTAGTGGTGAGGGCAAGAGCCAATCCTGGTGCAGTGTCTCCAGCAGAGTTGAGGGTAGCCATCATTGGCAATGTGGACTCTGGCAAGTCTACCATGGTATGTCTCAGCTGAGCTCGTAATGGTTCAGACAAAGCACCTTGCTCAACTCTGCCATCTATCTTTTACATTTGATGCAGGCATGTGCTTTTGCATTGCTGGCCAGACTTATAGAGACGCTCTGCACTACTGCTGTTTTTGGTATTAGCTCTGTCTTGTCAAATTTTGTCTTGATCCTGTGTGTAACCCTTCAGGTAGGAGTGCTGACTAGACACATTTTGGATGATGGGCGAGGCTTTGCTCGCTCCAAGGTGTTCAAGCATGGGCATGAGGAGGCAACTGGCAGGACTTCATCCATTGGACAGCACAACTTATGTGTAAGTAGCTTGCTGCAGGCCCTCAGGAATGTCCATATGTGTCCCTGCAATGCACATGTTGCTATGCAATGCTGTTTAACAGGCTCCCATGCCTTTCACAGCTTTGCCTATAGACAGTATCAGCCTTCATGGCGTCAGAGGGCTTTGCTGCTCATCTTGAGGTACTAGTGCTGTGCCCATCAGAGACTCTGCTTACCTGACACCTGTGTTCTGTGCAGCTGGACAGCAAGTGCAACATCCTGAACGATCAGATGTTCCGCAGCAACTCCTCGGCTGAGTACATAGCAAGGTCCTCCAAGGTGGTTACTCTGGTGGACCTGGCTGGCCACGAGCGCTACTTCAAGACCACAGCTTATGGCCTGACAGGCCACATGCCAGACTATGCTTGTCTTATTGTGGGCGCCAATGCAGGTCTGCTGACTGCTGCCCTGCATCCATCAAGCTATGTCTCAGCAGTATGTCAAGTGCGTCTGCACCATCGCGTAACTGCAGCCTGCCAAAGTGACACGCTCAGCATAGCTGCACTTGAGCCAAGTGATTCACGTGACAGCACACTGTTTTGGCTGTTTGGGATCAGTCTCAGCATGCTGGCCAGTACCTGTACCAAGACATGCTGCCCACCCTGCAGGCATTGTTGGAATGTGCAAGGAGCATATGGGTGTAGCTCTGGCCTTGAAGGTGCCAGTGTTCTTTGTCGTGACCAAGGTGGACATCTGCCCAGAGCATGTGCTCAAGCACACCTTGGCCACCCTGCAAGCAATCCTCAAGAAGCCTGGTGTGAAGAAAAAGCCCTTCATGGTGAGTCTCCGACTTCACCTGCACCATCTGCATGCAAGCCCAGACACAGAGGTGTTGAAAGTGACTAGTACCCCACAAAGTATGCTTGCTGCACCACTTGCATGATTTTGCTTGCATGCTTACTGTTGGAGTGCAAGAGTAAACGGACCTGTGCCTGGTCGCACAGCCACAGGTACATTTACCCTTGCATTCCAAAACCTTGCACACAGAAAGGCACCAGATCAACGTTGTCTATTTGCGACTCGGCAGTCAGCTTTATGGTGTGAGTGCAGGTGCGCAACAAGGATGATGTGCTGACCTGTGCTAGGCACATGCACACAGACAGTCTGGCTCCAGTCTTCTTGACGTCATCAGTGACAGGGGAGGGGCTGGAGCTGGTGCGCTTGTTCTATAACCTGCTGCCTCAGCGTCACAAGTGGTAAGCTGACTCACCTCAATGTGCACATGGGCTGAGAGAAGGAGAGACAGGATTTTACATCTTCAGCCAACCAACTAGGTTGTACACATGTGCCAGGGTTGTCACTAACCTGGTCAAAGCTATGAAAAGCTGCTGCAGTGCATCACACCTGCTTTGCTGTACCCCAGCTTCCACTGTCAGATGTGTTGGGGTCAAATGGTCCTTGCATTGCGGCAATGCAATGTGTACATAATGTTATACCACATGAGCAAACAAGGTTAGGTTGCGGTGTGCGCTGTTGTGCTGTTGACTGGCCAAGTAAATGGTCAGTGTTATGCATGCAGGCATGACAAGGTGAAGGAGTATGCTGAGTTCATCATTGATGAGACTTTTGGTGTTCCTGGAGTGGGGACTGTCATTGCTGGGACGGTGAAGCGGGGAGTGATCACTACCAACGCCAACCTGATGCTGGGCCCAGACGTGGGTGATGGCACCTTCAAGCCCACAGCCATCAAGAGCATTCAGTACAAGAGGCTGCCTGTGACCAGGGTATGCCTCCCTGTGCACACTTGAGCTTGCTGCTGGACTCTCATTTTGACAGCTGTCTTTCAAACATTGCTGAAGCTTATGTTGTATGCTAGATGATTGCAGACATAATGCTGCTGGGAAACTTTTGATCTAGGCAGTACTGTGCGGCACATTGCCTGAAACCATCTAGCATACAAGTTTAAACTTAGCAACCTGTGAGACAGGCAGTCCAGCAGGCTACTCTAGGGCTACTGATGGCGAGCCAACAGCGCTTTTGAAAGCCTGCAACCAGTTCTCTCAGCAGCACTGTGATCAGTATTCCGCTCATTAGGCATCTGAATCTGGTTGTGCCTGGCTTGCACTCAGGTGGTGGCTGGGCAGACTGCTGCTCTGGCTCTGAAGAAGGTGAAGCGTAACCAGGTGCGCAAGGGCATGGTGCTGGTGGACGAGAGAGCTAAGCCCAAGGCTTCCTGGGAGTTTGATGCTGACATTGCCATCCTGACTCACTCCACTACTATCCAACCTCGCTATCAGGTAGGCCATGCAACAGCCAAGTGTATACTCCATCACCAAGACAGTGCTCGAGTCGCATCTCTGCTCTTCCTTGATAGCCTTAGAGCTTTGATACCAGTCTTGGCTGTAGTCTGGCATTCGAGCGGGTGGCAGGTGAACTTGTCAGCTCTGAAGCCTGGTGCTGACTGTGCAGGCTGTGATACATTGTGAGATCGTGCGTCAGGCTGCAAGGGTGATTGCCATGGACAAGGAAAGGCTCAGGTCTGGGGACAGAGCATGTGTCAGATTCAGGTTCTTGCAGCGTCCTGAGTATCTGACAGCAGGTACCAGGCTTGTGTTCCGTGAAGGGAAGACTAAGGGAATTGGCATGGTAGTGGGAACAGAGTGATGTGTCATTCATGTTTGAATTGTCGCCTGTGCTGCCAGAGCAGCCTCATGCCAGGTAGTCAGTGTACACTCATTTTTGTGCAACAATATTGTTCTGACCTTCAGAGTGCCTTGTATATTCCGTAGTCCTACGCTTTGTGTGTGTATGTTCGCAGCTGGGCAAGTTAAAGCATCTTAGTCAAGTCATGTGCAGAATGTAAGACTTGTCCAAGACGGGCACAGCCTAGACATGCCATAAATGAGCAAGCCTTGTAGAGATTGAGATTAGCATTGTAAGCCTCTGCACAATTAAAAAAACACAATGCCCCCTGCAGCAGAGGCATACCTGCATCGCACAGAGTTTGCAGCTACCAGTTTTGCAAAGCTACAAAACACTGTGGCAATGTCGATGCAAGTCCATATACCACTGCTCCGTGTCAAAAAAATCATGAAATGAAAAGAATTAGCCTAAAAAATCCTGCTATGATACAAGTCAGTAAATACAATTTAGGCAGCTATCTGCTGTGCTGAGTGCGGCCCTACTGCGAACTGGGCTAGCCGCATTGCAAGTGGTACTGGTACCCTGGCCGAAATGTGGCTCCCATCTGGCAAAAACTCTTCTGATTCTACTATTCCGATTTTGTGAATTTCTCCAGACAGCTCACCCTACACAGCAACACGAGTTGTGAGAGGTGATGGCCAGCACTGTGTCAAAGAAAGCACAGCGCAGGTCAGACACATTTGTTCCCTTAATAGTTTGGATCCAAGTACAATTTCCCAAGGATACACTAATTTACAGAGCTTGGTAAAATGCCTGCATCATAGGGGTATTGCATCAGACACATTGTTACCCAGTATAGTACATAAGTCACCTGAGTGTAGGGAACCAGCACGTCCACAGGCATCATGCTTTCCTGGACCTTGCGCTCTACAAGATTCATCAGCTCTGGCAGGCCTTGACCTGTCTGTGCAGACACGCAGACAGTGTTGTCCCGCTTGTCTGCAACTGTCTGCACCATCTCAGGGTCAGCGCACACGTCCACCTTGTTCCACACAGAGATCATGGGAATGTGACCCACATCAAGGTCCTCAAGCACCTGCCAGCAGACACTACTTCCGGTCTTTGCAGGCAGTCCATTGCACACAGTGGAGGCTGAGAGCAAAAGAGTATGCAACCTCTGCCTGCCCTACAGTGGTTCACAATAGCTATTCAAGGTGATGTCAATGTTGCTTGGCTGTTCACACGATAGAGCCAGGTTGACTACTTAGGTGCAATCCTTGCAATACTCAGGAGTTAAGCAGATGAGCAAGTTTGTGACATCCAGACTACCTGCATGACAGCTTGAGTCTGAGCTGCGGCATTTGGATGGCTGACATCCACAACATGCAACAGCAGGCTAGCTTCAGTGATCTCCTCCAAAGTGGCACGAAAGGCAGCTACCAGCTGAGTGGGCAACTTCTGTATGAACCCCACAGTGTCTGTCAGCAGAACCTGCATGAGCAAATCCTGCTGGATCCACTGTGCAAGCAGCCTTGACCTTGCTGGAGCTCAACTGGCAGACAGCTATTACAAATCCCAAAGCTGTTACAAGTGCCAAATCAATGGAGCTGCTCAGAAGGCTCCAAGGCCAGAATGGGGTCTGCATGTTGATTTAAGCTGGAAGGACACAGCCTGAAAGACATACCAGTGGGAGACATTTGTGCAATGCAATACACAACGATTTGGAGGACATACAACAACATTATGTGTGTAACAGAATTGCGAAAATGTGGACACCATGCATGCTATGACTACCTGTTTGGAGCTAGGCAAGGAGACTCTGCGGGTTGTTGGATCAAGTGTGGCAAACAGCTTATCCTCTGCCACCACAGCTGCCTCTGTGAGGCTGTTCAGAAGAGTGCTCTTGCCAGCATTGGTGTACCCCACCAAAGCTATCACAGGGACAGGTGCCTGGAAGCATGCAACAGATACAAGTTATAATAGTATATGCCGTAGTTCTTCTGGCCCATTCTTTTTCTGGTCAGTAGACAAGCATGCCTGCAAGATCATGCAAGGCCGTCACAGTATGTCTTTCGTGTAGCATTACTGGAGTCCACACACTAACAAGCAGGTTCCGATGATTCCAGCTGAAAAGCTGACTAACGCATGTAACAACAGCATGTGTGAATGTGACATACTGCCAGTGCGCAGGACAGTACCGCAGCGCGACGCTCCCGGTACTGTTTGCGGTGGGTGCGCACATCCTCCAAGCTGCGTTTGAGCTGACCCATGCGCGTTCGCAAGATGCGCTTGTCAACTTCGATCTGCTTCTCTCCCATGCCCCTGACACGCCCTCCTGCCTGTCTCTCCAGGTGTGTCCACATACGTGTGAGGCGAGGCAGCTGGTACTCACTCTGTGCAAGCTCTACCTGCAACCGCCACACTCTTCACTTGAAGCAGCCCCATGCACCAGGCAGCTTCATGCACCAGGCAGCCTCATGCATCAGGCAGCCAACATGTCCCAGAACAGTCGCTGCTGACCTGTGTTTGCTACTTATCTGCTGACTGTGTTTAATTGCGCGTCTCAACACATGATTCTGGCAGTCAGCGCAGCATAAAATGATAAATAAAAGGATCCTCATGTGGTTGACATGAAAGTAAGAGGAAGAGCTAAAGGTGTCTAGAAGGCACACCTGCAGCTGACCCTCCTTGGTTGCTGCCCTCTGTGAGAAGATGTCCAGGATGAGGGCTGTTCTGTCACACAGCCTAATGTTATCACCCCATGCCCTCTCCAAGTTGCGTAATTGGCCTGGAGTAAGCTCATCATCAAAGATAACAGTGTCAGCATCCAGCTCATCCACAGCTCCTTCCACTTCAACAGTTTTACCAGAACCTATGTAAGTGCGAGGTGACACACTCTCTAGGTTCTGAAATGTCTGGCCAACAACCTGCACAAGCAAGCAACTGAAGATGCACAGAAACGTTGTCTGACAGACTCCTGGTAGATTGCCTGTGAGCATGCCATAGGCTGTGTCACAATTGTCTTATGCACAACTCCTGTTGTGGCTTGTGTCATACAGAGCAAATACGTTGTACCGTACAAGACAAGGTCCTGAACTAGTGCTGGCACTGGATGCTCTCAGATGGAAACGTAGAGCTCTGTACCTCAAGCCCAGCAGTCTCCGCAAGCCGCCCAAGTTCCTCCAAGGATTCATGTATGTTGTAAGCAAATCTGTCTCTGTGCCCTTTCTGTGCCACGCCAACCAAAAAGGCTCTCTCCACTACTGGACCAGTTTGGGTTTCGACTGCTTCAAGCCGGCTGCCATTGTTGCCTGAATGCTGGCCTCTGAGAGTATCTGCAAATGAGTTGAGGCTTGTTCGCTCTCTGGCAAATGCTGACTCCTCAGCTGCTGGCTCTGACGCAACATCGCTGTCAGAGTATTGTGGAGTGCTGGCTCTGCAGCGCCTTGCAAAGCCGCAAACTCTACTGTTTGCTTGCCTGCCAGCATGCGCTTTGATCCATGGCTGTTTGCAACTTGAAAAGGCGTAGCTTGAAGTCCGGACAGGGTGTGAACGAAGGTTTGCGAAACCTGAGTCCAGCATTGTGCCCAGTTGGGGAATGATAAGGGTTGCAGCTGACACGAGCAACCTTGAGCTGTACTTTTGAGGGGCTGAGTGGGCTTAGGTAAAAGGATTTTAGAAAGTGGCCGTGGCGGGGCACAAGTGGTGAGTGTACAATTTGTGCAGAGATCACAGTGGTGAACCTGGTATGTGGACAGCTGGCTCAAGTCTCGCTAGAAAGAACTGGCGATATCTATCAACGATGAGATGAGAGAGCGAGAGCGGGAAGTGTTTGACGTCCTTGATGAGGTTCAACAGAGCTGACAGGGACGTGTGTATGTGTGATGCGATGCGAATTCGACCTCCGTACCTTTATCGCAAATTTTCACTCTTCCAAGACAGCTTCCAAGAACGCTGTGACCGCCGGTTCAGCCTCGCAGCTCCGACGACGAAGTTGCAGCTGCTTCGTTCATGCTACATGCGCGAGCTACATTTGCACACAATTTTCCTTGTCAGAACGGCTGTCACAGTAGGTTACACTCACGTTGATCCTTATGCTTTGTGGCGATGCTGGGCACGCAGTTGCAGCGGCTTGGAGTGCCGACCCTTCGCAATCCGTTCTGGGGTAGACTTGTTCTGACGGCAGCTATCGCAGTTGTTTTGTTACTATATGTTGCTTTCAAAACCAGCGGAGCAGCAGATGGCTCGAAGGCAATTTTCGGGTACAGGGAAGCCCTACCGGTCTTCGCCTCATCGGATGCTGCCAGCAACGAAAGCAGGCTCGCCGGTCTCGTTCATGGCAACCCATGGAAGCATAGTGTCGGAAATCGCCGCGGCGCGCCCGGGATTCTTCCCAAAGCCTTGTATGTGTCGGTGAAGGACAAGGCAAACGTCCAGTGGGATGCGCAGTCCAGCATAAATCAATGTGCAAGTCTCAATCCTGGGTACACAGTGGAAATCATGGGAGACGCAGAAAGGAACAGCACTGTTCAGCAGTATGCACCAAGCCTGGTACCAGTGTACAGCAAATTGAAGCCAACAGAACGGAACGATTTCTGGAGCTACCTGGTAAGCAGTCAAGTACATACCCGTTTCATGTGCATGCAATGCAGCGTTTTCCATTCGGCACAGTGCAACTGTTGCACAGTGCAACTGTTTCATTTGCAGATTTTTGAAGGTATGTGCTCTGTAAGCCCCCTGCAATAAACAGTGATGTCAATTTTTGGACCTTGCAGATGCTATATCTGTTTGGCGGATGGTACATTGACCATGATGTCCACTGCTACAAGCCTTTTGACGAATGGACAGCCAACTTCAATGGCACAGCAAATGCTGTTGTTGGGGTTGAAGTCGTAATACCTGAAGGCAACAGAAATGCAATGGGCTTCTGTTGTCCTGTGCAATATGTTCACTGGGTCATGGGCAGCGCACCTGGCCATATACTGTTCGCTCATGTTGTTGATCTCATGCTGGACCTGCAAGCCACTGCAGCAGCAGACCCCAACAGCGCACCAGGCAAGCAGATAGACAACCCAGTCATGACAACAGGGCCAGGCATGCTCACAAAAGCCGTTGAACACTTCCTAGCATTGTATGATGCCTACTCACTTGACGTTGCCATCGAAGATCCACAGATGGTTGCAGATCTGTTGGTGTTGCCAAGGACAGCAGTGTCAGTGGGAGGTTATGGGACAGCCAATGCTGATGCCAACCAAATATATGTCAAGCATATGTTTGCCGGCACGTGGAAGCATGGGGGATCAGGCAGTTGGTAGGGCATGGCTAGCAACTTCAGGCCAAGCTGAATGTTTATTTGTTACTATATGCAGCTGCAGTATACTGCCTACGTAGGCAGACTGCAGAGACACATTTTTTAAGTTGCCAAGTTGGATTTTTGTGTTGTTCCATCGTTTGTTGTATTGCTGAAGACCTGTTGTTGCTTTGTGTGCTCGCATAGAGTAGACCAGACAATCTTTTTTATTGTGGATCTTTTTGAGTGCAGCCACCACAGGGCACTTGCGTTGCGCACAGCAATACTGGTGGCCTGCAGTTGCTAGCCAGAAGTATAGCTTCTATTATGTGAAAAGAAAGGCAAGAACACAACACACAGCAGGAGACCTGGAGGCACTTTTCATCGCCCAAGCCCGTTGCCTGTCTGCTTTCTCTTTCCTGCCTTGCACAGATAGAGCTTTGTGCAGCTCACTGCTACACATCTCTGTCTGTTCCTGCTTGCTGTTTTACGTGACTTCTTGTTAAACAAACTGTTGTAGAAGGGTGGCACTGTTAAGATCTTTAGTGTAGGTCGGCAGCCAATCGGGCATATACTGCACCAGTTTTGCTCTTTGAAGAAGGAGCTAGCGTTGAAAACCTGCTGCCAGGAATGGATGCTGCTTCAGCTGCTCTGTGACATGCTGTGCAAGTGCAACGTTGACACTTGGTGTAAGGCATTGCCTATGAGCACCGCTAGACAGGGCGCAGTGGGCCAATTAAATTCCGGGATGTGCTCTCAAAATGCATTGCAGCTTTGTGTGAGGTCTGTATATTTCATTACAAATGACTGTGTTGGAGCTCTGTATACTATAGGTATGCTGTATGAGATTTCCTTCAGGATGAGACACAACGCCGGTGTACACACTGCTTGCTCTCTGATTCACCTCGCCCCCAAGTTGCCACAGGTGTTTCTCGAGCTCGATTTTGGCAGCTCCGAAACCATCACGTAACGCTCACTGCAAGTGAAACCACAAGGAGTGAATTGACAACAGACGAGAAACAGAAGTGTTGATTGGCGCAGCTCATGTGCGATTCATCGTAGGATGCGAATTGCTGTCCGAGCCGGCTCCTGTGTGACTGAATCGTTGGTCAAACAGCTAGGACACCGTAGCAAGACTGTCCTGCAAGTGCACGAACCTTTGTGCGCGAAGCGGTTTAGCTGTGCAAAGCACGGGCGACCTCGTGCTGACACTCATCGACGCAGTTTTAAGACTGTGCCACAGGCGTCCGCCGCCTCAGTCTTCGGTGCTTCACAGCTGCCCTCCATGCTGCAAGCCTTCCTTTCACCAGCTGCGTTGGCCTTCACTATATTGTCAACGGTTGCAATATCAGCGTGGACTAGCGCAAGGCGAAAGACACGCATGTCCGAGATTACCACGCAGCCAAACGACTTCAATAAGGGTGTACTCAGCAGGTGTCCTACAATCAACGCCCCATATCAAGCCTGGCCATTCCTGACCAACGGTCATGTTGAGACAATCTTCGCCTCCAAAACTCGCAGAAGCCCGCCTGTTGAGTATGACAGATACTCGTTTGAATGCCCAGATGGGGGGACTGTTCATTTAGACTACCACAGACTTCCCAGCAGCATTGTAGGTAGCATCCGACAGCTCTGCCAGAGTGTAACACCTCAACAGCTTCGGATCTGCCTGTTGCACTGCAAATTGCTGCATTGCTGCAGGACTTGCCAGCAGATGCACCGGTACTGATCTTGCTTCCTGGTTTGACGGGGGGCAGCCATGACAGCTATGTCCGCCACATGGTCGGAGCTGCCTCCATGAATGGCATGAGGTCAGTCGTCTTCAACAGCAGAGGGACGAGCGATGGGCCTGTCACCTCACCACAGTTCTACTCTGCTTCCTACACTGGAGACATGAGGTAGCTATGCACACATGTATATTTCCTGCTTGTCACTTGGTTCTGATCAGGTGTTGCTACCAAGCAATAACCAATCCCCTGCACAATTTCACCATCTCAGCAGCACAGCACCCACATGCTGGCCAAACAATCTTGTCAACAGAAGCATACCGTATCAATCTATAATACGTATAACAGTATCATCAGATCCAGCTTGCCCTTGATTGCATGGCAGCCATGTAGAGCAGGCATGTGGCGTGTGTAATATCATCTCTTCATAAACAGCCACACTTGTCACGACACATGAGATCATTGAAGTTTCAACAAACTGTGACTCTAGGCATGCAACTTCAATCATCGAAGCCACAAAGAACTTGCAGTCCAGGCATGCAAGTTTGAGTGAATTACGCAGTTGTGTGGCCACCATAAAGCAGCCACCATGGCAAGGGTGTGTGTCACTATGCAGAGCTTATATCGCAGACTGGATGTTCCCCAAGTCTATCAGCCGTGATGTTGCTGCTTCAAGCTGTGATGCAAAGTGTAGGCGGGTGGTGAAGATGGTTCAGGAGCGGTACCCTTCCTCAGAGTTGCTGGCAGCAGGCTGGTCCCTGGGGGGGAACATACTGGTGCGCTATGTGGGTGAAGAAGGAGACCAGTGCCCCATCTCAGCTGCTGCCTCCCTGTGCAACCCACTAGACCTGGTGAGCTGCTTCTGTATAGCTTGTGATTGTGTCACTGGTGCATCATGACTTGTCAGCATTCATGACAGATGTCATGGACGGCCACAAGGCCATAGCTTTAGGTGCTGCACCTATTTGCCCTCACCTGCAAACCGTGCATCTGAGCTCAAGCATATCAGCAACAAACACAGTGCATAGCTGTGCAGTTGACAGAATCTGTAAAGCTCATTCTATGACAGCCCTGTGGCAGATATGCTCAATAACATTGCTTAGCTGAACACGTTGCATCATGAGGCCCGATACTTCCAACACTGTGTCGAGGCCAATTGCAAGGCTGAATGTCAGTATATAAATCAAAGGGCAAGGCTTAAAATACATGTGTTGGTGCTTGAATTCGAACATAGCGACAACACACTTGTGCGTAGATACCGTTCTCACCTGCATATTTAAATAGCGTGTAGATGAATCCTTGGTGAACCTTTCCATGCTGTTCCATGCTATTCCATTACACTGACATAACAGCAAGTCTTCTGCATGTCCGCCCTGTTTGCTAGTGTTTTAGCAGCCCAAAAATGCACCGTGCAGGCAATTTCTGACGACAATTTCCATGTGGGGTTCAACAATATCTATGATAAAAACCTAGCCAGGTCCCTGCGCAACATCTTCAAGAAGCATGCGCACCTGTTCAAGGGCTTAGAGGACAAGTACGACTTGGACCTGGCTGCTAACTGCACAACCATCCGGGGCTTTGATGATGCTATCACCCGCCGAACCTTTGGTAGGAGGCTGTCCTTTTAGTATGTCGTTGCTGGCAGTGACATCCTATCTCCAGTGATGACGCAGGATCAGTGTCACTTGCACAACACGGTCGCATCTGTCTATACTGTCATCTCTGCTGCTGCTGCTGCTGCTGCTGCGTGACACTTTGTGTGTCATGAACAGCATGCACTGGCCTGTATGGCAGCATGCAGCATGTTTCCTTCAACTTTGGCGTGCACACACTGTATAAGGTATAGCATAGATCAGCAGCAACCAGATGCCACAATGAGTGTCAGGTCTTCATCACGTGTTGTGGAGGTTTCATCACAGGGTTGTTTTCTATGACCATCGTGTCTCATGGCCAAGATCTACTGGGGTAGTGTAGTGTACAGACCCTGACAGCCTGCATCCCAGAGAGGCACGTCTGCACTTGCACACACATAGCTCTTCCTCATGGCCATGTTATGGAGAAAACACCACACTGGGAGCCATGCCTATGGATGTGCAGATTGGCCAAGTGTGGATGCCTACTACTATGGCTCCAGCAGCTCCCACTCCATTCCAAATGTCAAGATACCACTTCTGTGTATACAGGCAAGTCAGCCTCTCTGTCGCTTATGGCCACCTGCTCATGCCCTGCTCAATGCCCATCCCTTGCCTGCAAGGATGGACTTGTGTGCTTGTGTGCACCCACCATGGCAGCACAGATGAAAGATGCATGCCTTGCTGTGTCATAAGACACAACTCTTGCACTTAGAGCATCACTAGAAAAGCAGCACATCAAGCAGTCAGCTGCAGCTTCTGATGCATAGCAGCTCCTGTTCAGCTATCAGTAGTCAGTTTGGAATCTCCTATGGCACCCAGTCTTGTGACAGATGTGTGACACAGTGTACACTAATCTTCTGTGCTTTGTGGCAGGCAGCAAATGATCCCATAGCGCCGGCCAAAGCCATTCCCAGGCAGGCCATGAAGGACAACCCTGACTGTATTTTGGTGGTCACCCCCTGTGGCGGCCACCTGGGCTGGGTCTCAGGCCCTGGCGCCCCCCTAGGTCAGCTTCTACCCTTCCCTCTGTTCCCTGTTGGTTTGTTGTCATGCACAGATGTCCCTTTGCACGCTTGTACACCTCTGTCATAATCATATCAGGTGCACCTCTCTCTGTTCCTGCTGTATTGCCAACTTATTGTGTTTTATTCTGCTCTTGCTTGAGCCTACTAAAGTCATACAAGCTGCACATGGCTTTGCTACTCGTTGGCTGCATGTGAGCCTGTCAGTAATCATATAAGGTGTACACGTCTTTGGCAAATTTTGAGCTACACTTCACATGTGGCAGTCAGCTGGCAGATTGCATATCTTGCAAGCTGGCCTGTTGCAGTCAATAGGTTGTCTGCTTGTTCACCTGAGAGTATGCACCTTCACCATGCCCATCGCCAAGCCTTGATATTGTGGCACCACTTGTAACAATGTCTTTGTGACCCCCCCCTTCCTGCAGGGGCTCCCTGGTCCACTCAGGCTGTGGTGGAGTGGATGACTAGTGTGCAGCTAGAGCTTCTGAGAAGTGGCAGGTCCAAACGCATGACTCAGCAGCTGTCAGACAGGGCAATTGATAAGGTCTCATCTCCAGATGATGCTGAGCAAAATGGTAGTGGTCAAGCTGGGGACAATGGACAAATGACAGGGGGTTTTATCTCACAGCAGCGGACTCATTGAGTCAAACAGTTTGCTTAAGTGATTTGAGTTTGCTCGTCACTTTTCAAATGCAGAAATACAGCGAATTTTCATGTTTGAGTGATGACTCGCATGACTGCCAACTGGAGTGAACATGATTATGACACAAGTCTAGCCACGGCTCTATGACATGTCAAGTGCATGTCACAGATCAGACTCACTCCTTTGCCGAATGCAGCCGTGGAGACCTTGTCATGCCAGATACTGATCAAAGTACGCTGACTTTGGTCATGGCTATTACAGCATGCCCTGTTTAGCGTGAGCATCATGTGGATGTTGTATGCAGCCGCTCGACAATTTTCACTGTAGCACATGAATGCAACGGTGCCTGTGAGGTGCGATTTTGATCCGAGTGCATGATGTGCAAATTGAGCAATCTGCTTGCTGGTGCTTGGCAGTGACTGGAACCTGGCTGAATACAAGACTCCTGCCCCCTAGCTAGGGTTTGGCTGCATGCTTCATGCTTTGTTCAGGCGACAAGAGGAACTTGTTCTATACGCAATCCGGCATGATCATGGCAGACGAGGACAGCCCTGCTGCTACTGAAGAGCTGCAAGACGAGGTTGCTGCAATGGGTCTTGAACCAAAGCCCGAAGACGAGATCGACGGCCAGACAGAAGTAAGATCTTGCTCTGAATTAGCAGCATCGGTCAGACGTTGCAATATACGTTGGAGAAAGCAGTTTTCGTCCTTAGGTAGCTTCAGGACCGTCCAAATCTGCCAAGAAGAAGGCCAAGAAAAAGGCAGCAGCAGCAAGAAAAGGCGATGGTACTGAAAACGGGGAAGCCGACGGGCTTGCGGCGGCAGGCACAAATGGAGTGGTGGATGACAGCCCTGAGGCAAATGGCGCAGAGCCAGGGGACAGTAACGGCACTGCTAGCAAAAAGAAAAAAAGCAAAGGCATGTGCCTTCAGCTTCAGCGCGCAAGCACTCAGTATTTGTGCATGTACAGGTCATCTGTAGCAACAAAGTCTGCAGTATCCTTGTATTGTGCCTGACTCTATCATTGCAATTGTAGGAAAGAAGAAAAAAGTGCAGACAGACCCTCCAACAGTACCTGTAGCAGAATTGCTTGCTGGAGGCATCGCGCCAGAGGGAGAATGGCAATCATACAAGGATGAGTAGGTTTCTTGTCGAGCTTGATATGTTGCTGCCTTGAAGTTGTTTGCTGCTTGAACTTATCTCAGCTAACAGTGCTTGTTTTGCTGTATGCTAAGCCCTAATATCTGCTTGGCTCTGAATGCTGCACCATGCATACAGACTTGCGCTGTTGCAGTCAACGGTGGCGTGAGACTTCAGAGGAGAAACGAGCACAAGCACGCCTACAGGATCAAATGGTCAATGAAGTGCGCCAAGCAGCAGAAGTCCACCGGCAGGCAAGGCATCTCTGCCTGGAATTGAGCTTGCATCCATCACTCACGACATTGCAGCCTGTTGCACAAACACAAGCTTTGTGATGTCCTTGCAAATACCAACCCATTGTGCTCACAGTCTTGCAAGGTGGCCTTACAGTGTACAGGCTCAGCATGATGTTGCACACACGCATTGACATGTGGTCCAAGTCCTGATGGTTCAAAATCAAACACTGCTTGGCCCATGTACTTGCTCACTTCTGCACGTGCAGGTGCGAACCTACATGCGCAGCGTCATCAAGCCTGGCATAGACATGACATACATGTGTGAAACCCTAGAGGACACAGTGCGCAAGCTCATCCAAGCCAAGGGCCTGGAGGCTGGCATTGCTTTCCCAACTGGCTGCAGTCTGAATCACATTGCAGCGCATTGGACACCCAATGCTGGTGACAAAACGGTGTTACAATATGATGATGTCATGAAGCTAGGTAGGAGGGGGTTTCATGCTGAATTGTGATTCACAGTTGCATCTGTGCAAGCAGTCAGCACTTGTTTGTGCGCTTGTGCACTGCACAAGCCAACCTTGTCACAAATCACAATGGTCAGTGCATGGCTGCACCTGCCAACAACCTCATTGTGCAAGCATTGCCATGCACATTCAGTCATCCTCCTGACATGGCAGCCAGCCACACTGTGTGAGCACTGATTTTCCCGATGGGATCTAGTTTCAGCAGCAATACCAGAAGCATGGTTTCCAACAGGGCAGCTAGTCAAAATAAGCACAAGGATGAGTTGTGGGTAGTGTGGTCTGACCGACCTGCTTTCATTGCAGATTTTGGGACGCAGATCAACGGGCACATTGTGGACTGTGCCTTCACTGTGGCTTTCAACCCCAAGTACAACCCACTGCTAGATGCCGTCAAGGCTGCCACCAACACTGGTATGTGCTGCCATGCATGCTTCACACAACAGTCTTGCTGCTCATGAGACAGCCTGCCAGATCAGCCTTCCAAGTAGCCAGGCACTCCCTGCTGGCTGCAAGTTGCACAGTTCAATAAATGTGCACGCTTGACGGTCAACACAATCTGCAGTCTATGATGGTCCTGATGTACATACTGCTGTCTTAGCTAGAGGGGTGACTCCAAATATTGTAGGACATCACACCGACAGCCCTCTGCTGTCCTGGTCCAGCAGCAGTTTGCAGTTGTGGGCTGTGTGATGCTGGCATGCACATCAGCAATTCAAGCTAGCATTGCTGTGTCGGGTTGGAAGATGCGCCAAGCAGTGACTGCATGCAGGCATTCAGCATGCTGGAGTTGATGCGCGACTAGGAGACATTGGCGCTGCTGTGCAAGAAGTCATGGAGTCCTATGAAGTGGAGCTAGATGGCAAGACGCATCAGGTCACTCGCAATTTGCTCTGTTACCGTGCGATGTTACCTCGCTGACTGTGCCCTACAACCTTGCTGACTGTGCTGTGTTACCCTGCTTGTTTGAGTGGTTTGCACAGCCTGTCTGTGTGTTGCTATTCGTAGGTGCTCCGTGTTGGTCTTTGAGCAGTGTAACAGTTATTGAAGCTGTCTGTGTATGATATATATATTGCATGCAGGTCAAATGTGTACGCAATCTGAATGGGCACTCTATAGATGCATACCAGATACATGGTGGCAAAAGCGTGCCCATAGTGAAGGGCGGGGAGCAAGGGGTACGAATGGAGGAGGGGGAGTTCTTTGCCATTGAGACCTTTGGCAGCACAGGTGACTGTCACCTGTCGTCATGCCTTGCGTGACTTTTCATCCCAATTCCACATTTGCTTTGCTGCCTAAAGCCTTTGTCACTGCATACCATGTAGTGAGTCAAATGATTGATGGCAGTCTGCAGCGCTGTTGTTATCACTGCACAGGGATCCCCTCGGGCTTTGATAAATCATGAATGGTGCTGCTTTTGCCTGGTTGCACGGCGGCTCTTCATTGTTGGTGGCTCATGCAGCCTGCACCATCAGTGCAGTGTTGTTGTCAAGCATATATCAGAGGTGCTGTGGCATGATTGCCATCTATGTTGAATCAGCCCGAGACTAATTTTAAGCTGTTGTGGTGCAGGTAAGGGATACGTGCATGAGGATCTGGAGTGCAGCCACTACATGAAGAACTTTGGGGTGGGCCATGTGCCTCTGCGCCTGCCCAAGGCCAAGCAGCTGCTGGGGGTCATTGACCGCAACTTTGGCACCCTTGCCTTCTGCAAAAGGTAGGAAAGCTGATGACATTTGTTGTCAATGCCACTGGGCTGCAATGGTCAAAAGGGAAGTTTTCCTGAAAACACAACTGGTAGCTGCATCACGAGACAGCTTGACTGAGGACAAGGAGGGCTTTCAACAGCTGTCACGCAGTCAACATGTAGGGGAGGAGTCTTTGTTGCACTGACGCAGACACACGTCGCTGATGCTTTGTTGGATGTGTGCAGGTATCTGGACCGGGTGGGGGAGTCCAAGTATCAAATGGCACTGAAGAGCCTATGTGACAATGGAGTTGTCACATCATACCCTCCGCTTTGCGATCAGCGAGGGTCGTATGTGGCACAATTTGAGCACACTATCTACTTGCATCCTCACAAGAAAGAGGTGTTGTCTCGGGGAGATGATTACTAGGCAAATGCCTCTGATGTCAGGATGATGTCTGTCATGTCTGGGTTGTTTACAGTCTGTCAAATGATACGTTTTGATGTGGGTGGTATCAATTCATCAATTCAGGGTCTTGATTTGATTGCACTACTGTGCCTCTACTGCTGCAGCTCACACACCAGATTTGCAACCTTGTTGTTGACTCAAGCGGTAAGCCAGCACACACAGCTGGGAGTCGCTATGCTGAGCAAGGCGTATGAGTAGCTAGCAGTGTTCAAAGTGCTTGTTGCTTTTGACGAGCACAGTTTGAGCACAGCTTCACCATTTTATTGATGTCATCGCATGTTGCTATTGGCAAACAATCTGCACCGTGTGCGGACTGCACATTGAATTGACCACATTTCTGGTTCTGAGTCACACTACATCAAGTTGCGTCTAGTTCATACCTATCGCAGCAAACAGGTTTGCCTGCAGGGTGCAGATCCTTGACCAGCAGAACCGCCATGTCTTTGACATCTGCAGTTCCTCGGTTAGTACTAGTATTATTTTGTGATCTTGACAACAACTCTTGGCTGACCCGGATACACACATCGATTGTTACAGACAAACACTGTTACGACTGACACTTGAGGAAAGATCGACCATTAAAGCCAGCAAATGAAATGAACACAGCAGATAATGCACAACCAAATCAAGTTTGTAATGAAACTGAAATGTACACCTACTCTATGATAGCAATGGGAAAAAATGCAGGCCTCCATGCAGAGCTTGAGCATCACTCTTTCACATCAGTCACGCCTTTAGACTCTATAGCAAAGGTTGCATCTCGCTCAGGCAGACTAGGGGAACACACAATCTTGACTACTCTGGCCTCTCCTCTGCCCTTCTTGAGTGCCAGGCGGGTAGTGGAGGCATGCGCCATGATGTTGCCACCAATGGGCTTCACCCCTCCACCAGCAGGGAACATGCCGCCTCCACCATCCAGATTGGCAGCCACAACCTGATACAGAATAGAGATGCATGACGAACATGCATCTGAGCCTACATCAGGTGTGGATGAAGCTCAAAGGTTGTGGTCAGCAGGCACATGAATAGGTGACTATCAGAAAGAGTGGATACAAGGCAAGGGCCTGACAAGGATAGACGCAACTGCAGGCAAGACAGGTATGTGTGTGATGAGAACCTCAGGAGAAGACCACATGCAAGTATAGGCCTGTCTGTGTGGGGACAAACCTGATTTGTGACTACCACAGCAATGCCAAACTCATCTGCCAAGCGCTGCAAGCTTCTCAAGAAGCGGCCTAAATGAATTTGACGCGCTGACAGCTCCCCTCGCCCATTGTATTCTGTTCTGTACAGGGCTGTTACACTGTCCACAATCATCAGCGAAAAGCGGGCATCTGTCATCATGCCTGCTGCTTGCATCAGCAGCTCTGACTGGTGCGCAGTGTTGTGAGCCCTTGCATATGCTACATTGTTGAGAATATCATCGCCATTCATGCCATACCTGCAAAGCCTCACTGAAGTTAGATGCATGTTGTACAACTAATTGACAGCTGAGTCCATGAGCTCAGCTCTGGAATTGCATCTTACTCCTCGGCAATTTGGACAAGCCTCTCTGGTCTAAAAGTCCCCTCTGTGTCAATGTACATTGCCTTGCCTTCGCCACCGCCCATGTCTACTGGCATCTGCAGCCAACAGATGACGTCTAAGCAAAGGCGCTGCAGTCACTTGCGCTGAAATGCAGGCAAGTCAGACACTGTCAAGGGCACCTGACATAGAACGCAAAGGGTGTGGCACAGCTGTGTTTTCCCACATCTGAACTCGCCATACATCTCAGTGATGGATCCGGTCTCAATGCCGCCTGAATAGAGGTAAGCTGTTTGTGAATAGACGGGGTTTTTTCTAATAGCAAAGCTGAGCAAAAAGTCTCACCCTCAAGGATGTTGTCTAAGTCTTTGCAACCTGTGCTGATACGGATGTTGTCTTTCCTGGACTCCATAATACAGCTTGCAGTGGTGAATCCCATGTGCACCAGCTTGAAGGCTGCAAGACAACAACGTCAACAGCAGAAAGCCAGGGCCCTGGAAGTTCACATTGTGTCCAGCTTACATTCTTTTTGCATCTTGTCAACCTTTGCTTCGCTGAGGCCTTTCATGAGGATCAGATCTCTCTTGTTGCTGTGCGCTAAAGATTCTACAGAGTGGATGCCATTCTCTTTCAGCTTTTTGACGTCCACGGCAGCGATGCCAAACTCCTGCAGGACTCCGTCAATCAGCATTTGTAGTGCATTAGCAGCTGAACATCGGAGCTCGTTCTGTCTCGCCTGCAGCTTCTCTATCGGCGTAGCGAAGCTCTGAGGTCCTTCTTGTTCCTCCTCGACTGCAGCCTGGGGAGCCTCATATGCCTGCATGTTTTGAGATGTGTGTGGGTATTGCAACAGTCGCAATGCGCGCTCAGTCGGCTTGCTCGGGATGTCTCCGCGGTTGTCGCAGACAAGCCTGTGCAGGCTTTACAGGGGCGTCAGGCTGGCGTTTTGCACATTTGAATTGGGCTGACGTGGCAATACTTCTTACTTCTACTTCCTAAATACAACAGAAAGTTTTCGGAGTATGGAAAACAAGCTGCTGTCAAGTGCTGGAAACATGCTTCGTGATGAAGCTGGTGATGTCCTCCACTTCCTTGGGATCGACACTGTGCCCCAACCCATGATAGGTCTTGAAGTCTATGGGAGCCCCAGCTGCCTTCAGTCTTTGCAAGCTTTCTTGTCCATATGCATACCTCACCTGCACAGGCTGATCTTAGTGCAGAGAGAGACGAAGAGGTAGTGGTCATAAGTCACTCCTGCTTGCTTACCACTTGATCTGCATTCCCATGGCACATGAGCACTGGGGTGCTTCGGTTCTCCGTAGAGATGAGTGGCTGCTCGTCAGCCAAGGGAAGCCATGTGCTCATGCCAAGGATAGCAGCTACTTGCATGTGTGACCTCAGCATGAGCAAGGCGACAGCACCACCCTGGGAGAAGCCTGCTATCAGAACGCGCTTGCTTGGGATCCCATGTGCCACTTCTGCTTGTACTAGAGACTCTAGATTCCTGAAAGCACAATCCCAGACATGAAACTTGTCAGCCTTGATGGCTTTGTTTTCTATGGATGTGTTTGAAACACAAAATCAGCTTATCGATGGCTGATACTTTTATCAAAGCTTCCACGTTTTGCACATTAGCCTCAGGTACAGCTGACATCCATGACTGGTGAGCACAACAGCAGACCTGAGTGCATCCTCAAGGCCCGCTTTGTCCTCCTGCATCTTCAGCTTGTCCAGACTCAGGATGTCAAACCATCCTGTCATCCTCATGCCGCCATTCAAGGTGATGGGTCTCTGAAACAAGTAAAACGTCAGGCCAGAGGTGCAGCCATACAGCAATCAATGTTGGCGGGCTGTGCACCAGCGATGGACTGACTCACTGTGGGTGCAGTTGGGAATACAAACTTCACATGAGGCAGCTTCATTTGCAGCATGGGACCAAAACTTGCCCAGCCATTCGCCGTGTCACCTAGCCCATGGAGAATGATTACAGTTGCAGTATGTTTGGTCTTGCTTTCGAAGTAAAGTGGTTTAGGGTACTGCCAACTCTGTGTCTGCATGGCCTTGACCCTCGTATGATTGTGACTAACTGTTAGTTGTCTGTTGCCTCCAAATGTGCCTCTGGATGTAGAACTGAAGACTCTGTTTGCGGACTCAAGCCGATGATACGCTGTGAAAGGTTTCGAGGCACGATTTGGTCTAATCGTTAGCAAACAAGCAAATGAAAGGTGGCAAACAGCACGAGCCAGAGGATTCAGCATATGCGTTACAGCAGGGCACACCTCGGGCAAATACAGCGATTTGTCCGTGATGCTATAGGCAATTCGGCTATGCTGGTCAAGGTCAAGGTCAAGGTAGCATATAGGGTCAACATGCATGCAAAGCTTGAGACTCTGACTCGCAATCGCTGCACACAGGCGTGATCACCTCTTACATCAGAGAGTCACAACAATGACCAAGCCTTTGCTGTTCACTGAGCAACTGAGGGCATCGTCCTCCTCTCTACACGCCGTATCTGATGCTTTGGTAGTTGCGAAGTTGATGGTCGCTTTCACGGACAGACGGGTATACGGTTTAGCATTGGGATCATTTTACCACGTCTATCTCGCCATTGAGCAGCTCTTATACAAATGCAAAGAGACAGATGGTGGGCATTTCACGTAGAGTAGGCCTGACTGAATTGTCTGACTGACGACCTTATGGCCCTGCAGCACTCACACCTATAGTTAAAATGTTGCCCAGAATTGAGAGGCATGAGCAATTTGCTTTGGACTTGGAATACTTTCTGGGGTGAGCATCATTGCCTGGTGAGGCCCACAGCACACTGACAGATATACCATGGGGACACCACAGCGCATGCAATGCCTCCATAAGTCATGCTACCACTGCAGGCCAAGCTGGAAAGCAAATGCGACGCCCAGTCAGCCAGTCCGGCAATACATACAGCGGCTCAGCCTGGTTGCTGAACAGAAACCGCACTTACTGATAGCACACACCTTTCCATGCATGCTGCTCTCATGGCAGGTGGCCAATTGCTGAAAAGGATGCTGACAAAGCATGTGAAACTTGAGCCTGGCAAAGGCACATCTAGTTTTGACTACAAGGCAAGCTGACGACTTGAAGCCACAATGGTTACTTGCAGTCTCTGTTGCGAGCCAGCAGGCATGACAATGCTAATTACCAACAATGGCGTTAGTGGACTGCAGGAGCCTGTTCAACAGTTGAGAACAGAGTACAAACAGATCATCAACCGTCTGCCAGAGGTGCTAAGCACAGAACAAGCAGAGGAGGTACTGCATTGTTTACTGTCTACTGTGCAGCGTATGCACAGGCAGCCATAACAAGCACTTTGCTGTCACCAGGTTCCTGATGCTATGCACCTGCTCAGTATGTGTCGCTTGGCATGCAGGTGCTTCAAGAACACCGCAGAGCCTTTGAATACAACATCGCCATTGTGAAGGACTTCCACGTAGGCTATGGGCGATTTGCCTTTGCTTTGCAAAAGCTTATACCGAGCTGGGTGTATCTGGCTGGCATCTTGGCCATAATAGCTGTATGGACTTTGTATTATTTGTCAGGCAGGTCTAGATTCTAGTACCGCTTTTTGGACCAATATTGTGCTCATGCATTCAACTGACATTTTGAGTACCACTCAGGCATGCTTCATCACAAACACCTGATCAGTGCTTGCTGGTTTGCAGACAAAAGCTGATCACATTTATTGTATCACAATGTAAGCATTTGAAAGGTATCTTGCAAGTTGCTGTCTTCAGCAGCAGACAAGCCACAATCACCAGGCCGCCTGAGGCAATGCAGACTAGCAGCAACTCCATCCAGGCTAGGCAACTCCATCCAGGCTAGGCAACTCCATCCAGACTAAAGGTTATCACAGCCACACCGGGGTAAGAGAGAAAGACAGACAGATGTCACTTTCTTGACGACTCTCAACAAAGTGTCACCTTATTGTCTTCAGCATTCAGTTTTATTGATTATTGTCAACTCACAACAAAGACGGCAAAGTTGAAAATCATATTTCGGCCATCCCCAGTACATGCACAAGTAAATCAGTACCAACCAAAAGCAGAAAGTGCAGCTACCAGCCAACAGACGTCCGAGACAGACCCAGGGACATGTTGACAGTATCAGAGACACACAGTAGCACAGACTTTCAGGATTGCCCCTGTTCATCAGCTGGATCGTGGCCTTTTAGCACTGCGTGGCCGCAGGTTTCTTCCTGTGCCTTCGCCACGAGTCTGAGCTGAACTCTGTTCACCTTGTGACCGTCCAGCTGAACTCGTCCTGGGTGCATCAAATTCAGGCTCTTCACTCAGGGGCGACACATCATGCCCCTGGGACCTCTTGCCCTTGTGGCCCCACATGGGCAGCATTCCCTGCTTGTCCTTCTTGCAGCCAGCCAGAGTGGCTGCTGCAGCTGCCAGCAAGTCTACAGGTCCATCGTGCTGATCATTGAAGCCAGCGTTGCTGGGACCAGCCTGTGCCTCTTCGTCTCCCTCGTCCAGAGGGGAGACAGCAGGACTCAGGGCCGGGCCAGCAGCAAAGGCAGGGGAGGTGTCGTAGTCCTGAGGGTGGGTGTGGAGACGGGATGCTTGGCGGGAGAGAGGAGGTCGCCCCCGGCTTGTGGAGGGTCCCTTGCTTGCTTCAGCACGGAGGCCTGACGCAGACTTGGTGAGCGCTCGCCCTCGCTTGGACACAGCACCTTCTGCACCGTTTCCAACACAGTCACTGTCACACTCACAGCCAGACTGGCTCAGTCAAGGCCAACAGATGTTATTGTGAGCAAGTCCAAGGTGATGAACATGCAAAGGCTGGACACAATGCAAAGTGCACTTCAATGATCATGCAAATTGAACGTCTGCACCTTGGACGCAGATGACACAGACAATTGGATGTCAGCTACATGTGCAGTGTGCTAGGCATGCAAATGTGGTTTCTGGGGTCCCACCTTGTGGCTCATTGACTTGGATGGTTTTGAGGATATCAGGATTGGTCTGCATGAGGGCTTGCAGGGAGGGTGCAGGTGGGTCTGCACCAGAGGGGCCCAGGGCGCCTTGCTGCCCTGGGGCCCAGTTGTGGTGGGGCTCAGACCCCGCCCGGCTGCCATGGTCTAGCCCCTCCTGCACACACGCAAACAATGTCTCTTGTTGGGTATGGGTTCATGTCGCCACCGTGTCTGGCAGCGCAGTCTGACATCACCAAGCAGTAGGCAATGCAGTGATCAAGCTACGTGGGTCTTTCATCTGAGACGATTCATTGTATGTGCAGCTGCAACGTGCTGTTACAATGTCACACAGGCTGCAGTAAGGTTGTATCATTTGACAGTAGCTTGTGTGACTCTACTTTGCTGCACATTAAATGTTGATGTTTACCAGGGAAGCTGAAGGGTGAAATCAGCATTTGCTGCTTTGCTATCGCCCTGTTGCTGCATTGTTAACAGAGTACTGAAAAAAGAAAATGTAAATTAATTGACTGAGTTGTTGGTAACATAGCTGTGAAGCTTGTTTGAGCTGGATGATGAACTGCATGGTTTGCTCTTGTGAAATCGAGCCTTGCTAACTTGCTTGTGCTGATCTGAATTGCTGTCTATGCACACTACCTTGCTTTCAAGGACTTAGACTGTTGTCTGTCTGGCCACTGTGTCAGGCCTGATTGATGCTGGCATCTGGCGACAAAGGCGTTTATTGCTACTGATTGTCTTTGCTTGATGACCCAGTGTGTGCAGCAGTAACATATATGACGTGCAGAGGAATGCTATAGGCAGGGACATACCGGTTGGTTGGTCATGCCAGCACTACCAGGCCGGGTAGGCATGGAGCGAGGGCTGAAAACTGCCACAAGACGTGCATCCAAGCGAGGCGCCCCCAGGGTACCCATGGGGGAGGACCCATCAGGGCCCAGCACCCTGCCTGACTCATCTACAAAGGACCCCTCTGGCAGGAGGCCCCGCGGGGAGGGGCTAGGGCTGAAGCTGCTGCCTGGGGGGCTGAAGCCATCCTCATCAAGCTCTGGTTCTGGCGCACCAACCTGAGCCACATGTATCAGATTAGATGCACTGAATATCTTGCTTCAGATTGCAGCAGGACTGGCTGTGAAGACTGGCTTGACATGTGCTGATGGTATGTGCAGATGCTACAGTCCACACACAAGATCAAATGGGCAGTGTCCACCTTGTGGTGCAGTGAAGTGTATAGTTATTGGGCACTTTTGCCAAGCAATGCAGCATGAACTCCAGTGCAGCCCAAAAAAGATGTGCTAGCCAACCTTGCAGCCATGCATTGTGGTCTTTCAGTGCATGGGAGCTACAGGTGCATGTCAGGCTCCCAACAAGAGGGAGAAGTGTGCCTACAGGCATTGGTATGGAACACTCACATCATAGTCAGTGATGGGGTAGTTGAGGCTAGTGTTGGGTCCCCTCAGCCGAATGGCCTCCTGGTCATATGCCCGGGCTGCATCCTGCTGGCTGTCAAAATACCCAATATGTACAGGCTTGCTGCCTGCACCAGTGGGTGCGACACCAAGCTTTGGCATTGGCATATACAAAATTGCAGAAATTCGTTCCTGGTGCTCCTATCATTTAGGCTAAGCAAACTTAAGCTAAGCTAAGCCAAGCAAAGCAGCAGCAAGGTGTGACGGTCACACACCAAGACAGAGACACCTATATTCATACTGGGCATCGTAAGCATGGAGGAAGCTGCACATGCATGGCAACTTGTACACTTACTGTTACACAGCTATAGCAGACTAACAACAGCAAATCTACCAAGCGCCAGGAAGTGCGTACTGTCACAGTAACAGCATACATACACGTAAACTCACATGGCAACAGCCATGGCGTGTGGACATATGCGGAGAGGTCACCTTTGAAGATGGTGGCTCGCCACTTCATGTTGTCCTTGTGCCAGCTGACCCCCCTGAACTTGGAGGAGCCCTTGCCTGTAGGGGCCTTGTTCAGGGCACTGGCCTTCACCGTCACAGTCAGCCCTGTCCCGGCTGCACTGGGCACGTGCCTGGGGCCGGACCCACCAGCCCCCCTCTGACCACCAGCCTCTGGTTTCACTGCACAAAGCTTTGCCACTGTCAGCACGCTGGTCTGATTGCCCCATTCCAAAGCATGGACGCATGGTGGCTATGACGCTCTAAAACTACAGCGCTGTCTCTGTGTGCAAGCCATGGCAACACCACACATCTTATAAGCTTGGCCTGAGGTTGACGATGCAAAACTCGTGGGGATCAATGCATATGCTGCTGAGTTGCACATACAGTAAAAAACGCAGCAAAGCTTTTGGCAGCGGCGCAAGTCTTTGAAACAAAGCAAGCCGCTGCCTGCTGAGCTGCTTACATTCTTCAGAAGGAAGAAAGCATGTAAACTGCAAGCATTGCACAAGCCTGACAAACAAGACGTCTTAAGCCAACAGCCGGTCCAAACAGTGCAAGGAAGCTTGCACCCTTGCCAGCGAGTTGTGCCAGCAGTGACTCACGGTTCACGGCGGGAAGTTGCTTACAGAGAAAGTTAGTGTAGGCCTCAGGCCCATGCATCTTCAGGGCAGCCTGGTCATAGGCATGGGCTGCTGCCTCTGGTGTTTCAAACATGCCCACCAGCTGGTGCTCCTCCCCTGTCCTGTAACACCAGTCATGCTCAGAATGATTATTGCACATGACATGACATCACAATTTATCTTGTCACTGGACCAACCTGTTGACATACGTGCAGCTTCATACACTTGGGCTGCCTCATAGGTGTCAAGAACATGCCTTGCATGCTGGCCTGACATACTCACAGAGGTACAGGCAGACGCAGCTTGCAAATCCGATCAATCTTTGCCAGCGCAGCGCTGTGAAGCAGTGTCAAGTGCAGTCAATGGTTGATGGTCATTTCTGAGGAGGACAGTGTGGAGGCATGAGGTGGTTGTACCTGGTCCAGATGCGTGCCTCAAACTGCTGGGTGGAGGGGCACCAAGTCACCCCCATGAACCGCCTGTCCTTCAGGGCCAGCCCGGACCTGCCCTTCACTGGCTCATTGCGTGTGCTCACACTGGCATAGTGGTTGGCAGGGAAATTCGTGAAGGCGGCTGGACCCCTGTACATCAACAGGCAGTTTGTTTCATGGTGTGCTGCTGCCCAGCAACACAGTTATGGCCCATTCAGTGTGAGATGTCAACAATGCGTTTGGTAGACAGCACCTTGAAGGTGTGGATTCACGGAGCATTAAAGACAGAAGCCTCATTTAGATGCGAACTGAGCTGTTGTCGCCGCTCATTACTTGTGATCCCCAACAAGCTGTGGTGGTTGTTGCAACTTGCAGAGGTGGTGCTTTGAGACACATTGTTTGCAAAGGTGGCACAGCAGCAGAATGTGGCAGGGAAAGTCGGCAAAGTTTGGGCGCACAAACAAGTTGCTGTCAGAGTAGATGCTCATGTGCGTAAGACAAATCAGGAATGGTAAGGCATGCAATTGACACAGCAGCTGCCTCTGTGTGCCCATGCTGCCAGGTACAAGGCAATGTTTTGAAACAGTTTACGTCTGAGAACAAAGTTTCTTTCAACAGATAGAAAAAGCTGAAATGCAAGAAGGGGGAGATGTTTGACCTGAGGGTGAGTGCTGCCTTGTCATAAGCTTCTGCAGCCTCCCTTTCGCTGGCAAAGCTTCCCAGACAGCGCTTTCTGCGTCCTGTATGGTTGTGCACAGAGACATATTTGGCTTGTGCCTTTGCAATGACACAGCATGTGTGTTGCATGGCGGACCACACTTAAAGACATTGGACCATACACATCAATCTGCATTTGTCCAGTGCTCAAATACATGCAGCAGAAGTCAGCAACCACTTCTTTCGCTTCTTTATGCATCATTCACTTTGGACAGCAGCAGTGAATAATCAGCAAAACTTTTGCACCTGCTGTGATTTCCGCCCTCCACTTGGTGTCAAACTTGCGCTTGTACACCCCTTGAAATGTGGATGAGACATGCTTGGAGCTGTCATCTTCATTCATGGCATCTGCCTCTGGCACCAGATCTTCAAGCCCTGCAGAAAACAGCATATACCTTGCATACGATATAAGAGCTACCAGCACAGATGAGTCCAGTCTGTGCTGGTGGGTAGGGGATGCAGGCCACGCATGTGATCACACACTGCCATTGCATGACCAGAAGAACGCCTGTGTTCCATGACATTGAGTGTACAGATGATGCTGGCATAGGCGTTGGCATGAGCGCACTACAGACCCAGGACTTTGCAAGCACCAGCTATCAGATGCTTTATGTCTCTGTGCATGACAGGGGACACATCATGTAACACGCATGACACTTAGTGGAGCTTACTGCTTGACCGCTTGGTGCCTGCTCTGCCTGAAGTCCTTGGTCTTGACTCCGGGCTGAACTGCTCAGAGTCTTGAGGCTGCGAGGCAAGAGTTGAGCCAGATGGTGGTGAGACAGGACTGGCGCTGCGCTCACCCCCTGGCAGCACTCCAGGTACTCCTGGTGCTGTTGCTGGTAGCAAGGTAGACAGGGTTTGCAGCTCTTCAGCTGCAAACTCGTCTAGTAGAGAATTTGCCCTGTCAGGCTTTCTGCTTGCTGATGCTGAGCGCAGGCTTCTGTGAGCTGCTGAAATATCTGCTGTGGGTTGGGAGTTGAGTGTGGGCACAGGCTGGCTTGCAGGGGGCATAAGGTCTTGGGGAGGTTCCATGTGCTGGCGGAAGTACTCTGGAATGCTGTCGTATAAGGATGCACTGGATGTGAAGCTAAGACTGTGGTCGCTGACTGCTTGTCCAGCCCTGTCTGCGCTGGTCGTAGAGGAGTCCGATGGGTGTGCAAGAGAAGCAGCCCTACAAGAAGAGATGAGAGATGCAGGAAGTGATGGCGGAAATGTAGACTGATACAGACCTGCGCAGCAGACAACATTCACAGCTGCAGAGGACT
>JAABUK010002914.1_pt1 | contig 29881 bp, 19 predicted proteins | sample 5559141 | NCBI WGS metagenome assembly JAABUK01 (sample SAMN10711869, study PRJNA513367) | rock metagenome | isolation source: Antarctica rocks | place: Antarctica: Victoria Land, Pudding Butte nord | collected 2016-01-03
TTATATATAATATAAATATAATAACTTATATTTAAATTTCACTTTAAATTTATTTATATAATAAATATACTACTTATAAATATTTATAGATAAGTAAGGAATATTATAATAGTAAGTAATTATAAAAGAAGGAGTAAGTTTAACGTACTAAACTTATATTAATTATATATAATATAAATAAGTAAATATCTACCTTAATAAGAGTAGCCTAATTATTAGGTATAATTAGAAGGCTAAAATTAAAAGGATTAATAAAGGATAAAGGAAAAGTAAGAGTAATCCTATTATTATAAATAAAATTTATAAGAGGCGCGTTAAATAGCTAATTAATATTATCTATTATTAATTAAGTATTTAAGTTAGGCTCTATCTTATAAGAGTTAATATAATATAAGCTTTTTAATTAAACTTTAATTATAATATATTAATTATACTTATATAAATAGTTAAAGAACTTATAATATAAATAATACTTAAGATATTAAAAAGTTTTAAAGAATTATATTATATAATTAATATACTTTAAGTAATATATATAACTTATAATATATAAGAGAAGAGAGTATAAAGTATTTAAAGGAAAGTTAATATAATGAATTATAAAAGAAAAGAAATTTTTAAGTATTATAATAATTATAATATTAAATATTAAGATTATATTTATATAAATATTATTATAATAAGCGTAACCTTAATAATAGTAATATATATATCTTAAAAATCTATAATTAAAGGTTTCTTATAATCTTATAATTATACTTTATCTTAAGAAACTTAAGGATAAGTCTCTTTAAGAGAGGAGGTAATTATTAGGGCTAATTCATAATATACTCTTAATATATATCTTACTTATATAGTAAGGCTATATAAGGAAATAATATATAAGGCTTATATATCTTTAACTTAAGGTTTTATAAAGACCCCTTATAAGAGACCTCCTAGATTCTTTAAGAATTAGTCTTACTAAGAATAAGACTAATATTATATTACTATATACCTCTTATAATTAGTAATTATAATACTAATTCCAAGGTCGCTTTTAAGGTAGTATTAGGGATAGCTCTAGGATATACTATCTAAGTCGCCTATTAATTATTAAATATTGAGATTTTTAAAGTTCTACTTAGTTAGTAGTTACGTGATAAGGCCCTGATAGCCTAGGGCCTACGGGGCCTTACGACACGTTGCGACACGCCTAGGGCCGGCCCTAGGGCCTTAGGATAATGCTAGGGCCAAGTTTTTACCCTAGGCAAAGAGGGCCACTTAAGATTTTACCGACGAATAATAGTAATAAGAGGAATAAGAGGTAGTATATCTTTAATAATAGTAGATAGAAGGATATTTATATCCTAAAGCTCTTAGAACTCTCTTTCTAAGTTAGCTTAAATCTTCTTATAACTTTAAATATATAAGAATCTTATAAGAAGTAATAGTAAAATCTAGATAGTAGGATATAACTTAAGGCCTTAAAATTAGATATATTAAACTTTAAAAATTTCAGTGTCCTAGTTATAGTTTCAAAGATATTAAAGAAAGCTTAATAGATTTTTTTAGTAATTCTATAGTATAATACTACTATCTACCCCTTAACTAATACTCTCCTTCTCTTAGCCTTTATCGTCTTCGCCTTTAACATAATATAATCCTCTATTAGCGCCGTCCTCCGGTGTTATCTATTTGGGGATGGCTATATATCAATGGTTAGGCTACGCATAGGGGGCCAGGGGCTGAGAAGGTCCGAAGATTCGAAGATACTCGTTGCAGGCGGCTGGAAACAGAATATGGTGCTGGGTTAGTAGAACTTGGAAGGGTAAAAGCTGCGGCTTTGAGGTGATGCGAGTCGCTATAATGTAGGAGGCTTTCTGTCCTAACAGAATTGTCGCTTACAGCTATGATAGGCCGACGGGAGTAATTGAAACCCTCTGTGACACGCTACGATGCTCGCTGATACATATAATGTAACAAATCCTTTATTGGCCGTCCTCGATTCGTATTCTCGTGATATCGTCCGCCAGGTCCCCGCTTCCATCTCCTTGACTTTCTAAAGTCCGCCGTCTGGCCCGACCTGCACTTCTCAAACTCTCTTCTACCGACTTACCCAACCCCACGGATGAAGTACCACCAGGAGTGAACTTTCGGCGCTCGTCCTCCGGACTGGCGTGGGGTGGGGAACGAGTGAGGAAATTGGCGATTTCTGCCTCTGAAGTCCCGTTTGGGGAGTCGGTATCGGCGGTTGCTGAGGAATGATTGTCTGTATGGTTGTCAGGAATGGTGATATGTCCTCTCTCTCTCAGCTCTGTAGGGTCTATATCTTCATCGTCATCCGTGGCATCGAACATTGAATCTTCCCACTGGGCTGACTCTTTCCTTGTCACATTTGGTCGATTTGTACTGCTGCTCATGCTGCTGTCTCCCATATCTGTAAGCTGTGAGACGCTGTCGTTGGCTTCTTTCAGCTCGCTGTTTGTGCGCTTGACCTCTTTTCGTGAATTTGTATCAACCTCTTCGCCATGCTCACCTACGTTTTGTGACATTGGCTTCGCACGCTCCTCGTTAGATTCGTCGTCATCTGCGGTGGTAGCGGCATAAGTGTCGGCGAAATGTGTGTCGACTAGATGCTTGATGACAGGCCAGCCGTAAGCATTAGAGAACATGCGTCGTACAACCATGTTATTGTGTGCATCCGGTTCAAGCCGGACAAGCACTTTCCGCCATGATAGACCGTGATGGTAAGCTCTGGCGATCTTCTCTTCGACTTTCATGCCGCCCATGTCAGGGGTCTCGTTACTTTGGCCATCATAGATGGTGTTAGCCCGAGAAGGCCCGTTCCTCGATTCACTGGAAAAGGATCTCCTCAAACTAGGCCTTTGTTTCTTTGTAGGTGGAGGTGGTATGTCTTCGGGATGATACACGCGATCATGGAAGATAGTCCGCGGTCGGCCCTGAGGGTTGATGAGAAACTCTCTTGTCGGCAAAGGAGGATTGAGCACATCTCCAGCGGCCTCGAAGATCGTCGTCTTGGGAGGGGCAAACACATTATGAGGGTCCTCCATGATCGAGTCTCCCCGTACAGCACCTGGCCGGCCTCCAGGTGATGGAGCTCTGGAGGAACTTCCGGAAGACATGCTCGTAACATCCTCTGCTTCGCCTTTGGTGGTTTGACTTCTTTTGTAGATCTTGGTATTCTTCGGCGAGTGATTCTGACTCTTTGGTTGCTTGGGCTGACCAGGTCTCAGAAAAGACAGTAAGCCAATCAAGGGGTTTGCAGGCTGCTGAGGGGAGGAATCTTTGGCTTTGGTAGTATCGTAATCCTCATCTCCAAATGATTTGCCTTGGTCATTGGAGATTGTCTTGTCTTTTCGACTTTCATTACCTTCGGCGGTTGTGTCATCCCTCACAGCGTTCTCCTCTGGCTGAGGTACTTCTGCTCGCCCCTCCTCACCGCTCACATCAGAATGCGACCAAGCCTCGCTATCCTGCTCAGCGCTAAGATGTCGATTGAATGATTTGTTGACACCGTTAATCTCTGACCAGCCCCAACCCGCCATGGTACCGATCACACCATTTTCTCTTCTTGCTTTCTCCACTCGTCCTAATCCACTCCAATCAAGAAAAAGGAGACATGAAGTTCGCAGGGGTACAATGCCGTCATTGACTACATTTGAGTAGACCGTCCTATTCCTGAACAACTTCAGAACATGATGCGTGTGACCCGTTGGTAGAATCCTCAGCAGTGGCTTCGATCCAGGATCTGGGTGCGCATGTGCTCGTTTGGCCGCATCCGAGCCAATGCCACCGATCATGGCTCCCCATCCACTTCGAATCATTGTCGGAGCTCTCCAGCTCAGTCCGAGATCCTGACCAGTCCTCCCAACAAGCCCGAAATCGAGAGCAAACTTGACATAGAAAGGATTCTCGTTACTGAGGCCCAAGAAAGGCGCAGCCATGGCGACGAAGTTGATAGGCTTGATGTCGTTGAAGAAATTTGGGGAGTGCTTGTGAATATAGGCAATGGCGTACGTCTGGGTTAGGCCTCCCAAGGAATGCGAAATGAAGCTAATGCTCGTAATTTTGTAAGCCAAGTCATTCGGTTTCTTTGCCGGACGGTGAATAGTGCTGTGGCTATGTGTGGATGGCCCTTGTTGTAGATCTGACTGCTTGTCACCAGTAAGGACCCTGGAGAGCTTTTTGGGGATAGATTTCTTCTTTTCAGGCTTATACGGCTGATCCGGATAAGTCATTGCTAGAATCCACTTCGCAAGTCGCTTGCCAAGATACTGAATACCTCGCTCGGTCCGAATGACATTCCCAGCAAAGCCTCGCACGATGATTTCCTCCTCCTCATCTTCATCGACTTCAGCTGCTGGATCGAGATCGTCCCGGCCGCCCGACAGTGGTGCTGTCGACGAATCTGGCTTATCGCCTGTGGACTGTGTATCATCATCCGTTGATCGCTCGTTCTTAGCGGATGGCTTCGTTCCTTTCTGTTTTCTTTCCTCTGCCTTCCTTTTCCTGGCGCTCTCGCGAGCTTCCTTTGCGGCCGCATCAATGCTCTCCTTCAGATAGAGCATGTCAGATCCTAGATTGCTATGTAGTCCATGCGTTAGTACCACAAGATGGACCCTCTTCCGCTTTTTCTTTTTGGACATATCCTCATCAGTCGTCTTACTGCTACCAGGTCTGCTTGCGTCCTTGCTCGGCGGTAGGACATCCTGCTCCCCTGGGTCTGGATACTCGCTTCTCTTGCCTCTGTCCTTTCCATTGTCGTCCCACTCTGGCAAGGCTGGTTTGTTCCATAGACTTTCGGTGTCGTCCACTACTAGGTTCACAGCATGTGAGAAAACACCTTTCGGCTGCGCATTACTATGACTGGTCTTGCTTCTCTTGCTCTGCTGATGGTCTTGTAACTGTCCCGGCGTAGCGACTGCCTGCCCTGTTAAAGAGGAAAACCCAAGCTCTACTGACTTTTCATCTCGTCCCACCAAAAGCTCGAAATGTACAGCTGCAGATGTAGAGAATATAATCTGTGACGATATCTCAATAATCCACGACACATTCGGCGTAGAACCATCTGTACCCCTCCTCACGTTTGCTTTCCCTGCAGTCTCCCGTATATTTTCCGGCACAGTCAGACGGCTTGCCCAGCTTCCTCCGGCCTTGAGGTTGGGCTCGAACTCTGGACAACCATCCTGAAAAGATGGCTCCGCCCTGTAGTTTGGATCGAAAGTAGAGGGGTAGCAGGCAGTATACAATGTGTATGGACCGTGGAGATACGCCGCTCTCAGCGGGATAGCAGATGTGTTCCTGATTTTGACGTAGAGATGCGATGGAGAAGGAAGTATCCGGTCATGCGACGGAGTATACGTAAGAGTATACCTAGGAGGAGTCAAAAAAATTACATAGATGCGTAGACGGTCTGGGACCTACCGTACCACTTCCCCTACCCGGACGGAACCAATTTGATGCACGAGGAGCATCTTTCGGCGATGTTGAACTTCGTCCGGGACGACGCTCCAGGCCACAGCTGGTAATGGTCCAAGGATTCCTGATCTAGACCCTTCTCGTAGAGATTGAAACTGCTGATATGTACGTGGTGATACCAGCATTCGACCGGCGAGGCTGGCATATGGGGCCGATTATCGATCAGCTAGGGCGATGCGGAGGGCGAAGCGGATGTGCGGCGCGCTGTACGTTTGGAGAACAAGAATCTCTTGCAGATCCTGGTTCTGCTGGTGTTGATATCGTTGTCGAATCCATCGAGGCTTTGAACAAGCATCTGTAACGAGAGTCAATGCCTTCGGCGCGTGATCATGTCGAGAGCTCACGAGGGTACGGACTTTTGGCCTGTCTCGATAAGGAGGGATGAGTAAGCGTCGATCCGTCGTCTTGGCACCAATGCTGACTAATAGAAAACTACCAATGTTTACTTCTTCTCAAGTCATCCTCCATATTGATCTCATAATCTTTCAGCATGGCAATCTCATACACATGTTTTCTTTTAAGGGTGAATAGTATGACATTGGACGCCTTACTGGCCTCTATCGCGGTGGCTTCAATGGAATCGTCGCCAAAAACCTCAGCGCTTCCCTTTCACTATCCCTCTTATCCGCCTCCGGTAGGTTTCCAAGTTTGTTTCGCACAATGTCGTCCGAGACAGACTCATCTCCCACTTCTACGCGGATCTTAGCTTTCGTCCGACGAATTTCCCCCTCCTCCGCGGAGTCATCTTCTGATGATAGATCACAATTATGACAAGTGCCGTCCCAGCTTCTGCTTACGCCTAGACCAGCCTTGCTGGTTTTGAAGACTTGAGAGATGGGCTGAACATTGCATTGTCTGTGAGGAGGCCCCAGTCCGGTACCGTCGCTCCAACCCATCTTCTCCATCATTAACCGCCCTCTGTTATCCTGGCTCAGCGCTGGAACTTTCCTTCCGATATTGACGCCTTCTCTGTTGGAAAAAGCAGCGTTTCGTTGCCTTTTTGTCCGGCTGCTCTCGGCTGCCTTCGCGTGTGCCTTGTTATGTGTTTGCGAATTCGCTCCTCGTTTCGGAAAGGTTCCCTTCCACTCTGAAAATCTTAATATGTGAGGTACCACATCTGGCTTTGGAGGGAGATCTGTCCATCGCGGTACTCTACTCGTAGAGCGTTGCCTTTTATTGTGCCTCTTTGAGGATTTCGGATGGTTTCCACCGGCCGCTGGTTTTCCTGCCTCCTCCCCTTCAATCTCGATTGCGTCCCTCAGTCTAGCAATAATCCTATTCTTAGACTCCAACCTATCTCCACACTCCACATCCTTCCAATGGCGCAACCAGGGATTGAGGTTCAATGGCGTTAAAGTCCTACACGTCGGATTTTTGCAGCTCTGGCCATTCCCGCGAGATGGTGCGTTGAACAAGGGTGGTGTGGGTCCACCTAACCACAGAAGCCTCAAAGTGATATGATATGATGTCGTGCTCACATGTTCGAGGATCGAGTCTTTGATAGAATCAAGATCTTCCGTCAATGCTACAACCATGATGAAAGGTTTTGTAGCACTTGAGTCGCGACCTCGATACTCGAAGCGGCAATTGACTTCGAAAATGCGACTGTCGGACTCTTCAAAATGCACTATTGCAGCTGCTCCTTTGGTGAGGAAACGCAGTTTGAGACGGCCGAGTGGGTTTATCTTCTCCATCTTGGATACAATGTTTGGGCACCTGGGGAATTTGGCGGCGATCCTCTGGTAACAAACCACTGGCGATGGTGACGACGGACGAAGATAAGGTTTGATGCAGAAAATTATCGTTCTTCTATATGTCAAAATCGCGATTTTGCAGCTAGATTTGATCTACTTGAACAGTAATTCACGTAGTAAAGCATGAACCTAGCGTAATTCACTCCGTTTCCATCATTGCTCAATTCTCAAGGGTCAAACATAGCAAAGAAACGTCAAGGTTTAGGTTTTACTCTGTAGATCTCTGCACCACCATAGGGGCTAATAGATCGCGGAGAAAGTGATGCCAAGGGCGAGACTTTGGCAAGGATCTTGCAGGAAAGAGCTGCCATGCACGGATCAATCAATCACTCGACTTGAGTATGTTCCACGCTGATTTAAGGTGACGAAATGCAAGAGAATAATTGTATCAGAAAAGCAAGAATGAGCCATGTCATCTAGGAAGACTTGCCACGCCACCACCGAAGTTCATTCGGCCACGACATTCTTTATACAATGGAGCTAGGGGGAAAATAAGGCAAGAAAGGGTGTGCTACCTAATCTATACAACTCTGGGTATAAGGCGATTCATATGGCAGTATGTTAGCAAGATTGACAGGTCAGCGTTGGATTTAACAGAACAATCGTTGGGTAGACGAAGTCGTGAGTCGTAGGTAGATGTCCACATTGTTATCCAATGCCGATCTTTTGCCAAGCTGTGAATGGCTTACTATGTAGTGAGAACACTACTTCATTCACTTTGACACCATCTTCGCCCGTTTGCGCTTCCTTCTTCCGGTAACAGTATGCTCAACGGTCTTACTATTAGCACCATCCACCGATTCTTCTTGGCTAATATCATCTTGTATGATATTTGCCAGAGAATTCAAGAGTTGATCGACATCCACGTGTACCGATTGAGTGGATAGTTCCCATCGACTAGGCATTAGCTGCTTCAATGGGGGCAGATCCTTCAAGTCTGCCTTCAAGCCCATCAGAATCTCCGTCATCGATATTTCGGTCTCGTCATTTGGGTCCAACGGTAATATAAAATTGAGGACCTGCTGTATCATGCGGAGCGAGTACAGACTCGTTTCTATCTGAGCGTAAAGATGGACATCATCCCACGTCATCCGGCCTTTGATTTTGCCAGTGATGGCTGTGGTCATGGTGCCTCTTGATGGGGGAGTCCGAATGGTATTGAGATACCAGTGGTAGACTTCCGCAATAGCGTAGATCCTCCAAATCAGAATATTGGGAAGGACCGAAAATGTGGTCTTGAAATGCTGCAGCCTGATGCGAATGCTTTCAGCATACTCTAGAATTCTCACATCTGACAGTAATTCGATCGAAGTAGGGTGGATCTTTTGACCATTGCGGCCGTATTCAAAGACTTGTCGTCCGTGCACTTTATATGGAAGGGTGCAACATGAATATGCGAACAGGCGCTGAGAGATAGATACAGCGAATGCGGTAGTGCGATTTGGGTCTTCGATCATGACGGGTAGGAAGACTGAGGCACTTTGCCTGTCAGACTGTAGGATGAACTCCGAGATACGGGGATCGAGGAATGGGACTCGAGTCCGGATACGGATCAGGATCTCCTGGCGGAACATGCTGGATTCGAAGATTCCAGGTTCAATTAGGTACTCGCTTAAAGTCTGTTGATACTGGTTTTCACTCAGCTTGATATGCTGAGCTTTGTGGACGGCCTCCTGAAAGGGGAGCTCCGAATGCTCCTTGAGCACATATGCTAAGCTTTTGAGTTCCTCCAGACCGAGTGATCGAGCAAAATCTCGTGGCTTTATGACAGTGGTTTGAACAGCTGCGCAAGCTTCCATAGCATCAACACCGCTATGAGTAATGACTTCGAGATTAGTCAGTGACCCTACTGTTCCATCGGATCCAAGATCATATATTAGCAAGTCTGAGTCATTGGTCAGTATCGTGCCACCACTTTGACGCGCTATCGCTGCACAATACGCATCTGCCTCACCAGGGACGACTTCGGCAATATTGACAAAACCGCTATCTGCAATGGCTTCGAGGACTGCGGCGACGAAAAACGAGGCGGTCGGGAGGCCGCGAAGTTTCGATTGCGACCTCTTCGATTTCGATGTGCTAGGTGCTTCGAAGCCATAAATCTGACGGGCTTTGTCAATATTGCAGAGGCCGTCTCGATGGAGCGAGTGAAACGTTGATAGCCTCTCGACCTGCTTCTCCAGGCGTGCTATCCGAGTGTCCGTCTTCCGGACCGGTAGAAAGCCATCAAAGAAGATCTTTTCGCTGGTTGGAGAAAGCCATCAGCCCGAACACGTACGACTAGATCCTGATCGTACATGATGATACCACGCTTCTCCAGCCCAGATAGGAAAGCCAATGCTGCTTGCCCGACTTCGTCGTAGGATGGCACCGCTGCTAAAACATTGAGACGATCCGCCTCCTGCGCGATCAGTCTATCATAAATTGCGTATGCAAATGCTGGTCCATCAATGACTACTCTGTTGCTTCGGCCAGCTGCCAGAGACGAGTGCTGCTGGCAACCTGGCTTATCGCACCCCAAGACGGTGGTGACTGCGTAGGGCGCGATGTAAGAGGTGAGACGGGGAATGCCCATTGGACAGAGAGTGTCCAAAGTCTAGACTATCGAACGAAATAAAAAGCTTACGTTGTTGCGCAGCCATCGTTGATTATTGATAGATTGTATTAAATACAAAGCTTGAGGTGGAAAGTTTCGTGACTGCCCGAGGCTAGGGTAAGCTACAATGATTCCTAAAGCCACTACAAGACATGCATTTCAAACAGGATGTTGCAAGATGGTATCAACTATAAACAAAAGACCCCATATGACAAGAAGAGAGCCTCATATGCAAAAAGTGGTTACGGAGAGTCTTGATCCTAGCCCAGATTTGACCTCAAATGCTCGAATCCCCAGCCTATTTTCCGTGGTCTCATCAAAGTAACACCGACCGCCAATGATGTACACCCTTCTCAGCCCGGGAAAGGATCGAAGCGCTTTTATTTACACGTTCTCGTGGAACATGCTCCGCCTCTCTGTGGGACTGTCATCATGTGTCCCAACACTACCCTGCTTTGCATGCCCCTTCGCTGCTACTTCCTGATGCGGTCTTGGGCTGACTCCTCTCAACTCGCTCCTTTCCACCTCGTCTCCAAACGGATCGTCTCCCATCTCCTCATCGTACCGCTCGTCGAGCCCCTTCTGACCGCCTCCAATGTAAGGGCTCTGATTCCGACTAAGACTTCGACCTCTCTCCTCGCCATATTCTGGCAATGCCTGTGCCTGCCCTCCGTAGCCGCTCCCACCGTATGGTCCGTTACCCGGTGGTCTCAGTCCTAATTCTTGCTCTTCGTAATATCCGCCTCCAGCTCCATAGCCATCAGCCTCAGCGCCTACCCTCGCATCCCAAGCTTCATCAGGATCCAGTCCCCTTCTTGCGCCAGCTCCAAGTGGCTGCTCGTATGCTCCGCTTCTGGATCCCGTAGGCTTGAGCGATTGAAACTTCTTCTTCGTCCAGCCGACGATGCCGGAGGGGGCGGGGTAGTTATCCGTATGCCGATCTTTATGTGCAAAAGGATTGTATGACGAGAGTGGAGGAGGGGCCAGGCCGTTTTGCTTCGCGCGAAACCGGGAGTAGAAGATGTAGCCGGCTGGGCATATGGGAATGAGGAGGATGAGGACGAGAATGAACCAACCCCAGCCGGACATGCTGGCTCTAGAGAGGTCTTGACAATGTCACTATGAGTCGGTTGAGGGCATCATAGAGACCAATGGAATATGATGCGGGTCGCAATGGATCCTGTATGTAGTTTTCGACGAGTTGGCTGACGTTGGTTAAGACAAGCGGCTGAGCTGATACAAATACGAGCTTCGTCAAGTCAGCCTGCTCGGCTAAATATCGGCCTTCTTCTCCAAGCGCGCCATTATGGTCGATAGAACTATGTCGTGCAGTAGCACCTCCTCCGCTTCCAATAACATGTGTCGCTCGGAGTCTGCCAACGTGAGTACTTTCCGAGGCAAAGGAGTCCAATTCAGCTACGATCCCAAGGTAAACGGGGGCACATTAACTGCCTCAGGCGAGGGCTACGCTGAGTCCCTTAGCAACAGCAACGTAATCGGAGTGACCGATCATCGTTCGGAAGACGATGCAGCAAGTCATAGTCGACAAATTTTATTGATTCCAAATGCCAGTGAGTCGACACAGGATTCGCCTGGAGGGGAGCGCAAGTTTGAAGCCATTAGAGCTTCCAATCTGCCACAAGCCTTCATTGATGCGAACTCAATATCGTCAAGGATAACCCACTCATCCCAATCAAGAAGTACCGAAACGCCCGCTCATCTTCTGTATGTTCTTGTATCTACCCTCTCCGGTACCGGGGGCGCACAACACTATTTTGACGAAGTCATCAAGCCCGCATTTGCGGCCATTGGCGTCCAGGAATGCTCGTATGACGTTCATAAGACATCGTCAGATAAAGATATCTCGCACTTTGTTAGTACGGTGCTTCTGCCCCGAGCTAATGATGGCACTCATCAGACTGTTCTTCTCCTATCCGGAGATGGCGGGATCGTTGATATTGTCAACGCCGTCCTTTCTGCTGAGAGAACCAGTCAATATGTGAAGCCAGCCATTGGGCTCGTAGCCGTGGGCACCGGCAACGCATTTGCTAATTCTACAGGTTTGAACAAGGACTCGACTCGTGGTCTTCGTCACTTCTTTAGGGGAATCCCCCACCCAATCCCTACCTTCACCGCAACCTTCTCATCACGCTCAGAACTTTTGGTCGACGAAGGTAAAAGGACGGAGCCCTTGTCTACCTTGAAAGAAGGCACTGGCCCTGTCTACGGCGCCGTAGTCTGCAGCTGGGCTCTCCACGCTTCCCTAGTGGCCGACAGCGACACCACCGAGCTTCGCAAATATGGCAGTCAACGCTTCCAGATTGCGGCCAAAGAACTTCTGATGCCCGCCGATGGCTCCACGCCACACGCATATAGAGGAAAGATAATCCTGTTCAGAAGGGATGATGCAGGCCAGGAGACTCAACAGATACTGGATTCGCACGAACATATGTACATCCTTGCCACAATGGTCTCGAATCTGGAAGAAAAGCTCACCATATCTCCCCACTCCAAGCCCCTGGATGGCCAGATCCGTCTGCTGCACTTTAGTCCGACTTCCAGCGCTGATGTCATGAGGATCATGGGCTTGGCATACCAAGGTGGGCAGCACATCAGCGATGACGCCGTTGGCTACGATGATATTGCGGGAATGAGGATCGACTTCGACGAATCGGAGAGTCGTTGGCGGCGTGTATGCATGGACGGTAAGATTATTCAGGTTGGAGAAGGTGGGTGGGTGGAGATGAGGAAGAATGATCTGGATGTGTTGGACATCATCGCCGACTTAGGATCATGACTGCTATAAGTGCATGAAATGTGGTTTGAGCGCATAGATAGCGTGTTTTGAATGAACCTCTGATACCGCCAACATCTTCCGGACCTGTGCCAAACTTACCGAAAATGACGACCTGGTTTCTCCACTTAGGAGTCAAGTAAAATCTTTATGAAAGCCCCATCGTAGGTACATAGCTACGAAAAACGAGTTCCACGCTCTTCAAACCCCCAACATTTACAAATGACCGCTCAAGAAACAGAAACATTCACGAGATCTACCCCTGCTCCACACAACGCTAACTCACAGCTTTATCTGCGAGCTATTGTGATGTAATCCCTAGCCGCCAAGGGAAGTAAGTTTGCAGTATACGTATGCATTTCTATGCGATGCTGTTCGTGGAATGTAGCCTGCTTCCAGGGCTGAGTAAACCGTATCGATCACGTCGTAAGAAATCCTAAGCGCTTGAAAGCAAGTTATTCGAAATCCTCTCAAACAACTGTTGCTTCGGCTTATTTTCAAATTCCTTTGGGTGAGAAAAGCCTGGCTCTGATGTTGATAGCGAGAGGGAATGGATGATTAAGAGCGGCTTTATCTTTTGGAGTGGGGTGCGTGTTCATGGCTGCTAGTGTGAGAATCAACAACAACGGTAGGAGACAATGTAGAGAAGCGAGAATATTAGCCGAATGAGGTGATGGTAGAATATTTGATGTGGGTATCTATGGCAGTAAGTAGCCGTCAAATCCGAAACGTGTCTACGCACTCAGGTTCTCGCACTCCGCAAAAACCCAACGACGCCACCGCAGAATCCTATAAGATCACCTACTCTGTTGCTCTCTAGTTCCTGCCACTGCCGCCATTCTATCAACGCTTTCCTTAGATCAGCATTTGCCGGCACGCTCTCGCCGTGGATGCGCAAGAATACCGCCATCCAGGCTTGCACAAGCTCGTAGTCTCGTTTCTGCCGTAGCCGATGTGTGAGTGCAGAAACGAAGGAAGTTAGCTCGTCCGGATTCAGCGAGCGGATCTCGACGTCTGCTGCTGACGGGGAGAGTGATTTGAGGTGCTCTATGAATGGAGCGTAGTCGCCTGACTGAGTACTGGCTTGGAGGTTGGTAGTGAAGAGGCTGGCGGTGCCAGTCCGATCCATTTTGGTGATGCGAGAGCGCTCGGTAAGAGTCAATTGGGTCTGCTCTTCTGTAAGCATTGGCTGAGATGGTTTGGCGCTTTCTAGAGATGGGAGGAAGAAAGGCGCCTTCTCGGGCGCTTTGGGTGGTTCTTTGGGCTTGTTACGCTGTCGGATGGTGTCGAGGTGTAGGAGTGTTTGCCACCGGGACTTTGGCACGATACTGAGAGTGAGCATGTCTAGGCTCAATTGATCGGTCGAAGTTAGAGCATTGTAAGGCACGCTCTGATCTTCTTCATCTGATGCATCGTCTTCGAACGCAGCGTCGATCAGACCTTGGCCCCCTTCTCCGGATGATGTGGGAGCAATCGCTGGGGCTATCTCGTCTCCTTGTATGAGCCGTGTCGGCACGTGTGTGAACAATGTTCGGTTATTCCAGATGTTGATACCCACGCTATCAGCATGTGCTGTAGCCAGGAATTCTCCGTTGTCTGAGAATGCGAGAGCTGTGCATGGACTTTGAACTCGCACAGCATTGATGAGGTGCCCGGTGGGTAAATCCCAAACACGGATCACAGAGTCCATTGATGCAGCGATTATCCATCGCCCATCGTTTGAAAAGCAAAAGTCACTGATCTGGCCAAGGCATCCCCAAAGCTCTCTCACCAGTTTCTTAGTTTCAATATCCACCACCCGTATGGATAAGTCGTCGCAACTTAAGGCCACAAGATCACCTGGTCTGTGGTATTGGGATGATATGATGGCGGTCATTGGGGACCAGTCGATCTCGTCCTGTAGACATCCTGTTAAGAAGTCCCAGAATTTGATCTTTCCGTCCAAACTGCAGCTGATCAAGGTCCTGTTCAGGCCATCCACCATGAGACCAGTCACCGGTTTCTGACCCCTGCCTTCACCGAGCGCAAATTTCCTCGGTCCGGCATTGCCACCAACAGCATGGCCCATTCTCAGCTTCCTGGCTTGTGCAGGAGTCAATGATGAGGGGAACTTCTGGCGGAGGATTCCAGACTGGAGATTGAACATTGATATACTTCCACCAGCCGAGCCAACAAGCGCAAACGTGCCGCACGGGGTGACTGCCACCGCTGTGACCTCCGTGCCATCACCACTTTCGAATGCCCATCTGCCGGCCTTTTTCCTCCCCCAGAACCAAGTCCTCGCATGCTTGTCTCCACGATGGCCGGTCACAACGCTCTCCCAGCCCGTAGCACTACTTCCCGATGCGTCGGTAGTCCGTTTCTTGTTAGAAGCGTTCGTCCACACAGGACCACCACCACTCGAAGCACCCATACCCCCATCGCGATTGAGCGAGCAAGCCATACATGTGATCTCTGGTGCTTTCAGATCCTTGAGAGTAGTAGATCTCTCATTTTCTAAATTCTTACCTAGTAAACCGAGCTTCTTTGCCTTCTTCCGAACGTGGCCTTGACTCAATTCAGTGCTCTGGCCGTCCCGCCTCAGACTCCAACCCCACAAGCTTTGGTCCCTACCTGCACTCATGAGCCATTTTCCACTTGTATCTGCGCCGTCTGAATTGGGAGGAATGAAGCTTAGACGGGTGACTGGTGCAGCATGTCCACAACGTGAGTGTAAGATGCGAGGGGTAGCCGACAATGAATTTGCATCGAAGATCCACGATTTCAAAGCATTGTCGCATCCGCTTGTGATCATGACATCTTGACCTGGGAGGAATTCGACTTTGTTAACGCCACCAGCAGCTCCATTCGGGGATGGAGAATTATGGGCTCCTCGTAGAACGCCACTGACACGACCGCCGTTGTTGAGGTCCCAGAAAGTCACATCTCCACTGCTTGCTCCTGCCGTTGCCATTACACCAGGTTTGTTACCTGCCTCTCCTGCACCCAAGCCGTCAGTCCGGAATGATATCGAGCTTATGATGGAAGCAGCAGATCCTTTGGCATTAAAACTCAGTACACTCTTATCCGTCCGAACATTGTGTAACATAATAGACCCGTCGGCACGAGCAATTGCAACCACAGACAGCGCAGGAGTGGGTTCTAAAGCAGTGACCGCTCCCGACCGTGAGTTTAGAGGTAGTATCGTGTAGATCAGCTTTCCCGTGCTCAGATTCCAGATGTCAACACTTCCGTCTTCTTTGCCCACAAACAATTTGTTCAAGTATGTTGGCATATTGCACATACCACCTGCAAGTACGTTGCCATGAGAATTCTTTCTTGCTACCGTAGGTTTTAGGGTAGTGTAGTGCTCGTAAGTTCCGGACTTCCAGACCTCTATTCGTATCGAACAATACCCTACTATCCAAGAGCCGAATATCGCGATCTGCGTGATTGATTCTGACAAGTCACTGGGATTCTCCAGCTCCCCCACCAGCTTTCCCCTCTTAAATATCCATACCCCAACATCACGAGCTTCTCCTCCCCACGCTGCAAATACTCGATCCTTCCAGGCGAGGGTAGATGTAATGTCGTTGGGCGTCTGCGGTCGCGTGATGAAGATCAGGTTTAGGCCTTTCAGGAGATCGTAGGTATGAAGGCATCTTCCAACGGAGGTCGTAATCTGGAAGGTGGTTTTGCCGAGGGGAAGAGAGGTGAACGGTACTGTAGTGGATGAGACAAGGCCAACGGTCTATTATCCTCGAGTTTAGCTCTCAATATTGATAAGATAGGGCAGGAATACTTGCCCTGAATGGAGCGAATATTCTCGAGGTTGGACGCTTTATGTGCACGCCGTCATGAGAAAGTTTCTTTCGCTTTGCTACTGCGCCATCCTCTACACTATCCTCATAGTCTCGTGACATGATCTAATGGCGTCACTTCATGACAGTCGTATGAGAATTTCATGTGAGAACGATGGGGCTGTCGCTGGCGCTGAAAACTTTTCTCGACATTCATGCGCGTTGACGTTCTATGGTAAAACTAAAATGTGGGGAAACTTTTACTTCCTGCTGCCGAGGCCCTACAACATAGAACTAAGTACTTTCCTCGTCTTTCGTTCAGCCGCGTCCGACACGACAACACTACCACAAACGGCGCGAACCCTTCACTCGAAGGCCATCCTGCCAATAGGCCTGGAATCCCCGCGACGAACCTGGCTAGGATGGCCAATGCGGGCAAGCAGGCGGCCGTTCCACGATAGCAACCGCGCTCGCGGACCAGTCGATGCAATGACACCGGGTGAATGCATCCCAGCAACGTGTGCCAGTACATGCCAGCAGACAGCCTCGTCATGAGAGGGTGGAGGATGGTCATGTTGCTCATGTACTTCTGGCACTGCTCTCTCTTGGACCGTCGACATGGCCAGAGAGACTTGTCCTTGTAGCCGGGAGATCGAGTCTCTCGCTGGGAGTACTTCAACCGCAAGTATAAGGAGGTCGACAAGAACCTATAGACGCTCAAGCTTTACGCGGGTGCCGCCAACGATGCAATTGCCCGCATTGAGAAGACATAGAGGGCGAAAGCCTCTCACCGTCCGTCGCTGTATGCGAGCCTAACTGGCTATCTCAGGTACTGCGAGGAAGTTGAGATCGACCCGTACCACTCGCTAAATCGGCGGGATGAAGGCCGCATCCGAAATTCCCTACGCTGGTATTGCGAGACGTTCAGGGTCAAGAAAGTGAGCTCCATGGAGACCTACTGGCACAACTTGAGCCAGCTGTACATGAAGTGGAAGGACGGGCGGAGGATGTACGCTCACAAGCTGACACGGATCTACGACGTGAGTAGCCACTTCTGTGAGAGTGCGCCCACTGTGCTCACCGTGCTACGGTTTGTGTTCGATATTCGGAACAAGATGAAGGGAAATTTATACAAATGACCGCAAGAGGGCCCAGATCCGGGATTTCCAGAGAGAACCAAAAAAATGATCCATGGTCACAATTTGGGCCTCTTTTCATCTGCCTCAGATTGAGTTAGGGTACGACAAAGCTCTGCCATCAAGAATCGAAGAGATAACAATGTTTAGATAATACTAAACTCTCTCTAACATATGTGTATCTGGAGCTGAGCCAATCTAAACATTCTCGCTCGCCAGATATTCTGCGCTGAACGGATAATCCACATAACCTATAGCTGAATTGTTAATATAGAAAGTCTTGCGTTCGTACGCACTAAGCTCCAGACCCTCCTTGAATCTATATACCAGATCTGGGTTTGCAACGAAGTATCTCCCAAATATGACCACAATGTCCTTGTCCGGATACTCTTCATCGACGAGTCTCTGGGCATCCGCCAGCTTGTACCCGCCGGCAACAAGAAAAGGTCCGTTCCAGAGCTTGTAGGCAAAATCTAGCCGCTCGCTGCCTTCGTAATCCTCGCTGCCAGACACCCGCGACTCGACCAAGTGGAGGTATGCTAGATTTGACTGACTGGCTTTGTCGATGATATCCGCAAATTGCGGGATTGGATTCTTCATCCTCATGCCCTGGAACAGACTCCACGGGCTGAGACGAAGCCCAACACGTTCTGAGCCGACAGCGTCCACGACAGCCTTCATAATGTCGTTGATAAGGCGAGATCTATTTTCCACGCTCCCACCGTACTCGTCGTCGCGCTTGTTACTGACGTCTTGAATGAATTGATCGACGAGGTAGCCATTTGCGCCGTGGCACTCAACACCGTCAAACCCTGCGCTAATGGCATTCTCCGAGGCGGTCGCGAAGTCTTGAACCGTTTGCTGGATCTCTTCGATGGTCATGGGCCGTGGTATCGGGGCGCCTTCTTCGATTGGAATGGCGCTAGGCCCTACGATGCTGACTCCATCCTTTTTAGCCACTTCAACATCCGCAGCACGGCCCATTGCAAACAGCTGACAGAATATAAAGCTGCCTTTGTGGTGGACTTCGTCCGTGATTGTTCTCCAGGCGGCGACCTGGTCTTTGCTCCAAATCCCAGGCGTATTGGTAAAGCCGCCGCAGGCTGACGGCGAAATGAAGGTGCCTTCGGTGATAATCAAAGTGCCAGGTACAGAGGCTCGTTGGCCGTAATATTCCTTCATCAGAGGCACCGGCACGCGGTCATCGTTCGCCCGCAAGCGAGTGAGTGGAGCCATCCCGATTCGATGCTTCACTTCCACGTTGCCTATTTTCAACGGCTTGAAAAGGCGTGATTCGGCCATGAGCAAAAAAATCTGGACGTAGTATGACGTGATTTCGCACTCTTCGGGGTAGTGAAGTATTGTCTGCTGGTGGTTTGGACATCTGGGAAACGAAGCTCTCAACGGCTTAGGCCTCGAGGTTTTTATACTTCTTGAGCTCGTAGTTCGACAAAAAACTCGCCATGGCAAAGGAATCCAAGGGCTAGAAGAGCTTACCAATTGAGGAGAGCTATGAAACTACCAATCTTGACGACAAAAGAAAACTCCACTCAAGAAACAGAGGTACTTCCTATCGAGGAACAGAGATACTTCCTATCAAGGAACAGAGATACTTCTAATTGAGAAACATAGAACACGTCCATTTAGGGTAAACAGATATTTCCGAACAAGGAAACAAGGTACTTCCATATAGAGTAAGGAGGTGCATCCAGAAAGGGGTTGGGCGTTTGCTACGTAGCGCTATCTACGCTAGAAAGAGAAAAGGCGGGCGGCTGCTTACTCTGATTTATCAGCAAGCATAAAACGATGGCAACGTTTTGGCCTCCACAGATCCACCCAGATCTCGCTATTGGTAATCCGTGTTCTACACACGCCTTTTAATTAATCCGCTACCTTGATGACAGCCGTCCCAGCATCTTCAAGATACATCCCACTCTACACCGTTACGGCACAAACGTCATAGTCCAACTGCCAGTCTTCGCATTAGTGGGCTTGCACAATGCTGTCAACAAGTCAGAGTGCCGCAGAAGCCGAACGCGAACCTGTTGCAGGTAAATAAAGCATATCCAGGGCAGCCGCTTATTGTCTTGCTACTAACCCTTATCAGCTGGTCATTTCCAATTCATCTCGACCCAAGCTCCAGATGATGCGAAGGATCAGATCACGAGGCGTCTAGCCCGGTCGCATGCTGTAAAGCAAGCACTCGAGAACAAGCGCAAGCTTCAGCAAGAATCGGGGGACAATTTTCGTATGACGACTTCGAAAGATAAACGCAGGAAATTGGGGAGCAAGAGAGCGCGTACCGAAACTCGAGCCGCGTCGCTCTCCTCCCTGTCTGCAGGCGCGCTCGATCCCTTCCAGACACTTGCGGTTGATTCGTCGAGATTGCAGACACTCCTTGGCGACTGTAAGCTCCTCCTGATCGCTGAAAACTGCCTCGGACAGGCTTACAATACGTCGTTCAGACAAAGCTAGGCAGGCTCCTGAGCCAGTCTTCAGTGTTGCGGAAGAGCTTGCATTCCAAGACTTTCGTTCGGTTTTCCGAATTGGTTTAGTTGATCCCGCTCTTCTGAACGCCGTTATGCTCTCATTTGTATTCGCGGTAACTGGGGGCAGCATTAATCGAGAGTGTCTCGGCTACCAGAGTCAAGCAATTAGTTGTATTCGTGAGAGGATGAGTTCCCTGGATGAGGCTACTTCGGAATCAACCATTGGGACTATTTTGCTGCTAGCTGGGGTGGAGGTTAGCAGACCTTGTTCTTTGGATTTTCCCCAGTGTCTTGAGCTGCGTCGAACTGATATTTGGTTATCCAGGCTCGCCTTGGGATGACGTCTCGGGTTCAGCTTCATATAGGGGCAGTGCAGCTGCTGCTTCAGCTCTGTCAAACCAATGGCGTTCATCTCACTGGCGGAATCAAACGGGCCATATTTTGGTAAGCAAGGTTGCATTACTTTTGTGACCTGATCTTATACTGGCCGATAGGCAAGACCTGAATTCCTCAATTTTAGCAGGGTCTAGTCGTATAGTCGATCACACGACTTTCGCCGAGCTTCAATGGATAAGAGATCCATTTCCCCCGAACTTCTTTCGGCTACCACGGGGATTCCGGGAGCGGTCCCATCTACTTACCAAAGAGTTTATTGAAGTGCTTGAAGATATACATGCATTACAATGCATTCGAGACGTTCCCCATTTCACCAAGGGCGATGTATTGCTGATGGCACATATCAATAATCACACAGCATCTATCCAATCCAGGCTTGTGGGCTTGCCGGATCTCTCTCCTGTACTGAAGTGTTGTCATCTTGCGGCATATGTATGCTCAGTTATGCTATGCTGCAAGGTTTGGTGCGCTTTAGTAATTCCCGTAGGTGAATCACAAACATTGCGTTCTCTATCTCTTGCTAGTCTTGCTCCTGTCAAGAAAGCCTTGCTGCATATGGACTTAACGAATGCAAGACTTCTCTACTAGTCTGATTCACGAATGTGCTGACTCTGGATTTCATAGTCCCATGTTTCCTCACGATTACTCCACGAACTACAACAGGCGAACGACAATCCCATATGGGATGATCACCCTGATTTGCTACTTTGGCTACTATACATCGGCGGGGCATTCGTTCCAACAGGAATTGTACGCTCCAAGTATGTTGTACTGCTGCGCTCGAACAACGCTGTCAGGTTCCGGCACTTGTACAGATCATGGCCAGAACTGCTTGAAATCTTGAAGCAGTTTATTTGGTCAGAAAAAGCATTCATGTCGCAGGTCAAGGCGCTCTGGGATGAAATATTCACTTGAAATGGTTTCATACATACCTCCCTGGGAGTATGGGTAAGCGAGGAGTGTCGCTTCTCCCTCGGAGCTTTCATGGCGGTGAACTGCAGCGGCGAGGAAAGCACAGCCAGTGTGCAGAAACACGCTCTCAAGGGGCTCGCGACACTGGGAGTGGATATCAAGTCTAATACGAGAGTCGTGAGAGCTACCACAGTACCCACCAGTCAAACAGAAGTCACACTTTCGGACGAGTCCAAAATGATCGCGGATCTCTATGGCGTATAGCTTAGTACCCAACTCATCGTACATTCCCTCAGAACCTCTCAGCAGCAAGGGTTTCGTCACCGTTGACGACTATCTCAGAGCCAAGGGCGCAGGAGATATCTGGGCTATCGGCGATGTCGTTGACGTCGAATGGAAGCAGTGGATATACATGGACAAGCAATCCTCATATGTTGCCAAGAACATTATTCTCGTCCTAAACAACAAGACCCCATTCCGTACAAAGCCACGTCTGATTCAAGGGGTATGATACCTCTCATTACTTTAACTTCAACTTCGGCTGACACTTAACTATAGGTCTCTTGGGGTTTTCAATTGGCCCGAACAGTGCAGCTGGGGCGTTCGGAAGCTTTAAGATTCCAAGTTTGATCCTTCCATGGGGTCGGAAGGAACTTTACACCCACAAAATAGACACCACAGTTTCCGGAAGTTGGGTTTGATCGATTTACCGTCCTAGCCATTGGTAAGCCTGGCAAGTCTCTTTCAGTAGGTGGCGATTGAGAAAGCCACAGGGCGTCTAGAAGGGCCCTACGACTGACGCCCACTGCTACGCTACCACGCATCGTTCCTCCAGCTCGAGCGAACACAAGCTTTTTCGCCAAATCTTCCGACAGGCCACAATCGCCGCCTCAGCTTGACCTGCAGCAGCTGCCGCCCTGTCGAAGGGCGGGACAACCCTTGCTGCGCTGAGCGATACAGTGGATGACGCCCTACTCGCCTGTCATATATTGATGTCTGTCTCGAACAGCGAAAGGAATTCTGCGCTTGAAACAGTTTGCATTCAAAGTCTGTCTATAGAGACGACCGAGGTCTATAGTTAAACTAAACGCCAGCCAGCATGCACACACTAACGTTGAGTCAGAGTTCGCGACCGACCCACTTTACAATCAAATCGCGGAATCCGGCACTGGCCTGCAGATTGACATCTCTGCAATACCTCCAACGCGTCCAAGAGCGTGTCCGCGATCAAAGGGAACAGGTTTTGACATCCGAGAGACAGTAAGTTTCTCGTCAGAGCAATCATCGGACTCGGATCCGCCGTCCTCGACGACAATTGGGAAGTGTAGAAGAGGTCAGCGCAGCCAGCGGAACCACTTTATAAGCTTACCCTGCGAGCCTCCGGGCTAAGACTTTAAACAGGTTTCGAGCCTTTCTGCTACGGAGACTGCTCTTCTCCCCACATCTTTTACCGCGGATGTGCGGAAGACGGGTCTCGTCCATATCAGTATGTGCCGCAAAGTTCGGGTTGAAGGTGCTGGTTGCAATGAGGTTGGCTTGGCTTGCCCCAGTGCCAGGTGGATATCTGAACTGCTTCCGAGAAGAAGGGCGAGGAGCGTCGACAGGTGCAGTCTGCGCTGTTGCTGGTACAGCCATGGTTGCGAAAATGTGCGATGCGAGCAGAATTACTTAGTACAGTGGTTGAACGAAGAAGAAATCGTGACCGCACGAGCATTGGGCCCAGTAACACCTTTATGCTCCACGCAGAGCCAGCAGGCACTCCGCAGTAGCTGCCACAAGTAGTCGGCAAAGTTACATTGCGACAAGGTACGATGCCATCATGATCGGCTGCGATTCTGGCTCCCCAGTCGGCAAGGTCCCACACCATCGGCTCGCTCGCCAACAGGCCATTCAGGCCGCTCGACCGCCTCTTGCCGTGTCAGACGGCCTATCAAGCTGCCAGCTTCCAGCGTTCCGCGTTCAGCACGGGAGAGAGAGCGGACCAGTTTTCCCATCGTCAATCTCACTACTCCACCCGAAATCACGCGTGAGACCGTTTGGTCGCGGCTTCCACGAGCAGGTTTGCGCCGGTCGAGCGCAGCTCCATTGAGGATCCTGCCCTCCTTTCTCGTAAGGTGGCTTTAGATATTTCAGATGATGGAATTCTATAACAGTGTGAAAAAAAAGGTTCAGCGATAAGGTGGTGGTTGACATAGCAAGGATGGACCGAACGGGAGGAATGGTATAGCATTTTTGCAAGGAAGAGAACAGCAGAGATTAGCAGATGGCAGTGAGACTTGAAGCAAGAAAGCAATGACCAACTCATTTCCAGATTCATGACTGTGACGCCGTCGTCAGTAGATAGATTAACGTAACAACTGATGTCTGTTCGGCTTCGGCTTCGGCTTCGATTTTGTTTATGCTGAAATTGATTGAGATGTGCTCTATTTGCACTTCAGACAATCATCATGCTCTCCGAACTTTGTTTTAGTGCCCTCCTTCTAAAATCAGTATTTGCCAATGACCTTATACTTTACTATCTACGTGCCAAGCAATCTCATTCAATTTGCACATGCTAAAAGACGTGAGAGGACCGCGTAAAACGGCACCGAGACCAACACGCCTTCTCACCTGCACACAAAATATCCGTGTCTTGCCGTTCTGCGCAATAAAACATGAGCTCCCCACCGCCATTGATCTGTGTGCGGAGCCTGCTGGGTCTCACCGAGAATTGATCGAGGATGACGGAGACTGTGTTGACAGGATGGTCCATGTGAAATCTTTTGTTCCCAGTGCGGGTGTGTGATTTCGAGTCTTCCCCCGGCGGAGTGGTCTTAAGGGGAGGTTGTGTAATGGAGTCCTTGTCACGCACCACCAGCAGGGAAAGTGTTACCTCCAATGAAAAATCTCAAGCTAGGTCGCCGAGTCGCGACATGCAAGATCTAGCCGCAACAGACATGTCTCGCCCGCCATCTCCCAGCAATGCTTTTGAACCCAACCAGCCATTGGCAGCTACCAGTCGCGTGCCCTCTCATTCACTGCTCCCGGCTTTCCAGAACGCTGCTGTACCGAGCAGGAAGAGCCGGTTCGCGGACGTTGGGACCATTGGGGAAAACATAGGAAGAGCAAGCGTATCTATGCCACCTCCCGCAACAAAATCCTCTTCAATCTACAAACCCTCTACTGTTCGTCGTCCTACAGCATCACAGAACGCTATGGAAAACAAGGATGGCCCGAGTCCGTTGGATGGGGCGATAGAAGAGACAGTGGTCGGTAGTGCGAATGGAATGGAAGAGCTGGAGAGGACCGCAAGCGCCCAGAATGTTTTGGTGTCTGAACCTCATAGTCCGTTAGGCTTCGTAGACTCTGGCTTGAAGCCTGCAGCTTCAACTTTGAACAAACCAGGAGATCGCCTGTCCTTCTCGTCATTGTACTCTCTAAGCTCGGCAATTCACAATGGAGCAACAGGGATTACAAGCGCACCCCAGAGTACAGCAAGTTCCACTGCTGGCTCGATCAAGAGCGTTGAGCAATTCATGCCTACCGTTACCCAGTTGTCCCCTTCATTGGGCTCGGCAAGAGGAGAAGCCACGTCTTCAGCGACCACTGCAACAGACCCCGTGTCGGTGATTGCTAACTCCCAGGCATCACACCAAGGTTTGAGATCCATTTCAAGCCTCAAGGCTGTGTTTGCAGTGGGTTAACAGATTCAAGCAGTGCCGGTCAACGCTGTGAAGGACTTGACTTCAAACCCACCAAACGCCGCTGCTAAGCATCTCGATTCTTGGAACTCCGGTCCTTTGTCAAGACCGAGTGCTCCCCGTCGGTCACGAAGTCGAACCCAGCAGAGGCAGACGAGCAGCAGCAACGTCGCTAGCAGTGCTGGAAGCCCATGTACCAGTGAGCGGAGTAAGAAAGATCATTAGGAATTCTGATATGGACTCTACAGCTGACATTAGGTAGCCAAATCCGTAACCCCAGTTGGACGTGTGGGTGTATGCGCACTTGACGTTAAAGCCCGTAGTAAGGCGAGCCGCAACATATTGACACGTCTCCAATCGAGTGGAGATTTCGAAATCGTCATCTTTGGAGACAAGGTAATCATAGACGAAGGTTGGTCAATGATCTCAATCGCAACAAACGAGGCTAATCGTAAGCAGAGGTGGAGAACTGGCCAGTGTGGTAAGTACGGAATCTGATGACCTACTTATCGTTTGCTTTTAAATTCGCCCTTCTCAGTACCCTGTGCATAGACTTATCGCCATGTCTTCAATCGGGAAGCCACTAATATTGTGGGTAGCGATTTCTTGATTTCGTTTTTTTCTGACGGTTTCCCTCTCGACAAAGCAATTGCGTACCACAACCTCCGCAAGCCATTCTCAATCAATGATTTGCCCATGCAAAAGATTTTGTGGGATCGTAGATTATGCCTCCGCATTCTCGACAACATGGAAGTGCCAACTCCAAAACGGCTGGAAGTCAACCGAGACGGTGGACCAACCTTAGAATCACCCAAGCTTGCAGAGCACCTCTATCAAATCAGTGGGGTACGCCTCCAAGGCTCGGATGACGGCACTGGGGGTGGGCTGCCTACCGCTGGGCTCGTGACATTGATTGATGATGGAGATACATTGATGGTAGGCGACCTGAAACTCAAGAAACCCTTCGTCGAGAAGCCAATAAGTGGCGAAGACCATAACATCCGCATCTACTTTCCTAATGATCATCCCACAGGTGGCGGCGGCAGAAAGCTTTTCCGTAAGATAGGTAACAAAAGTTCCGAATGGGACAGGGAAATGATCGTTCCTAGAGCCGTCACAGAAAAGGACAGCAGTTACCTGTACGAACAATTTTTGCACGTGGACAACGCAGAAGATATCAAAGCATACACTGTTGGGCCAGATTATTGCCATGCTGAGACTCGGACATCTCCAGTTGTGGACGGTCTTGTCCGGCGTAACACTCATGGCAAGGAGATCCGTTACATTTGCAATCTAAATACAGAGGAGCAGACGATAGCAACGAAAATCGTCAATGGCTTCGGGCAGCGGATCTGTGGCTTTGACATGCTTCGTGTGAAGGGCCAGAGTTTTGTCATTGATGTGAATGGGTGGAGTTTTGTGAAAGACAACAATGCCTACTATGATAAGTGCGCGAGTATTCTCAAACAAATGTTCATCAGTGAGAGAAGTAAGCGCGATGGCACTGCTCCGGTAGTGTCTCCAGTTTCCGAAGACGCCGAAAAGAGTCAAATGGGCAGTGCCCAACCGGAGGTTGGCTTACCACACCGCAAAAATACCACTGGCAATCATCGCTCTGCGCTGAAGAATCTTATGAGATCCCCAAGCCTGTCCGGCCTGCGGGGCCATCTTCACTCTGGGCAGGCTTTTGGCGCCGCGACTTCACCAGATGTCACGGCAGCCACTTCACCATTGTCATCGCCACCAACCTTCGACAGTCAAAAGCGCAACGTCCCTAAGTTGCCGCCAGGGAGCATCGACCAATTGCCTCCACCAGTAGTGTCGGTAAATCCTTCGGCAAAGGCATCTCCTTCGGGGGATAAGGATCTTGCGCCGCCTGCTCCCGAGCCTTCCTCCAAACATTCTTGGAAGCTTAAAGGCATGGTATCGGTGATCAGGCATGCTGACCGTACGCCGAAGCAGAAATTCAAATTTACATTTCATACTCAGCCTTTTGTCGAATTGCTCAAAGGCCACCAAGAGGAAGTCCTTCTCAAGGGCGAAGCAGCCTTGAACAGCGTTCTAGATGCTGTCAAGGTTGCTATGAAGCAGGGTACGGAGGATCCCGAAAAGCTGCAATTGCTGAGGACATCGCTGGCTCGAAAAGGCGCTTGGACCGGAACGAAGGTCCAAATCAAACCGATGTTCCGTAAAAGGAAACCCGAAGAGTTCACCAAACTCCGCAGTCATATCGCGGAAAACACCAACCCTGAGACAATCTTAGCCGCCCAAGGGCTCACTGAAGAACCGGAGCAACAGTCAGACCAATCAAAACGTCCACCGACAAGAAGCGACTCACTGACAGAGACAACTCTTTCGCGATTCTCAGCCGCTGAAAATGATCTGGTCATAGAAAAGCTGCAATTGATCGTTAAATGGGGTGGGGAACCCACCCACTCTGCCCGATACCAGTCACAGGACCTTGGAGAGAATATGAGGAACGACCTTCTCTTGATGAACAAAGAAGCACTCGAAGACGTTCGCGTATTTACAAGTTCGGAAAGACGAGTGAGCACTAGTGGTCGGTGAATCTCTTTCTATATTGGATCGGTGCTAATGCGTCACAGCTCAAATATGGGCTGCATCTTTCCTCAACAAGAAGGACATTCCTGAGTCCTTCATAACTGTCCGAAAGGACCTTCTGGATGACTCGAACGCTGCCAAAGATGTTATGGACAAAGTCAAGAAGAAACTTAAGCTACTCCTCAGAGCTGGCGAAAAGGCACCGCCGCAATTTGCGTGGCCAAGCAACATGCCCGAACCATCCGAAGTGGTTGGGAAAGTTGCAGAGCTCATGGTATTCCACAGGAAAATCATGAGATATAACTTCAAGAAGCTTAATAGCGGCGCAGCCAAGTCATTAAGTGGTGCTCTTAACAAAGCTGGCGAGGGGCTGGCAGCTCTGGTACCTGGTGGATCAATGGTCCAAGCTCAAGCAGTCTCGAATATCCAGTCTAGATGGTGTTGCGGAGAAGATCCGGAGCTTTTCAAGGAGAGATGGGAGAAGCTGTTCAGTGAGTTCTGCGATTCCGAAAAGATCGATCCCAGCAAGATCTCAGAGCTCTACGACACCATGAAGTTCGATGCTCTACACAACCGGCAATTTCTTGAATGGGCCTTTACGCCTGATGCAAACATGCCAGAGGATGTTGCTAGTCCAGAACTGAGGCCTTGGCGTGAAGCTCCCTCTGAGCTGAGATCTTCTCACAGCTCCACTAGCTTATCGAAGCACAAGCGAAAAGGCAGCGGAGGCGAGGAAATAAATGACAAGCCCACAGAAAATGTGTCAAGCCAAAATCTGGCGCAACGAATGGGACTTAGACGAAAATCTGTCATAAACCCCCCTTCTCCGCAACCACAACCAGAACACCCCGACGAATCATATTTCAAACTCTATAAGGGTACGGGGCAAACGAAGGTGAAGCGGGACGCTCGATTGGAGAGCCTCCGTGAGCTTTATAAGCTGGCAAAGGTCCTCTTCGACTTTGTATGCCCTCAAGAGTATGGTATCAGTGACTCGGAAAAGCTAGAGATTGGTCTCCTGACTTCCCTGCCTTTGCTAAGAGAGATAGTAACGGATCTGGAAGACGTACAACGGTCAGAGGATGCTAAATCGTTCATCTACTTCACCAAGGAATCGCATATCTATACACTACTTAACTGCATCCTTGAAGGCGGTATCAGGACGAAGATTGAGAGGAACGCTATCCCTGAGCTTGACTATCTGTCACACATCACCTTCGAGCTCTATGAGTCCGAAGACAAAGACGCGGATACGTTCACTTACAGTATCCGCATCACGATCACTCCTGGCTGCCATACCTTTGATCCACTTGACGTCCAGCTTGATTCCAAACATTCGATTGGATGTGCCCCTAGGAGGAGTCTGACGATCCACATGGACTGGATGGAAGTCATTGAGACGTTGAGGGCGAAATTTCATACGTATGTACTACCGCCTCTGAATTGGTTTGGCAAAGCTGATAGTCAATAGGGTGAAGTTGCCAAAGAACTTCCTTACGGTTAATGTTAGCGAGAGCCATGCCAGTGATACGAGTGGGAATGATGAGAATACTGGCGACGCCGATAATGGCATGAATTAGACTCCGCGTATTGCAAGACGATGAGCTATATCCTTCGCTGTGAATATTGATTAGAAAGCATTGTATATAGAGTCTGCGGGACATAGCTGAGCAAGCTTGTAGCCTAGATTTAGACAACTATTCTACGTTTAGCCATGCAAAGACTTCAATGGCTGGGACTTGGCCGTTGAACTCTGCGATTTCGCTTCAAACGAATACTCGGATAGCAAGCTTTGATGCTGTCTTCCTCAGGGAGATGTAGAACCAGCTCAACCTACCAACCGATAACTTTCATCGCGGCTACCATCGGGAGATATCCATCGCACGAACCCAATTTGAGTCCCCAGGATACCGGACAGCATCCATGCAAGCCCAATCAGATGCAACCCTAAATCATTCCCATCCCCATCCGCGTCCCCTCTCACTTCTCCCCTCCACCTCCCGTCATAGCCAGCACAGCTACTCCAAGCAGCAGCCACCAATACCTATACCCATTACAGTCAGCACTCATATCCCTCCCAGAACCATCACCTAAACCACTCTCCCTCAGAATAGAGATGGAAAAACTCACTTCTGCAACAACGTCTTCTCAACCACCTCCTCCTCTCCCTCCACCCCAGCCCCCTTACCCACACTCGCAAGTATCCCTCCCTTTTCCTTCCCAGGCTTATTAAAAACCACAACCGGCGCTTTCTTCACAGTGATGATATCGAAATCGCCCCTCCCATTCCCCTTTCCCTCCT
>JAABUK010002915.1_pt1 | contig 29880 bp, 30 predicted proteins | sample 5559141 | NCBI WGS metagenome assembly JAABUK01 (sample SAMN10711869, study PRJNA513367) | rock metagenome | isolation source: Antarctica rocks | place: Antarctica: Victoria Land, Pudding Butte nord | collected 2016-01-03
GCGCCTAAAATCAGCCGGTTGACTGCTCAACCAGCACGTAAAGCCCGGTGTGACGCAAATAGCTCACCAACCAAGCACAACCGCTCGAACCTCAGCTAAAACGCATACCTGTACAGAGGTTCCCTAGAATGAACATGCGCAGGTTTTTGACTGTAAGCTTATGCGTCGGTCTGTCCGTCTCCGTCAATCTGCTATTTCTGATAATCCACAGAGAAGCGCACAGGACATCGATCGTCGAAGGGACAGCTTTTCACCTTGTGGACGCGCAGGGCAGAGTTCGTGCTGAGTTAACACTTGCTGGTGGGGAAAGCAATCGTCCAGAACCAACTTTGGCGATGCTTGATGAATCTGGGAAGGAAGCTATTGTCTTAGGCATGGACCGATACGGCGAAGGGGTTCTAATATTTAACAGCACGAAGCGGGACTTAGAACGGCCTGGTGTCGTTGTGGTGGGTTATCTTCCGGGTAATGACACCAACGATTTCGAGGACCCGCTTGGCGCTTGGGGCGTAGGCGTGCGACTTAGCCCGGGTAAGACGACAAGCCTTGGGTTCTCCAAGACAGGGCGATCAATTAGTCCATCTGTTCAGGTTCGCTGAAGAAGCATCGTAAGCTCAAGACCTTCGCTCAACTTGGAGCAGTGACTCTTCCCACCCGCCAACGCCTGTGCTTATGCAACGCAAACGTTGTCGGTTAATTCCACTACGATACGAGTAAATTGTATTCATTGGACCTCGACAGACGTCGTTATCACCGACATCACTGCCACTCCCACTGCTTGCACGTCTACATGCCAATGAAAGATAGAACCATGGGAAAACCGTTACTTGGCTTGTGGCTATTTCTGCTTTTTTAAAGCTCAATGGCTGTAGCGGCGAACGATCTCAGGGGCAGAATCGTACCCTCGATGCATATCGAGGGCCTCGGCGTACCTGCCGTCTTGCAGGAAGTCGCCATACATGCGAATCTCACGATCGGATTGGAGATGGACGTACGGATGGGTACTGAGAACCATGTCACCATAAATTTTCCGGGCGGTACGATCGCGGATCTAGCTAACAGGTGTACCTCCTTACTAAGGGGGGCGTCATGGCGGATTACCGGCCATCGCGGAATCATTATCACGCAACCTGGAGAAGCATCATCGCTCGCCGCCATGCACATTCAATATGCCGGCATTACCAAAGCAACCCGTCAGCAGGTCTGGTCCGGCCTGCTGCATAGCTCCGAGTTTGAGGGCTGGCTTCACTCCTCCGGCTGCCGGAGTTCAGATCTGCTCCGCGGCCACGAGTGGGAGGGAGACCGTCCGAGTATCTTCATACCAAAGGACTCGCTAAGCCTTGAAACTCTGCTTGACACAGCGACCGCTAGCTCCGGTAGTCATCTTGGAGGGTCTTGAGAAATACGCGGAACGCGGAATGCGAGGTGATCGTCACGCTCTGGTAATCCCAACCCTGCATTCGCCTGACAAACGGAGCCTGCCCCGACTTGAAGAGAAACTATAAAACTGGACCACCTTTGTGGACAGTACACCCCTTGAGGTGACGCAGAGCGACCCCGCCGTGGCGCACCTTCCCCACTCAGTCGCCTACACTTGAAGTAGCAGAGACCCGAAGCAGCAGACCCAGTCGGACAAGCAGACATGGAAGGAGCCGCGCTCGCAGACGCTAACCGTTTCAATTGAATACTTTACCCGTAAACCCAACGGATAGAATACTTTGCACAAAAGAATCCAACTAAGTTCATGAATCCACTGGATTTATCGAACTACATAGGGGAGGGGGGTACCCACTCAGACCCACTTCCCCTCCGGCCCTAGCTAGCCACCAGCCGCCCCCGTCTGCTCACAATCGACAGCTTCTCGAGCTTCAGTGTCTTCCGCACCTGCCCCTTGGCATGCGACGACCACGGCCCCACCGGATCCAGCCGCACATACGTCAGCCAGTGCCGCAGCGCCCGCCGCCGCTGCCCCTGCCGCTCAAACGACAGAGCCAGGTTGTAGTGAGCATCCGCATATTGCGGCACCAGCTCCACCGCCCTCTGGTACGCCTCAGTCGCCTCCGGAAGCCGCTTCAGTTCGTCCAGCACGTTGCCAAGATCGAAGAACGCCAGAGCATACTCCGGGTCCGCCTCGGTAGCCCGCCGGTAGAGACTCTCGGCCATCTCGTACGATCTCGCGTTGTAGTGAATCGTTCCCAGGTTGATCAGAGCCGGCGCGTGCTGCGACCGAATCTGGAGAATCGACTCGTACAGGGCGATCGCCTCCGGAAGCTTTGCCGGATCCTCCTCCATCCGCACCGCCCGCAGGAACTTATCCTGGACGTCCGCCGTCTGCCTCCCTGCCATCTGACCAGTCGTCCCGACGACCTGCACCCGCAGCTCCGGATCTAGCTCGAAATCGAACGCCATCTGCTGCGTCAGCGGATCCACCAGACCCCCTGCGTGCCGGAATCGCAGCCGCGATCCTCTTCCTGCGGCACTCGCCTCCGTCAAGGCGTTCCGCAACCCGGAGACCCTCTGCATCGCCTCGAGCGAAGCTCGTATACTCTTCGCTGAGATACGTCGCGCCCGCAGATCGCGCAGCGTCCTCAACTGTCCTAAATCGTCAAAGCTGTAAGCCTCTCGCGCAGGAATCAAACCCACCCGCTCCCAATCAACCAGCTGGCGCGGATCGAGATGCAGTATCCGAATTGCGTCCTGACGGCTGTAACGTGTCACGCGTTCGTCCCGGCTGGCACCGTCCGCCATGGCCTCTGCCGGGAGTATGCTGCGGCCTCTCCTTTCAATCAAGCCCAAACTACCCTCGGCCCGCAGATATCCGTGGATATCCTGTACCAAATCTGGTTCCGCAGTCCGGGGATCCATCCCATCCGTACCCGGGCGCATCCATCTATCATTGAGGTCAGCAAGTCCCAGGCAGACCGATGCTCCCCGCCGGATCGATCCAGCTCAATAGCCGGACGCAGGCCAACCCAATCTCAGTAGAGATCTTCCAGCACAACCGAGGTAAAGCCTCCTTCAGGAAGCAAGCTCGACCAAAGGACCCGAACCATGCGTCATCTCCCCATTGCCTTCGCCGTTCTCGCTACCCTGGCCGCCCCTGCCGCGGCCCTTGCGGACACCTACAGCTTCTCCATCAGCACCGCTCCATCTTCCATGGGATCGCCTGCGACTTCCTTCGTCGCCAGCGGCACCCTCACCGGTACCCCGACCTCGGTCATGCCCCCCGCCCTCGCACTCACCGGGGTCACCGGCTCCGCCCAGGGCTACGCCTTCACCGGAGTCGTTCCCCTGGGACTCCTCAGTGGATTTATGTACGACAATCTCCTCTTCACCGATCCTAACGTCCAACACGTCGATGGAAAGGGTGTCCTCCTCTACCTCAACAGCCCCATCGGGACCAGCATCGCGCACGTCTACGACAATGCCGGATATCACGTAGACGTCTTCGATCCGAATGACCCCCGGGATGTCACTTCCTTCGCCATTGACACTTTTAGCCTGACACCTTCACCGACCACCTCATCCGTGCCTGAGCCTTCGACCTTTGCCCTTCTCGGAAGCGGAGCGCTAGGCCTCTTAGGTGCTGCTCGTAGAAAGCTCGCCTCCAACTAAATCCTGTTCGCGTCCGAAAAGTTAAGAGCCCTTGCCCAACCCGGTAGGGGCTTTCTCTTCTTCCTTTGAGAGCATTGGATTCCGACTTCCCCTGCCATCACGCGACGGCCCCGGCATAGGAGCGCGCTCTACCGCAGGATCTCTGCCCGGACGCACCCAAATAAAGTTTAAGAGATGTGGAGCCGACGAACGGACTTGAACCGTTGACCTGCTGATTACGAATCAGCTGCTCTACCAACTGAGCTACGTCGGCGAACTCCTCCGTCATTCTAATAGCTCATCTCGCCTCACGCAAAGGATTGCCGGTCCGTCACCTCTGCCTGCTGGACGAACCAGATTCGGCCATGGAACCCGGCTTCTTCCGGTCATAAAGGCTACGGGTCGACTCCGTTCGGCCATCCAGGTAGCGAAGTTCTCTCTATTCGTTTGGCTGTGATGACCTGGTCAGTCAGTCAAGATGGCTGAAGGAAGCGCTCGTCCTCATCCTCCCTCTCCTCTTCCACCCCAGCACGCGTAGCCACCACGCACGGACCCAGAAACATCATCGCAAACACCAAAAGATCACCAGTTCCCACATAGAGCCTCACAGGGAGCCGTCGCGCGCTCCTCCCACCCTCTATCGGCCACCATTGGCAAAACATGAGCTTAGAGGAGGCGAGCGTGATCTGGTGCTCCCAGTGCTTCGGTTGATCACCAGCTGTTTTAACGGAGAAGACCGCCCGGCAACGGGGCGGTCTTCTCGCTAGGGAGAATAGTTCCAATGGAGGCAAAGCCATCAGAACTTTCTGGCGAAATACTAAGTTTGGCAAAATACCCTGTCAAGGCTAAAACAGGCTGCTTGCAACTGCCGCGAATCTCGACACTTACCATGCAGTATCTTCAAGTCAACTCCAGAGGACTGTTCGCCTAACGTTCGCCTTCCGCGCTAAACCTGACCCGATCAGCACATAAGAATGAACGGCTTAGCTGAAGCTATGCACCAGCTGTGGTGCATACCAGTCATACCCCTGCCGCCTTCCTCCCGGCTCGGTCATCGTTTCGCCCGCCCGAAAGATCCAGCCGCAAAAACTCCGGCTCAGTAGCTGCCGGCTTGCCCATGAGGACGCGAATCCAGGCTCGCCCAAACCCGAGAAACAGCCCTAGAAGGACCGCTGCCAGCCCCAGAACTCCACTGAAAACAGCGATGCTCACCAGCAGACTCGCCGTCTTCCGAACTTCGGTATGGAACTCTGGCGGTACCGCCTTGTTCCAGGTCACCTCCGTCCGCAGATGGATGCCGTCGACGAGCTCCGCCGCCTCCGCCTGCGTGAACCCACCGGTCGCCAGCATGACCATCGGCCCCTCACGCCGCAGCTTCGCCGTTCCGGCCCGCTCGCCCGCAGCATTCAATGCCGCCTCCACCGCCCTTCCACGATCCCCGGCAATCTGCGGAGTCGGAAACAGCAGCAGCGTCAGCACACCCTTGCCGCTGTGGGCCGAATACTCCGCCGTCGCCGCCTCGGTACTCTTGTTGAACCCCAGAATAGCCGCCGGCAGAACCCCGCCCATCGCCTCATACCCGGCCGGTCCAACCGCGTACCGGACACTCTCAGGAATCAGGCCTTTAGCCGGCAAGTACGTGGGCAGCAGAGGCGAAGCTCCTTTAGGCCCGCCAATCTTTGGCATCGTCGCCGCCAAGGTCCTGAGATCCGCAACCGTCGACGGCCCCGGCGAGCTCACATCCGCCAGCACCACCGACGCACCCTCTCGAAACAGATATCTTCCGCCCGCAATCGCCTCCTCCTTACCCACCCTCGAGGCCTGCGGCACGATCTTCATCTCCGGCGACCGCAGGTAGGTGAATGCCGCGACCGCCCCCGTCGCGTCATCGAACTGAAAGACATCCAGCTTTAAACCGCCGGACTTCCCCGGCTGCGCATAGCTCCCTTCCGAGCTGCGCGTTAGGCCGTCCTCCTTCAGCACCTCCGCCGTCTTTCCGACCACCAGCGGCGACGCTTCCGCCTGCTCCTGCGCCGCATCGACCTTGGCCACGTCCCACGCCGCGAACTTCACGGGAAGCAGAGGTCCCTGCGGCATCACCAGCTTCACACTCGCCTGCCCCGGTGCCAGCCCCGCGCTCAGCGTCATCGCCACGATACCCATCTGAGCTAGCCGAGCCGTCGCCCAGGTCCCATTCAGTTTCATGCCTAAAAGCCCCATATACGGGGAGACTACCACCGCAGCCCATTCGTGAGCAGGTCCCTCCGACCAGGCGCCTTTTCATACTCGAAGCCCCATCCACTTCACCTTGGACGTCGCTGCTCCTTACCGTTCACCCACCCGCTCCGCCACCGTCGCAATCGGTCTCGTCCCACTCAGCCCCCCCGCGTACCGCGCCACACCCTTGTACAAACTCTCCGCCACCCGCTCCCTGTACTCCGGATCCCGCAGCTGATTTGCATCCTTCGGGTTGGTGACGAACGAGATCTCCGCCAGGATCGATGGCATGTTCGCTCCGATCAGGACCACGAAAGGAGCCTTCTTCACCCCCCGATTCTTCAATCCCTGATTCCCCCTCTGCAGACCGCCGTAAAGCCCCGCCTCCACATCCGTTGCAAACTCCCGGCTCTCGGCAATCTTCTCCTTCAGCGCAATCTTCTTCACCAGATCGCTCAGCTGATAGATCGACTGGTTGCTGACTGCATTCTCCCGCGCCGCCACCGCCAGCGCATCCGCCTGCTGCGTGAAGTTCAGATAGTACGTCTCCACCCCGCGCGCACTCGCGTCCGAGGAAGAGTTCGCGTGGATCGATAGAAACAGATCCGCCTGCGCCTTGTTCGCAATCGCCGTCCGCGTCTCGAGCGGCACAAATGTGTCGTCAGACCGCGTGTAGATCACCTCCGCGCCCAGCCGTTCTTGCAGCAGCTTTCCCAGCCGCAGCGCCACATCCAGCACCACGTCCTTCTCCTCGAGCCCGTCCACCCCCAGCGTCCCCGAATCATGCCCCCCGTGCCCTGCATCGATCACAATTCGCCCGATCTTCAGCCCCAGTGCTCGTACCAGGCTCGTCTGCCCATCTGCCGTCGGAACCGCCGCTCGCGCCGGCACCGCGGGATCGCCGACCACGCGAGCGTCTGCAGCCATCACCCTCCCCCGGCCTCGCCCACGCCGAGGTGCTCCGGTCCAAGCGGATGTCGCACCGGCCGCGTTCACGGCCACACCTGCTTCATCCTTCGAGGCGGTGTCGCGAGTGCGGTCAGCCGACCTCCCCGGATCAGCACTCAAACGGTCTCCCGCAGCCTGTTCCCTTTCTCCGCTCCCCTGTTGGCGATCCTTCACCACAGCGGAGATCGGCTCGGAAGTCGGCACACTCGTCGCCTCCACCTTTCCCGGCTGGTCACTCAACCGCGCCACCTCCGTCCCGCTCCCCCCATTCACTGCGCGTGTATTCGGAACGCTCGCCGCAGACCTGGCCGGAGACTCCATAGTCGCCATAGGCACTCCCGCCGGCTTGGCCCCGCCGTGGATATCGATGATCAGCCGGTAAGGATTCGGCAGCAGAAACGCCGAATACTCGGTGACGTCATTCACATCGAGCACCACCCGAGCCATGTTCCCCGTGCTCTGCGCCACTCGGATCTTCTTCAGAAATCCGTCGTCCGTTACCGTAAAACTCTTCCCCACCAGCTCCTGCGCCAGCCGCGCTCCATGCAGATCGAAGTAGATTCGGTCTGGCCCCGGCACCCGCGCCGCCTCATACTCCACCTCGCCCCCAAGGTCGATCGCCACCCGCGTGTAGCTCGGCGTCGACCAGTGCCGAATGCCCGTCACCGTGGCCAACGGCCCGTTTCGCCGCGCCGCTGTCCTCGCGCTCACCGCCGCCCCATCCTCCGCCGAACCCTGATCTGCACTCCCCAAACTCCGACCCTGCACCCCTGAACCGGGCCCAGCCGACCTCGCACCACCATCCTGCCCCGCCATCAACCCGGGTGCCCCATCTTCGCGCGCACTCCGCGCCAAAGTGGGTGTGCCGCCAACAGCCTGCGCACCCGCCTCTCCACCCCCCGAGCGCCGCGACGCCGATCCGCCCACGTCCCTTCCCGCAGAACTCGCCAGCGACCCGGGCCCAGGGCCATCCTTCCAACGCCCCGCACCCGCTCTCGAAGCCTGTTCACCACTCCCTGTCCCCAGCCCTTTGCCCGCTGTACCCTGTACCCTGTCCCCTGTTCCCTGCCGCGCCGCATCGAGCGATGCCACTCCCGCCCTTGCCTCCTCCGCCAGCGCACTCCGCGGATACTGCCTCAGCAGCAGTTCATACCTCTCCCGAGCCGCCGCCCCGTCCCGCAGATCGTTCTCCTCAATCTGCCCCTCCGCCAGCAGCGCACCCACTCGCAAGGAGCTCCCCGGATACTGCGTCCGCAGAAACTCGTACTGCCCCACCGCCGCCTTCAGAGCCTTCCCGTCCCGCAGCCCGCGACCCTGCTCCGTCAGCAGCTCCGCCACCGCATTGACCGCCTCCGCCGCATGCATATCCTGCGGAGTCTCGTGATAGATTGCGCGAAATCTGTCCATCACGCGCGCGTACTCCGCCTTTGTCCGGCTTCCCTCCGGCTCCGCCTCAAACGCATCCCGAGCCCGCTCCGCCCGCTCCCACGCCGAGATCTCCATCCCGCGCCGCTGCACCAGCCCAGCACCCCTGCTCAGGATCGGCACCGGACCTGCAGCCCATCCCTGAGCATCGCCCGCAACGCCGGCCGTAACGAAGCACACACCGCATGCACACGCCTGCCATCGTCGCCACCGCCTTGTCGCAAATGCCGTCACAGCCTCAGTTTAAGAGGCAAGCCCAAACCCACCGTTTGAAAACTTGACCCGTACTTCCCCCGATACCCCCACGCCACCAACCTGTTCGCTTCTCAAAATACTTATCCGCCGCCGAACACCTTGTCTGCCGCCTGGTACCTGTCCGCTTCTCAAAAACACCCTTATCTCCTGCCGCTTCTAGGGAGGCCAAGATCTTAGCCCCTGGGATATGTCGTTCTGTCCTGGCCGTCGCCGCCCACTTACTAGGCCGATCCGTTGCAACGCCCTGCGGTTCCCATCTCCCGCGAGACGCCCCACCTCCACTGCAACCCCGCCTCTAAAGCATCGCCTCCACCACCCCCGCCGCCTTCGCCAGCGCCCCATCCAGCGCTCCCGCATCGCTCCCGCCTGCCTCCGCCAGATCTGGCCGCCCCCCTCCCTTGCCCCCCACCATCGCCGCCATCTGCGAAACCACCTTGCCCGCCTGCACCCGCCCCGTCAGATCCTTCGTCACCCCCACAATCAGCGACACCTTCCCCTCCGCCGCCGCTCCCAGCACCACTACCCCCGACCCGAGCTTGCCCCGCAGCTCGTCAACCAGGTTCCGCATCTGGGATTTATCCAGCGAGTCCACCCTCCGTGCCAGCACCTTTACCCCCTTCACTTCGACCGCCGTCGCCGCCGCATCCGCCGTCGCCGCCGATGCACTCTTCATCCGCACCTGCTCCAGCTCCCGCCGCAGCCGCTTCACCTCCTCCTCCTGCGCCACCAGCCTCGCCCGCAACGCCTCCGCCGGAGCACCCTCGCTGCCACCCGCAAACTGCGTCGCCACCTTGGCCACATCCGCATCCCGCCGAAACGCCTCGAGCGACCCCGCCCCAGTCACCGCCTCCACCCGCCGCACCCCCGACGAGACACTGCCCTCCCCGACCAGCTTGATCAGCCCGATCTCCCCCGTCGCCCCCACATGCGTCCCCCCGCAAAGCTCCGTCGAAAACCCATGCGCCCCCCCGATCGTCACCACCCGCACCCGATCCCCATACTTCTCGCCAAACAGCGCCATCGCGCCATACTCGTTCACCGCCACGTCGATCGGCACATCCACCATCGTCTCCACCTTCGCATTTCGCAGCACCTGCTGATTCACGATGTCCTCGACCTGCTGCAGCTCCTCCTCCGCCACCCCCGCAAAATGCGCGAAATCAAACCGCAATCTTGCCCGATCGACCAGCGACCCCGCCTGCTTCACATGCTTGCCCAGCACCTCGCGCAGAGCCGCATGCAGCAGATGCGTCCCCGTATGGTTGCGCATCGTCGCCCGCCGCACCTCTCCATCCACCACCGTGTCGACCACATCGCCCACCGCCACTTGCTCCCGCGCCACCACCCGATGCGCAAACACACCCTGCACCGGCTTCAGGCACCCACTGACATCCGCCACCACCGAGTTGTGGTCCGCCGAATACATCCACCCCACATCCCCCACCTGCCCCCCCGAGTCCGCATAAAAACTGGTCGCGTCGAGCACCATCTCCCCCGCCTCCCCCGCCTTCAACTCATTCACGCCAACCCCATCCCGCACCAGCACCAGCACCCGCGCCCCATCCACCCGCAACGCCGAATACCCCCCAAACTCCGTTTTCGCCAACTCCCGATAAACCGGCGCCGTCGACTTCTGCGACCCACCCTTCCACGAAGCCCGAGCCCGCGCCTGCTCCTCTTCTTTCGCCTTTTCAAACCCAGCCATGTCAAAGCGAAGTCCAGCATCACGCGTCGCATCAACCATGAAATCGAGCGGAAGGCCGTAGGTTTCGAAGATGTGGAATGCCCGCTCCCCTGGATAAGGACTTGCTGCGATCAGTTCATCCAACTGTTGCATTTGAGTCGCGTCTAGAAAGCCGAGTCCCGCGATTTGTTCGAGTGAAGTAGCTAACTCACGTTTCGCGTTTGAACTCCGCAGCTTCGCTTGCAGCGCGGATCGTCCAAACCCTTGGACTGCGGTGTCAAGAATCCACTGACTATGTTGCATGACGTCCTTTTCCAACAGCGCCGACGCAGTGCTTATAACCCGAGCAAACTGCTCTTCCTCCGCCAGCACCGTCCGACTCACCCGCTCCGAGTGCTCCACCAGCTCCGGATACGCCACCTTCATCTCATCTCGCACCGCCCGCACCATCTCAAACATGAACGGCCTCTCCTGCCCCAGCAGCCGCCCATGCCGAATCCCCCGCCGCATGATCTTCCGCAGCACATACCCCCGCCCCTCGTTCGCCGGCACCACCCCGTCCGAAATGAGGAACGTAGCAGCCCGCGCATGGTCCGCAATGATCCGGAGCGAAGCGTTGTTTAACCGTTGTTGCCGCTTTTTAGCTTCGACGTTTCTATTTGCACGTTCGAATGTTGCGGGATCATCAAGATCTCCAACAGCACCAGCTCCGACACTGTATTTGAAGTTCACCAGCTCTGCCGCTACATCGATCAGCGACCCAAACAGATCTGTCTCATAGTTCGAAAGCACCCCCTGCAGCACCGCCGCTATCCGCTCGAGGCCCATGCCCGTATCGATCGAAGGCTTCGGCAGCGGCGTCAACACCCCATCGCCCCCGCGATCGAACTGCATAAACACCAGGTTCCAGACCTCCACATACCTCTGCTCATCCTCGGGAAACGGCAGGTCCACCCCCGGCGTCTCAGCCGCCCCTACCCCCAGGTCATAAAAGATCTCCGAGCAAGGCCCGCAAGGCCCCGTATCCCCCATCGCCCAGAAGTTGTCCTTCATCGGCATCTCGAAGATGCGCTCCCGCGGCACACCCGCCTCCACCCACAGCTCCTCGGCCTCTGTGTCCCGCGGCACGCCACCAGATCCCTCGAAGATCGTCACGTACAGCTTCGCCGGATCGATCCCGAACCACTGCGAACTCGTCAACAGCTCCCACGCATACGCAATCGCGTCCCGCTTGAAGTAATCCCCAAACGAAAAATTCCCCAGCATCTCGAAGAACGTATGGTGCCGCCGCGTGAATCCCACATTCTCAAGATCGTTATGCTTGCCACCTGCCCGCACACACTTCTGACTCGTCACCGCCCGCGAGTAGGCCCTCTGCTCCTGCCCCAGGAACACATCCTTGAACTGGTTCATCCCCGCATTCGTAAACAGCAGCGTCGGATCGTTGGCCGGAACCAGCGAAGACGAGTGCACCCGCCGGTGCCCCTTACCCTCAAAAAAACGCAGAAAATCTTCCCGAATCTGACTCCCGGACCTGTATCCCATAGATCCAAAGTCTAGCAGCACCCTAAGCTGAATGCACTACGTAGTACAATCGCGACAGGAGCCACCATGCGCCAAGTCTCTCTCCGCGAAGCCAATCAGAACTTCTCCAGCTGCATCGCCGAGGTGGAAGCCGGCGAGCGCCTCATCCTCCTTCGCCGCGGCAAACCCGTCGCCGAGATCATCCCCTACTCCGCCAGGAAGCGCCTCGACCCCAAACGCGAAGCCGCCCACAGCAAGCTGATGAAGCTCCTTGGGAAAGGGATCCCTCTCGGGGGCGTTCCTCCAACCCGCGACGAGATGCATGAACGGTAGCCGCTTCACCTTCGACACCAACATCCTCTTCTACGCGTCCGACAGCACCGCCGGCGAAAGACACCAGACCGCCCTCATCCTCACAGACGAGGCAAAAGGACGGGACTGCCTCGTCATGCTGCAGTCGCTTGGCGAGTTGTTCAACGCCATGCTGAAGCGTCGCGCCAAATCGGCTGTGGAGGCCGAGCAGATCATCCTCGCCTACCGCGAAACCTTCACGATCGTTCCAGCTATCGAAGTCGACCTCAACGACGCCATCCTCGCCCAGCAGCAGCACAAGCTGCCCTTCTGGGACGCCATGCTCTGGGCCACCGCCCGGCGTGCCGGTTGTACCCTCATCCTTACCGAAGACCTCCAGGACGGACGCACCCTGGGCGGCGTCACCTTCCGCAACCCATTTAAGCTCTCTCAGCCGCAACTCGCCGAACTCCTCGGCTGACTGCGCCGTTCCGCATCGCCCACCTCGCCCAGCCACGTCATACGACCCCTCAGAACCACGTCCGCCGCCGATACCGCACATACTCTTCCCCAAACCGCTCCTCAAGCACCCGCGCCTCCCTCCGCGCACGCGCCCGCTGCATCGGCACAATCACCACCAGCACCAGCAGCACCCACCACCTGCCGAACACCAGCGCCAAACCACAGATCAACGTGATCCCCGCCAGATAAATCTGATTCCTTAACCGCGCATAAACCCCCGTCGTCACCAGCCGCGTCGCCTTCGCCCTCACCGAGAAGGAACGCCCCAGCTCCACCCGTGCCGCAATCAGCAGCAACATCGACAACACCACGATCACCCCGCCAACTGCCTTCATCGGCGTCCATCGAACGAAATAAAACCAAACCGCAATCACCAGCAGCTCCACCACCAGCATCGCCGTAGTGACCCGGTTCAACATCGTCCCACCATACGCGTCAAACCCCCGGAGCCCACGTCCACCCCTCCACCGCATACTTCGGATCCTTCGGCCGCGGCAGCCCCTGAAACTCCCCGCGCCGCTCCACCATCACCATGCAGCTCACCAGCGCATCGAATGCATCCTCACTTCCCCGCGCCCGCTCCATCACCGCCCGCGACAGCCCCGCATACGCCCGATCGCTCTTGCGCTTCTCCAATAAATAACGCGCCCGAGCCGCCGGATTCGACTTGTGCACCGCCCCGGTATTCAACCGCGAATACATCTCCACCACCAGCGGCTGCGAACCCGCACCCACCAGCCGCGGATCATCAAACGGCCATACCCGAAACCCCGCCTCCCGCAGCCGCAGCAGCACTGGCATCCCCCGCAGCGAAGCCGTCCCCACACTGCCCGACCCGCCAATCTGAAACACACTCTTCGGTGTGATCCCTTTTACCCGCGCCACCCTTTCCTCCTCGGGTATGTGCGCGATCAGCTTGCAGTCAATGTCAGTGGCCCGCATCATCCGGTGCAGATTCTCCCCCGAAAACTCCGCGGGCCGCTTATGCGGCTTGCCCCAGAATCTCTGGTCCCCATGCCCCCGCTCCAGCCATCGCTCCCCATGCTCCCGCGTCACCACCTCCCAGAACTCCGGCCCCGACTTGCATTCGTGTTCGCCCCGCACAAACCACTCCGGAAAGCTGAAGCAGAAATCAAACCCCACCACCATCCGTGGCGTCGCCCGCGCCATCTCGATCAGCCACTCCGTCACCTCGTCCCGGGTCCGCCCACCCTCCATCCGTACCGAGCCCTCACCCCCACGCGCCCGCACCCGCTCCCCCTCCCGACCTCCCATCGAGCCCACCGCCGTCCACACCCCCGCCCAGATATGCCGCCGCTGCCCAGCTGCATCCACCCGTCCCGACCAGTCGATGGCCACCACTCGCTCCACACCACTCCCATCCCTCATACTTCTTTGGACGCGGAAAGGAGCATCCTCCCTTCCCGTCCCGAAACGTTCTCCACGTCAGATCCCGGAAGACGAACGGCTCCTTTGCAAAATCGTCCGCGCAACCTACAGAATCTCGGTCGCACATATCCTGATGCCCTTCGCCGGCGAGCGGCCAGTAGGCCGTTGCACCCTCATCCCGGAACAGGAGGGCGAGTTCGAGTTTGCCAAAATGCCGTGGCCGAAGACCTTCGTGGCCACGGCATCGGTCGCTTGATCCTGGTCGCCGCTGTCGACCTCGCCCGCTCCCTCGGGTCCCGCCGCCTCGCCTTCGGCAGCAACAGCAAGCTTCCCGCCGCGGTCCATGTCTAACAATCCATCGGCTTTCGCCATGTCCCCCCGACCAGCGCCCCCCCTCCCTCAACGCCGGCGCCGACGTCTTCGTGGACATGTCTCTCTAGCATCAGCTTTTAGGCAACATACTCCGACCTTTTCGTACATTCACGATATTTGTTCCAGAAGTCGGCAAAAAGAGCGCTATTCTGTAATCGTTCCTCGCTAGGGACGTTTGGAGGTGTATTTTTTGTGGCAGAGGTTCGAGTTCAGGAAGGCGAACCCCTTGAAAATGCCCTGCGCCGCTTCAAACGCAAAGTGCAGACAGAAGACATCATCAAGGAAGTCAAACGTCACTCTTTTTATCTGAAGCCGGGCGAGAAGAAACGTGTGAAAGAAGCGCTTGCTCGCAAGCGTAATCGCAAGAAAGTCCGTAAAGAGCAGGATTAAATCCGCTCCGTCCCTCGGCAGGCCGTCTCTGGAGCTCTGGTTCAAGAGGCGGTCGCCCTCACAGCTATCGCATGACCTCCCCACATGCATGGCACCGGCTACAGCGCGACCGCTGACCGGCAAACCTGAATTCCCTCCCCAAAAAGTAAGGCCGGGCCCTAGTACTTTTCCGAGAATGGGAGAAGTGGCATGGAATTCATAGACCGTCTCTTAACCTGCAATGATTGCGGTGGGGAGTTCATCTTCACCGCTGGGGAGCAGCTGTTTTTCTTCGACAAGCTGTTCAAAAACGACCCAAAACGTTGTAAACCCTGTAAGTCGCGCCGGTCCGGCATCGGTACGCGTGTAGGTATGGGACCGGCAGCTGCCGGAATCTCTCGAACCGAAACGCGGACCAGCTGTTCCGCCTGCGGAATCGAAACCACAGTGCCGTTCAAACCGACTCAGGGCCGCCCTGTCCTCTGCCGCCAGTGTTTTCAAGCCCAGCGACCCGCAACCAGTTCTGGGCCGGTGACAGAGTCAACGTCGGCTGCGGCAAAAAGCCAGCTCCAACCCCTTGCCGCAGAGGCGCATCAACGCATACCGGTCTCTTCCGACCTGCCTGCACCCCCTGGCTTGCTGGTCGCTACACCCCCGGCCTAGATCAACCCATTAGATCAACCCATTAGGTCGACCCATCGGGGCTAGCCGCCGGGCGTCTGTACAGGCGCGCCCCGTCACTCAGACGATTGATCTACCTCTTACCCTGCCGACCTCCAGCACAACTACGTGCGACGCGGGGCCGTAGTCTAGAGGTATGCTCCGACCTCGCGTAGCCTTCTTTCCAGACTCCTTTCACGAGGTCAACGGCGTCGCTCATACGAGCCGCAACTTCACGGAGTACGCTCGGCGCCGTGGACTTCCCTTCCTCTGCGTTCGCGCTGGAGACGATCCGCCGACGCAGGCCGGAGACCTATCTACCCTCGGTTTGCCTCGTAGCAGGATTGCGGTCCGCATGGAAAAGGACCTCCAGTTCGATCCGCTATTCTTCCGCCACGCATCAACGATCGAGAAGGCACTCAAAGATTTCCGGCCCGATCTGATCCACATCACCGGCCCGAGCGAACTCGGCATCTTCGGCGCCTACTTCGCCTGGCGTTTGGGCCTTCCGCTCGCTGCCTCCTGGCATACAAACGTGCACGAATACGCCAGCCGAAGAATAAATTGGATCACGCGCCACCTTCCTTTACGCTTTGCCCCTCCCTTCGAGACGACGATACAGGCAGGTTCTCTCACCGCTGTGACCTGTTTCTATCGCCTCGCGCGCGTGCTGTATGCGCCAAACCCGGAGCTGTGCCTGCTGCTTGAGGCCAGGACCGGCCGCCCTTGCCACCTCATGGAACGTGGGGTCGATACCCAGGTCTTCTCTCCCGCCAAGCGAACGCGCGCACGTTGTGACGGAGCCTTCGTCCTCGGCTATGTGGGCCGGCTCTCCATTGAAAAGAATGTCTCCCTTCTGCCTCGCATCGAGCAACGCCTGCTTGCCCGGGGTATAACAAGCGTTCAGTTTTTAATTGTGGGACACGGCAACGAAGAGGAGGAGCTCCGAGCACATCTACGCTCCGTGGAGTTCGCTGGTGTACTCCGAGGTGAGGATCTCGCACGCGCCTACGCCAACATGGATCTGCTCGTGTTTCCTTCGCATACCGACACATTCGGCAATGTAGTCCTGGAAGCTCTTTCGAGCGGCGTCCCAGCTATAGTGACACCGCATGGCGGTCCCAGGCACATCATCCAGCACGGCGAGACCGGGTTCATTGCGCCCTCCCCTGACGATCGTCTGGTGCCGGAAGACGAGGCCTTTGCTGAAGCGATCGCGACCCTGATCCGCAATCCCGAGTTGCGCCTCCGCATGTCTTTGGCAGCACGCGCGCACGCTCTCGACTGCAACTGGGACTCAGTCTTCGAGAAGGTGTACCGCGGTTATGAGGGTCTGGTTCCGTAACCGATGCATCCTGAGGCCGGTGTGTCCTTCCGAAGGACGTCACCGGCTGAGTTCACCGGCATAGACCCCAAAGGCCGGGAGAACAACCTCGCGAAGCGGCATTGCACCCATGCCATTGTCGGATCTCGCGATCGTCCGTAAAAACGATCCGCGGAGCCTGAGTCTCTGAAAATCGTTCACAAGCGACAAGCGCTGCCGTCTATCGCTTACATTGCAGATCACGACAAGAGGCACGCCGCCATGCGTCTGCCGCACCCACACCAGAACACCTTCGGCATCATGGTCGAGCAGTATCTCCTCTCCCGATCGCATAACGGGGTTGCCGCGATGAAGACCGCTCCACTGCCGGTACCAATGGAAGAGGGTGCTCGGTGCAGAGCTTCCATTGGCATGGGCGAGATCGAGATCATCCACACGCAGAAGAGCAGCTCCGCCGGATCCCAGCAACACTGCCGCCAGAACTCGAGAGGACGCGATCTCGCTGCTTGAATCCCCAGAGCTCAGCAGCGGAATCGGAGCTCGGCCGTCCCCCCATGGCTCGTACGCGCTCGATCGTGTCGCGCATCGCTGCGGCGCCTTTCGATACCGGCGGCAGCGTGAGTAGACCCAGATCCGGCTGGTTCCCTGACGCAGCTTCTCGCTTCACAACCTCCGTCGCGCCCCGATGAATCGCATGCGGCAATGGCATATCGTGCGCGATACCGGCTGGCTCAGAGCCTTGGTTCTTCTCCGCGATCAGCACACGCTCGCCGACATAGCCACGTAACACACCCCGAACGGCTCGCAGATCTGCTGGATCATCTCCCCTGAGCGCAAGCCCGCTTACTCCACGGTTCAGCCAGAAGCGCTCATCATCTGTCAGGTCTGCTCCATGGGCGCCTCGGCGAAGCTCCACGAGCACACGCATTCCATGACGGACTGCCTCGCTCACGAGCCCATCAAATTCCTCCAGAGTGCCGTACCGCTTATCAATTAAAGCAGCGCCATCTGAAGGATTGTTGCCCGTCGTTTGCTTGGACGGAGTCTCAGGTTCTAGATCTCGCAACAACACCGCATCGACGCCCACGGTCTGCAGGTCCTCGAGACGCGATGTGAGCCGGTGCAGAGCGGAGTCACCTTCAGCTGGTTCCCTGGAAGCGAGGCTGTCGGGCTTCATCTCGCACAAGACCGCATGCGTCCACCAACGTTCGACCGTCATGCCTGAGCCCGCCCAACCCGGCCGGGCAAGCGTCTGCGTGGGCGCGCCGCCGGGCAGCAGAAACGTCGCTAGCAGGACACAGCGGTGCAGCACTCCGCTGCAGAGGGACGACTTCAGGGACCGCGTCAGGAGTCTGCTTCTACACAAACGCTGCATCTTCTCTGAACACCTCCTCTCGTCAGAGACGATGCTACGCGAATCGGATTTATACTGAGACCGTTCGGGCGACATCCGCTGACACGGTAGCGGAGTCGCACTGGAGGAAGTATGAGCCTTACTCAGCTCCGCGATGCGGGCACTGTTCCACCTGCGCCCAAGATCACAACGCATACCCTTCTCGATCGCAAATCAATGCGGGAGCCGATCACAGCGCTCACCGCGTATGACTACCCCACAGCTCGCCTGGTCGACGAGGCCGGAATCGATATGATTCTGGTCGGTGATTCGCTCGGCATGACGGTGCTTGGTTATGCCGATACCCTCCCTGTCACGGTAGAAGAGATGCTGCACCATACCCGCGCCGTCCGGCGGGCGGTGCGCTCCTCTCTCCTTGTCGTCGATATGCCGTACGGCAGCTACCATGTCTCCGAAGAAGGTGCCATGGCGAACGCGATACGTTTCATGAAAGAGGGTGGCGCCGAGGCGGTAAAGATCGAAGGCGGAACCAACCGCGAGTCTCTCGTGGATCGCCTCACGCGCGCCGAGATCCCGGTCGTCGGCCACATCGGTCTCACGCCGCAATCACTGCACCGCATGGGCGGGTATCACGTCCAGGGAAAGTCGTTTGCCGCGCTCGAAGGTCTGCGCGCTGATGCTCTGGCCATCGAAGCCGCCGGAGCCATTGCCCTTGTGCTCGAAGCCATCCCGCGAGAGGTCGCCGCGCTGATCACGCAAGAGCTCTCAATTCCCACCATAGGCATTGGTGCCGGCCCCGACTGCGACGGACAGATCTTAGTCTTCCATGATCTCTTCAACCTCACCTTCTCACCGAGCGCGAAGTTTGTCCGGCGTTACGGCGATGCCGCGGAACTCTTTCGCCGCGGCATCACCAGCTATCGCGCCGACGTGACCGGGCATGCCTTTCCCGATGATGCGGAGAGCTATCACCTCCCGTCGACCGTGCGTGAGGAGATGCGATCCGCGGACCTGCTTCCCACCTACGAAGCGTGACCGAATTGAAGATCGCTCGGACGATTCTATCTGTGCGAGGCATAGGCACCGATCTGCGGCAAACAAAGGTCCCCTCGAAAACTCTGGGCCTCGTTCCAACCATGGGCGCGCTTCATGAGGGGCACTTAGCGCTCATTCGCGCAAGCAAACAACAATGTGACCTCACCGCCGTTTCGATCTTCGTGAACCCGACCCAGTTCGGACCCGCAGAGGACTTGGCACTGTACCCACGTCCCTTCGACGCGGACTGCCGGCTGCTTGAAGCGGAGGGTGTCGACCTGCTCTTTGCTCCAGATGCAACAGAGATGTACCCCGCCGGTGGGCTCAGGACGTTCGTGGAGGTGGCTCAGGTTGGAGACCGCTTAGATGGCCGATCTAGGCCCGGTCACTTTCGTGGCGTTGCGACAGTCGTCGCGAAGCTGTTCCATATCCTGGCTCCTGACGTTGCTTTCTTTGGGCAGAAGGATGCAGCACAGGTCGCCGTGCTTTGCGCGATGGTGCGCGACCTGAACTTCGCAGTGGAGATCGCAGTCTGTCCCACGGTGAGGGAGGACGACGGCCTGGCCCTCAGCTCACGAAATCGCTTTCTCAACCCATCCGAGCGCATCGAGGCTCGCGCTCTCTCCCAGAGCCTGCGTCAGGTGAGTGCAGCCGTCAAGGCTAGCGTCTCGGACGCCCATCTTCTGCGGGCGACTCTGTACCAACACCTCTCTCGGTCGCCAGGAGTTCGCATCGACTATGCCGAGATCGTCAATCCAGAGACCCTCCTTCCTGTAGCCGACCTAGCGAACGGCGCTCTCGTCGCAGTAGCCGCATGGATCGGGAATACGCGCCTGATCGACAACATCGTTCTGCCAGCGGCGTCAGCCGTGTCCAAGGAGACGCAATGAGAGTTCTGCTGGGAGTCTGCGGAGGCGTCGCCGCGTACAAGGCCGCGGAGTTGGTGCGTGCACTTCAACGCCGCGACTTCGAAGTACAAGTCGCGATGACCGATGGCGCGATGCAGTTCGTGCAGCCCCTCACCTTTGCTTCCCTGAGCGGAAGGCAGGTAGTCACCTTGCTCTGGCATCCTGATCCGGTCGCGGAAGACGCCGGCCCCTCTGACTTTCCCATCGAGCACATCGCCGCGGTGCAGGGGATCTCCGCTCTGGTCGTCGCTCCGGCAACGGCCAACCACCTTGCAAAGTTTGCCGGAGGCATCAGTGACGACTTCCTCTCGACCGCCTATCTTGCCGCAACCGCGCCTGTCATCGTAGCTCCCGCCATGAACGTCAACATGTGGGACCATCCTGCCACCCAGGGGAATGTCACCGTCCTGCAGCAACGGGGTGTCCACTTCGTGCTTCCCGGATCCGGCTATCTCGCGTGCGGGATGGTCGGCGGAGGGCGTCTCGCGGAGGTCGAGATGATCGCCGATGAGGTCCTGCGCATCACTCGTCGAGAGCTCGATCTAAAGGGTGAGACCGTTCTGGTGACTGCAGGAGGAACACGGGAACCGATAGACGCCGTGCGTTTCCTCGGGAACCGATCCAGTGGAAAGATGGGCCATGCACTGGCTGAAGCGGCAGCCATGCGGGGAGCACGAGCCATTCTGGTGAGCGCCTCCTCGTTGCCAGCGCCGCGCAATGTCGAACTGCATGCCGTGAACACTGCGGAAGAGATGCGAGCAGCCGTGATGGAACTCCTACCAGGGTCTACGCTGGTCCTGAAAGCGGCTGCTGTCGCCGACTTCCGCGCCAAAGAGATCGCGACACAAAAACTGAGGCGTTCCGGCCCTCTCACCCTTGAACTAGAGGCCACGGCGGATATCGTGCAAGAGATCGTCAGACGCCGCAGCCCCGGCACACTGGTCATAGCCTTCGCGGCGGAGGCCGGTGACGCTGTTGAAGGCGCCCGTGCCAAGCTGAACGGCAAGGGCGCCGACGCTATCTTCGTGAACGATATCTCGCAGCGTTGGATCGGCTTCGATTCGGAGACAAATGCTGGGCATTTTCTGACTCCTGAGGAAACCATCGCGTTTCCCGAGATGCCGAAGCGCCAGTTAGCAGATCGAATCCTGGACCAGGTTCTCAGACTGCGTAACTCTCGACCGCGCGCGTGAAGCGGAGCTCTTGTCAGGATGGTGTTGCGGTCTCAAAGGGCGACGTAGCGAATGGACATGCACCTACGTCGACAGGAGGAGGATCCGCAGGTCCCTGACATTTTGGCCGGTAGGTCCGGTGATAACCGTATCGCCAAGCGCGTCGAAGAGACGGAAGCTATCGAACTGACTTAAACTTCCCAGCGGATCGAGGCCACGCTCCCTGGCGCGGGCAAAGGTCGTCTCGTCGCAGACGGCTCCGGCGGCTCCGCTATTGCCGTCGATTCCATCTGATCCCGCACTGAGGACAGTCACCACAAGGCAGCGATTCGCAATCAACCGGGCACACTCGAGAACAAAATGCTGGTTTCGACCGCCAACGCCGTGAAGGTCACTTAACTTCACCGACACTTCACCAGCGGAGATGAGGCAGACCTTTGGATTGGTCTGATGCAAGGTAGTAATCCTGCCAAGCAGGTAATCCGCCGCGTCGCGGTAGTCCCAGTCGTCGCAGCTGTTATCTACAAGGACCTCGAAGCCAAGTTGCGTAGCGAGGGCTGAAGCCTCCCTGCAAAGGTCGTCGCTTGAGAGGAGAGACGTCCACGTTGCCTCTAGAAACGCGGGATGGTCACCCTTAGGAGTCTCGGGCAGAAGTGGTTCGGTGAAGAACGCCAGGAGCTTGTCCGGCAACTTGAGCGCGTCACGGTTCGCTTGGAGAAGGCGTTGGCAGTCCTGAATCGTCGACGGGTCAGGAAGAGAGGGTCCGGACCCGACCATGTGAAGCGCGTCCCCAGGAATGTCCGAGAGGATGAGCGTGCACTGCGTTGCTCTCCCGGCAGCGACGGCGAGGCGCCCGCCCTTCACCTTGGAAAAGTGCTTCCTCAACACGTTCATATCCGTAATCGGCAGACCGGACTGCACCAGAGCACGGTGAAAAAGAGCCGTCTCCTCAAGCGTGATGTTGCTGTCCAACGGGCTCTCCACCATCGCCGAAGCACCTCCGCTAACCAGAAAGAATACGAGGCAGCTCTCGTTGCAGCTCCGCAACAACGTCAGAATCGCGTCTGCAGCAACACGGGAACCTTCGTCTGGAATCGGATGACTTCCAAGAAAGTGCTGCACCTGGAAGTGACCTCCCTGTGGTTGGGCCGTGCCCACGATTACACCCTCTATCGTCTGTTGCGATGAAAGCTCAGGCTCGATGAGCGAGCGAAGCGCCTCGAACATCGGAACCGCGGCCTTGCCTATGCCGACGACTACAACTCGGGGGAAGTCCCGCAAGCTGTACGACTCGTCTCCCACATGCAGAGTAGAAGCGCTGCAGGAGACACGCCTCCGCATATTCGCGGCCACACTCGTCCGGCTGAGTGTTTGAAGGAAAAGATCAATCGCCCCCGTTCGTAAGCTCATAAGGAAGCGATCAGCGCAGAAGCAGGCGCGTAAGAGCAGGGAAGTAAATGATCAGAGATACAACGATGCCCATCAGACAGGCCAGCGCCACACTGTGCACGAAGACGAACCGCAGGATGCTTCCCTCCTTGCCATAAGTTCCCGTTGCTGTGCTGGCGACAACGACACTCTGAGGAGCGATCATCTTGCCCATCACACCACCTCCAGAATTGGCGGCCGCCATAACGTAGGGAGAAATCCCCAACTGCTGTGCCGTAAGTTTTTGCAGACTGCCGAAGAGCACGTTGGAGGAAGTGTCGGAGCCAGTGGAGGCGGTTCCAACCCACCCAATCAAGGTGCCGAAGAAGGGATACAGAACCCCCGTCCGGGCGAAAGCTAAGCCGAGCGTAGCGTCCAGACCGCAGAAGCGGGTCAGGAAACCGAGGCCCATCAGAGCCGCGATCGTGATCAGGGTGAAACGGGTCGAAACGATAGTTCGCACAAAGACTTCAGCAATATCGCGGATCTTGAGCCGCATCAGCGCTGCGGCGATCAAAGCGGAGATCATAATTCCAGTGCCCGTCGCCGAGAGCCAGTTAAAGTTGAAGAGGGCAGGCTCGGCTGTAGCGATCCGAACCGCCGGGAACACGCGCAGAACCATCTGATGCAGGCCTGCGATGCGGAAATGCACCGTGGCAGCATCGAGCCACAAGGAGACCCGAGGCGTTCCCCAGAACGTAATACAAAGGGCGAGCACAATCCACGGGAGCGCAGCGCGGAGGACTGATTGTGCAGAACTTCCTTTTCGTGCATGGGCAAGCCGCGGAAGACGTTGGCATTTGGCATCAAGAATTTGCTTCGGTCTCCATACACGAAGGAACAGGACGAGAGCGCAAATGGTGATAACCGAGGCAGTGACATCGACGAGCCAGGGGCCGTGAAGACGCGCTACGAGCAATTGAGTCGCGCCAAAGGTGGTGCCGGTCACAAGAATGGCGGGCCATATCTCAAGCATGCTCTTGAATCCGGCGAAGGCGCAGATCAGCCAAAACGGAACCAGGACGCAGAAGGGCGCCAGCAGAGCCGAAACCACTCGCGTGAGGACCTGCGTGTCCAGGCCGGTGACACCGTGAAGAGCGACGATGGGGATGCCAAGTCCACCGAAAGCGACGGGAGCAGTGTTGGCGAGAAGGGCCAGGCCAGCGGCCTCGAGTGGGGCGAAGCCGAGTCCGATAAGGATTGTTCCGCAGACCGCGACGGGTGTGCCAAAGCCTGCCGCACCTTCGAAAAAAGCGCCCAGGGCAAACGCGATTAGAAGAAGCTGCAAACGGCTGTCTGCGGTCACGCCGACCAGACATTCCTGAAGCAGGGCAAAGCGACCGGCACGAATCGTGAGATGGTACAGAAAGATCACCGGAAAGATAATCCAGAAGATAGGAAACATGCCATACGCTGCCCCGTATGCGGTCGCCATCAGGGCAAGACCAGGCGGCATATGAAAGATCCCGATCGCGATAAAAAGCGCGACTACCAAGGCGATCGCTGCTGAGTGGCGCGCCTTCAAGCGAGGCCCGAGGAGCGCAATCAGGAGCACGAGCAGCGGAAGCGCTGCGTAAATCGCCGACATCCACCAGTGGTGGGCTGGATCGTAGTTCTGAGACCACGGAAGGCGGTCCGCGGTGCTGGTCAGGTGGAAGCTGACCTCACGATGGGTGTCGCGAAGCATCATCGGTAGCATTGACTGTAGACGGAGCGCCCACAGGGCGGCAAACCGCACCCAGCCAGCGTCGTTCCACACAGGCGAGTACACGGATAGGGTGGCAGATTGTGATGCAACAGATGGTCCCTTCGAAGTTGATCCACTCTGGGCGCTCTTCGTGGGACCATGGAAGAGCGCAGGATTCCAGCCCTATCTTCAGGAGAACTTCAGATGAGCATTGCAACGACACGCGGCGACGGCGGCGAGACAGCTCTTGCAGGGGGCATTCGCATCTCGAAAGCCGACCTCCGCGTCGAAACCTATGGCTCCGTTGACGAACTCAACACGGTACTTGGCTTCGCCCGCAGCATCTGCAGCGACAAACAGATTGCCGCCTGGACCGAGCAGATTCAGCGAACTCTCTTCCGCCTCGGAGCATCTCTCGCTACTCCGCCTGAAAGCGAGAGAAAGTCGGCCGTCATCGCGCCGGAAGATGTAGCGGTACTCACGGAACTCGTCCACCAGATCGAAGCGACCGAGGGAATCCTGAGCGACTGGTCACTGCCCGGCGCACACCCCGAGTCCGCCTCGTTCGAGGTTGCCCGCACGGTCTGCCGTCGTGCCGAACGCCATGTCGTCCGCTTCGTCGAGAGCGGCGGAGTCGTCCAACCTGAAATTCTCGCCTACCTCAACCGCCTCTCCGATCTCATCTGGCTGTTTGGCCGGCTGATCGAACATAAGGCAGGAATCGACGCCAGACTTCGTGACGACGACAAGGCAGGGCCACGTTGGTCGCGGGCATGGTGACAACTTGAACCTGTACAGGGTCACGCGGCGAGTTGGATCAGAAGAACCGCATTGAGAACCAGAACGATGGAGACGATGGTCCATCCGGCAATACGTGTTCGCATCGCACTTGCAAACGTGTCCATAACAGATCTGCGGCTCGTAAGAACCAGTAGAGGGATAAGTGCCGCCGGAAGCGTGAAACTGAGGACAACCTGCGAGAGCGTTATGATCTTCAGCGGCTTGAGCCCGGTCGCGATCACGAGCAAGGCGGGAATGATTGTGATCAGCCGGCGAAGAAAAATTGGAAACTTGATGTCGAGGAACCCCTCGATGATAACTTGTCCTGCCATCACGCCCACGGTGGAAGACGATAGACCGGAGCACAGGAGCGCAACGGCAAAGGCGGCAGCGGCGAGCGGTCCGAGCAGTGGGCCAAGCGTGTGATGCGCTACTTCAACGTCATCGACCACAACCCCATGGGTGAAGGCGACCGCTGCCATGATGAGCATGGCTGAGTTGATAAGCCATGCCCCATTCATCGCGGCAAACACATCGATAAGCTCGAAACGAAGAAAGCGCAGCCGCGTGGGGTGGCTTGGACGATCGCGCATTAGAAGCGCGTCCGAGGTCTCCTCCGAGGTAGCTGGCGCTGCTGCGAGTTCTTTCAAGCGCGGCTGGACCAGCGCCGAATGGAGGTACACAACGTGCGGCATCACAGTCGCGCCCAGCATCGCGACAGCGAGATAGAGGCTCTCGTGAAAGCCCGCGGTAGTGGCCATGTCTAAAGTCGGGACGAGCGTGTGAAAAGCTGCGGTATGCCAGTCGGGATGTACGAGAAAGACCTCGAAGCCATAGCAGAGGCCGATAATCCCGACAAAGGCCATGACACCTCGCTCGAGCCAACGAAAACCCGCGAGGTCGAGGGCTAGGATCGCAAAGACAAGGACGGTCGAGACAAGCGCCGCGACTAAGAGCGCCTGGGTATAGCTCCATCCACGCGCCAACATCGCCGGACCGAAAAGTAGGTAAAGTCCAAGTGCGGCTCCTAAAAACTCGGCGAGATCCGTCGCGATCGCCGCGATCTCTGCAGCAACCCAGAGCCAGACCGTGATAGGCCGGCTAAAGTGCTTACGGCAGTTCTGTGGAAGTGTCAGACCGGTGACGATGCCGAGCTTTGCCGACAGATACTGGATCAGGATCGCCATGGCATTCGACCAGAGCAGAACCCACAGCAGGCGGTACCCGAAGCGGCTCCCACCTTCGATATTGGTAGCGAAGTTCCCGGGATCGATATAAGCAACGCTTGCAACAAAAGCCGGACCGAAGTAGGTCCACATCTCGTTGCGGCGGAATTTAGGGAAAAATCGTGAACGGCGCGGAGGGATAGAAGTCGTCGAAGAGGCGGCCGCGGTCGCCGCCGGCGATGCGCTGAGATCACCAGGTTCTTGAACTTCCTCCATGGTCTTTGAGTATAGAGACACAGCTTCGGCCCGGAGAATTCGTCGATCGTCCTCCTTCCTTCAGGGCTCTCGCGTACGGTGCTAGGCTCTGACTTATGAAGGTCTTGGTGATAGGTGGTGGTGGGCGCGAGCATGCGCTCGTTTGGGCGTTGCGCCGCTCCGAACGGGTGACCGAGGTGGTCTGTGCCCCCGGAAATGCCGGCATTGCCACTCTGGCGCGCTGCGTCCAACTGAACATAGAGGACCTGGAGGCCACGCTCGGGCTTGCCTTTGCCGAGCAGCCGGACCTGGTGGTCGTCGGGCCGGAGGTTCCTCTGTCCCTTGGTCTCGTAGACGCCTTGCAGGCGCGTGGCACTCGGGTGTTCGGACCGACTCGGGAGGCAGCACAGCTCGAGACGAGTAAGTCTTTTGCCAAGGAGTTCATGCGCAAAAACGCCATACCCACAGCCGCTTATGCGATCTGCACGGCACCGGGTGAGGTGGAGCAGGCCCTCCACCAGTTGGGCCTTCCGGTAGTGGTCAAGGCAGACGGGCTGGCGGCCGGGAAGGGCGTCGTTATCTGTGCTACGGCCGCCGAAGCCGTGTCCGCAGCGGCCCAGATGTTCTCAGGGGATCTACTGGGAATCAAGGTCGGGAACGTCGTCCTGGAGGAGTTCCTGCAAGGTGAAGAACTCAGCTTCTTTGCGTTGTGCGATGGCGTGAGCGCCATTCCCATCGCAGCGGCGCAAGATCACAAGCGCGTGGGCGAGGGGGACACGGGACCGAACACCGGCGGCATGGGCGCGTACTCCACCGACGATCTGATGCAGCCGGAGATGCGCGCATGGCTCACCACGAACGTGGCCCAGAAAGTCGTCGACGGCATGCGCGAGCAATGGAGCGAATTCCGCGGCATCCTTTTCTGCGGAATGATGATGGTTTCCCGCAGCGACGGAACGGTACAGCCATCGGTGCTCGAGTTCAACACGCGCTTCGGTGATCCGGAGACGGAGGCCCTGATGCTGCGGCTCGAGACGGATCTGCTGGAACTTCTGGAAGCTTCCGTCGGCGGAACGGTGCACACGCTCGAGGTAAAGATGAGACCCGGAGCCAGCGCCTGTGTGATCGCGGCGAGCGCGGGTTATCCGGGTAAATACAGGAGCGGAGAGGTCATCTCGGGCCTGGAGCAAATTCCAGAGGGTGTCGTCGTCTTTCACTGCGGAACGGCTCAGAGGAATGGCGAGCTAGTGACAGCAGGCGGACGTGTGCTCGGCGTCTCAGCACATTCAGAGGCCGGGCTCGAGGACGCTCTCACAAAAATCTACGCGGCGCTGGGAGCAATCAGATTCGAAGGCATGCACTATCGACGCGATATCGGGTGGCGGGCAAACAAGCGAACACCATGATCCGTGGTGGACTCAATGCCTCCTCTCAGCACCAGGACCGGCAAGAAAGTATCCCGATCATCCGCCAGCTAGAGGCATTGCTCACTTCCGGACGGGACACACAGCCAATAGAATAGGCAGACGGTCGAAAAATAACGGTGGGCCCGGAGGGATTTGAACCCCCAACCAAGGGATTATGAGTTTTTTTCCAAAGAGAGGGTTTTGGATCTCCAAGTGTCTCAAAACAAAAGGGAAATACAACAAAATGCCCGCACGGAAGAAAACGCGTCACCGTTGATATTGTTGGGGTTAGCTGGAGCTGATTGAGCCTGTAGGTCACAACTTACGTCACAAACTTAGCTCGTCCGGGCCAAGTAATTTCACGACCCTTGGTCGGTCTGAACCGGCTCTTTAGGCGAGTCGTGATCTCGGTGCTTCTCTTTCGTTCCTGCATTCTGCCGCCGATCCCAGTGATCGAGCAGCCAGAAGAAGTCGATTAAGCGCTCAATTTCCCATCGTTCAAGCTGCACCTGATTCGACATTCCGCGCACTCCTTTGGAGAAAAGCTAACGCCGTCGAAAGTACCAAACCGTGACTTCTACCGTGTGAATTTTCCTCAAAGCGCTCCATAACCCTCGATCTGCCTTTCTTTCCGTGACTTACACTCGACCGATTCGCCCCTAAAACGCACAGTTTGGGTGACGAATCGGTGACGAGTTGGTGACGTGTTCGGTTATCGGACTTGGCTGCCTTTGATCACCCAGCTGCGGGATGCTACTTCAACCCAAAGCTCAGTGGCCTCCCTCATTTCCCTCAAGCCCTCTCACAAGCCCGGCGAATCTTACTTCGCCGCATTGCTCTCTTCTTGAAGGACGGCCACACTACCAAAGGCAGTACCCGTGCTCCGCTTCGCAGACCTCTCAATGTTGCTGCCCTCCCTACGGCTGGCACCTCGTCGAGGAGTGCGCTTTCGAAGGCACCGGGAAGCAGCCCCTGTGCGCAGACGGAGCCCTCGTTGACGAGCTCACCCTCGTCCACGGCCTCTGGGAGGCTAGGGACTCTGACGACGACCTCCGCAGGGAGATCAAGTCCAAGTCGCCAAAGGCTAGGTTGCGTAACGAGTGGGAACGGCGACGGAACCACGGCCGACACCGTACGCCGTGGGAAAGCCTACGACAAGCAGACTTGTCGCGTCTAAACAAGCCGCTCGCGAAGCCGATTCTGCAGGCCAGTCTATCCTCCAGTATGGGGCCGGGCGGTCACTCAAAGTCCAACGGTGGGCGCGATACACTCACCTAGACTTCCATATGACCATCAACAGCATCGACTCAGCTGAAGAAGCTCTTGCGCAACCCGAAGTGATAGAGGCGATACACCGGGGAATCATGTCTTTCAAAGATTCCCGCGTTACATATCAGCTTCACAACCAGCGATCAGAAGACTGGAACGACCCTGAAGAGTGGGTTCGCGCCTGCTCTATAGCATGGCTTGTAATTGACCGTGGCTACCCCGCGAACCGGCTGAAGACAGAGGTCACCGTGCCACGCCGGACGCCTTCGGACTTGGCCGACATCGTTGTTTACGTGGACGACGCATGCAGGGAGCCGTACCTCGTCGTAGAGAACAAGGCCTCAGGCCAGTCTGGCCGTGATCGTCTACAGGCTGTAGAGCAGCTTTTCGGCAATGCCAACTCCCTGCGGGCGGCGTTGGGCCTTTACGATGAGGGCACTCAAAGTGCCTTTTACGATGTCGCAATCATCCCGCACAGGAACGACAAGCAAATCTCCTGGGGGACCGAACCGCACTTCCCGCCCAATACGGACAAATTCCGGTCTATGCTCACATTGCTGGCCAACCGCGTGATATCGAGCCCGTAGCCTCGGCCATTCTAGAAGCGAGGTTACGACGCGCGCACTCGCTTATATGGGCCGGAGGCCGACGCGATCCCCTTACGGCTTTTGACGAATGGAGCAAGCTTCTTTTTGCCAAGGTGATTGACGAAAGAATGACTCCTAGGGAGTCTCTGCACAAGTTCTGCGTCCCCAGCCTGATTGATTAATCTTGATCTCTGAGGGCGAAGAGCGATGAGCCAGCGGACCTTTGCGAGTCAGGCGGAGTTTCAGAGGTACGGCCGTA
>JAABUK010002916.1_pt1 | contig 29878 bp, 24 predicted proteins | sample 5559141 | NCBI WGS metagenome assembly JAABUK01 (sample SAMN10711869, study PRJNA513367) | rock metagenome | isolation source: Antarctica rocks | place: Antarctica: Victoria Land, Pudding Butte nord | collected 2016-01-03
TGAAAAGGGATTGAAAGTAGATGATGAAGCGTTGAAGAAAATTAATCTGACAAACAAGGAATTTAGAGGAGACTGGAATTATAAAATTACGCCCTAATTGTATCACTTATTTCTTAACAAATACTAACTACTATAATATAAGCAATATACAATTTGGTTGGGTTAGTCCTATAGCACTCGGTTTGAGTATGGAGACCTTTATATTGTCATTTGGTTTTGCATATCGCTTCAACCTGATAGGGAAAGAAAAAAGTCAATTATTACGGCAGATGAACAAACAGCAGCAGGAAGTAACACAACAAATTATTTTAGTGCAGGAGTCAGAACGCAAGAGGATTGCAGAAGACCTGCATGATGAGTTAGGCAGCGATTTAGCGACAATAAAAATAAATCTTGAAAGGCTGCCAATTGCAAAAGAAAAGATAAGTGCTGTAATGACAATGCTCGATAAGGCTTCAGATGATGTGAGGAATATATCGCACAACCTGATGCCGCCTGAATTTACAAATACAAAATTAGATGAACTGCTTTCCACCTATTACCGGCAATTAAATGCTGAAGGAACAATCAGATTTGATTTCAATTACAGCGGGGCAAATAATAAATTCACGAAAGAAGATGAACTGATGATTTATCGGATTATAATGGAATTGACAAGTAATATAATGAAACATTCGGCAGCGACCGAAGCTACGCTGCAAGTACTTAATTACGATGATCATGTGTAAATAATGGCCGAGGATAATGGCAAAGGTATCAGCAGGAATAATTCAAATGGCATCGGATTAAAAAACATAAGGTCACGTGTAGATTTTCTGCATGGAACACTGCAAATTGATTCTAATGAACATGGTACTACAATAATGATACAAATACCATATAAAATATGAAAGCAAGAATCAGTCTCATAATTGCAGATGACCACGTATTATTTATTGATGGTCTTAAAATGCTGTTTAAAGATGAACCTGATTTTAATATTGTTGACACGGCTAATGATGGTAAAGAATTGCTGGATGTGTTGCAAAAAAGAAAAACGGATGTCATATTGATGGATATAAATATGCCAAAAATGAATGGGTTAGAGGCTTTGAAGTTTATTAAAAAAAATCAATCTTCTGCAAAAGTTATTTTTCTGTCTACTTACAATGAAGAACATCTTATCGAAAAAGCAAAGTCTTTGGGAGCTAACGGGTTTTTAATTAAAAATTCTACAAAAGAACAATTGGTGCAATGTATAAAATCTGTTTACAACAATCAATCCTGTTTCCCGTACCGGCAGCCGAAAGATGTTAATGAATTTGACGGAGATGATAAGTTTTTAAAACAGTTTAATTTAACAAGAAGGGAAAAAGAAATTATTGATTTAATTAAAGCAAGTCTTAGCAACCAGCAAATTTCTGATCAGCTTTTTCTGAGTATTTATACAATAGAAACACATCGAAAAAATATAATGCATAAATTAGGATTGAAAAGTCCCGCTGCTTTAATGAGGTTTATTATTGAGAATAATTTATAGCTTTTAACTAACCAGGGTATTTTAGCTTTAACGCCAAGTCAATCTCAAACACTATATTTGATTCGACATTGCAAATACATAAATATTCTTATTGATTTTCTTACCAAGCTAAAAACTAATAAGAATTGTCAATATAATTCCTGATAGTGCTTTAATTTTAATTAAAATAAACTTGCAAAATGAAATTTTTAATTCATCTACCCTTACTGTTCTGTTTATTTCATAGCGGCGGTATAAATGCTCAAACAAAAACAAAGAATAATTATCATTCTTTATTTAATGGAAAAACATTGAATGACTGGAGAATGGCCCAACATGACAGTTCACCTGGCGTGGCGTGGACGGCTGAAAATGGAGTATTGTCATTTGATCCTGCGAAAGGTCATGGCAGTGATATAATTACCAAAAAGTCATTTAAAGATTTCGACTTTTCTGCAGACTTTAAAATTTCTGAAGGCGGCAACAGCGGCATAAAATGCTTTCTGTTGCCTGAAACTAATTTAGGCTGTGAATTTCAAATAATAGACGATAGCAAGCATCCTGATGCAAAACTTGGCGTAAATGGCAATCGGAAAACAGGAGCACTTTACGATCTTTTTCCTCCTGCTGCTAATAAACCTTATAAAGGTGCAGGCGCATGGAATACAGCGCGTATAGTTTCAAAAGGCAGTCATGTTGAGCATTGGTTGAATGGAACGAAAATACTGGAATATGAAAGAGGAAGTGAAAAATTTAAAAGGGCAATTGCCGAAAGTAAATTCAAAGATACGCAAGGCTTTGCAACAGCAACCTCTTCTCCCATTTTGCTGCAGGCGCATGGAGACAAGGTTTGGTACAGGAATATAAAAATTAAAGAACTTTAATTTGAAACTGCTCATGGCGTTTATAATTAGTGAAAAATTTAAACGCAGAGTGCGCAGAGAAAAATATCGCAGAGGAGGTCAGAGACAAACAATAGGGATGATAACAGAAAACGAAATTACAGAAGTAATAATTGGATGTGCCATTAAAGTACACAAACAATTATTAACCCGGCGTTTCTCTGAGAAAACCTCCCGTAACTCTGCGTTTAAAAAGACATAAGCAGTAACTTTAATTTTAAAAAGCTTGCCATGGAAAATTCAAGAAGGGAATTTATTAAGAACGTAAGTGCCGGTTCCGCTGCTGTTGCATTCGGCGGTATTGGTTTAGGCCTCTCAGCAGGAATCTATTCATCAAGGGTGTTCAAATTTCAAATTTAAGTAAAGGAGTAATGAAAGTAATAAAATATTTGTTTATATTATTTTATACAATGATTTCAACTTTTGTTTGCACCAGCCAGCCATCTGGCAGCATAAGCAAAAGCAGTGAAAAAGATAGTGTTGATATAAAGTTAATTACGATAGATCCCGGCCATTTTCATGCGGCTCTTGTGCAGAAAGAAATGTATGCGGGTATTGATTCTATTGTACATGTGTATGCACCCGGGGGATTAGAATTACAAGCGCACCTCGGTTTAATAAACCAGTATAATGAAAGAAAAGAAAACCCGACACACTGGGTCGAAGAAGTGTATACAGGTAATGACTATTTAGATAAAATGTTAGCAGAAAAGAAAGGTAATGTAGTCGTTATAGCAGGAAATAACCGTCGTAAAACCGAATACATCAAAAAATCAATTGATGCAGGTTTTAATGTATTAGGTGATAAGCCTATGGCGATTAACTATAAAGATTTTAATATACTTCTTCAATCTTTTGCTGAAGCGGACAAAAAGAAATTGCTCTTATATGATATTATGACAGAACGATCTGAAATAACTAATATACTGCAAAAAGAGTTCGCTCATATACCTGAAGTTTTTGGAGAGTTGGAAAAAGGTACTGCCAATAATCCGTCTGTTGTTTTAGAAAGTGTACATTATTTCTATAAATATGTTTCGGGGAAAGCTCTAACGAGACCTGACTGGTTTTTTGATCCTTTGCAGCAGGGCGATGTAATAGCTGATGTAGGAACACATCTGATAGATCTGGCTCAATGGGAATGCTTTCCTGAACAAATAATAGATTATAAAAAAGATATCAGCATTCTTTCTTCCAAGACCTGGGCAACACCTCTTGCCCTGTCGCAGTTTACATTAATAACTAAAAAAGATGTATTCCCTGGCTTTTTAAAACAATACGCAAAAGAGGATACAATACTGCAAACACATGCTAATGGTGAAATAAGCTATACCCTTAAAAATATTCATATTAAAATAACCGCCCGATGGGATTATAAAGCGCCGGAAGGCAGTGGTGATACGCATTATAGTATGTTGAAAGGAACAAAAGCTGCTCTAGAAATAAGACAGGGAAAAGAAGAAGCTTTTCTTCCAACGCTTTATATTATTTCAAATAAAAAACAGGGAAATGAATATATTTCAACATTAAAAAAAGCTATTGAAAAACTACATGCAGACTATCCCGGAGTTGAGATAGAAAAAAATGCAAAAGGGTGGAAAGTGATTATTCCTCAAAAATACAAAGTAGGTCATGAAGCACATTTCGGACAGGTAATGACACGATATTTACAATTTTTAAGAGAAGGAAAATTACCCGACTGGGAAGTACCAAATATGATTGCGAAATATTACACTTCTACCAAATCCTTAGAAATGGCAAACCCAAAACAATAAAAAGCGGCCCAAAAATTTTTATAAAGCAAACTTGGTGACTTAAATAGTATTGATTTTAATCATTTAATAATAACGAATAGCCATGAAAAATTCAAGAAGAAATTTTATACAAAAAACTGCATTAGGCATAGCAGGTTCAGCCGGTATTCCTTTTGTAAGCAATGCATATAATTTTAAAACTGAAAATTTTAAAAAAGAGTCCTCCTTACCTGTAGGTATAGCCGGGTATACCTTCGCCAAATTTGATGTTGATAAATCTATCGCTATGATGAAGCGTTTAGATCTGCATAATTTATCTATAAAAGATATGCATTTGCCATTAAACAGCAATGACGAAAAAATTAAGGAAGTGCTTGCAAAGTTTACTGAAGGAAATGTAAAAATATATACTGCGGGCGTTATTTATATGAAGACAAAAGCTGAAGTAGACCAGGCTTTTGATTACACAAAAAGAACAGGTGTAAATATGATTGTAGGCGTACCAACTTATGACTTGCTTGATTATACCGAACAAAAAGTAAAATCAATGGATATAAAAGTAGCTATCCATAATCATGGGCCTGAAGATAAGCTTTATCCCGGGCCGCAAAACGTATACGATCATGTTAAAAACAGGGATCCGAGAATGGGCCTTTGCCTGGACATTGGCCATGCAACAAGAGCAGGGGCAAACCTTGAAAAAGCTGTAACGGATTATAAAGACAGGCTTTTTGATTTACACATTAAAGACGTAACGGGTGCATTTAAAGACGCTAAAGCAATTGAGATAGGCAGAGGCGTTATTGATTTTGATGCGTTAGTAAAAGCCTTATATAAAATTAATTACAAAGGTGTTTGCAGCATTGAGTTTGAAAAAGATATGACTGATCCTTTACCGGGTATTGCAGAGTCAATTGGATTTTTCAGGGGCGTACTTAGCTGCAATAGCTAAAGTGAGTCTTGTACGTACTTTAGATGTAATAATGCAAAATTTTAATATCTGCCATTATTTTACGATATAAAGCAGCAGCCATTTTAATGAGAAAAATAATTTACTCCCTGCCCGTTTTAACAGCTATTTGTATAGGAATATGGATAACAGGGCAAAGTTGCAATGATACAGGTAAGGGAAAAGGTGGAGCTGATTCATTAGCCATTAAGGAAAAAGTCAGCGCTGATTCATTAGCCATTAAGAAAAGTCTTTCGTCACCCGTTTTATCCGCAGAGGAAGCTATTAAAAAAATGCATATTGAAAAAGGCTTTACGGTAAAGCTGGTAGCTGAAGAGCCATTAGTGACTGCCCCGGTAGCTTTAAATTTTGATGAAAATGGCCGTCTCTGGGCAGTGGAAATGGAAGATTACATGCCTGATACAGCAGGTACAGGAGAAAATGAGCCTAAAGGTAAGATCGTCATTTTAAATGATACCAATGGCGATGGAACAATGGATAATCGTAAAGTGTTTTTAGATTCCCTTGTATTGCCCCGTGCTATTTGTCTAATTGAAAACGGAATTTTAGTGGCAGAATCTCCTAAGCTTTGGTATTATGAAATTCAAAACGACAAGCCGGTTAAGAAAACATTGGTAGATTCTGCTTATGCTGAAGGTGGAAATGTAGAACATCAGCCAAACGGTTTGTTCAGGGCTTTGGATAACTGGATCTATAGCGCAAAATCCAGCAAACGGTACCGGAAAAAAGGAGATCATTGGCTGGTAGAAAGAACACATTTCCGCGGGCAATGGGGCATAACCCAGGATGACCAGGGACGTTTATTTTATAATACCAACTCAGAAAATTTATTAGGCGATTATTTCAGTCCGGGCCTGGGCGCTGCCAATGAACACCAGCAGGCTGTAGCAGGATACATAAAAAAAATTGTAGCCGATAACAGTGTATACCCGGTCAGGCCTACTCCCGGGGTTAACCGCGGCTATATGGAAGGCGTTCTGGATGATAGTCTTCGCCTGGTAAATTTTACCGCTGCCTGCGGTCCGGTAATTTATAACGGTGATTTATTTGACACCGCATACTATGGTAATGCCTTTGTAGCGGAGCCTTCAGCCAATTTAATTAAAAGAGATATTTTACAAGATAAAGGATATCAAATAGAAGGCCGGGAAGCTTACACGAAAAAAGAATTTCTGGCCAGTGAAGATGAAAGGTTCCGGCCCGTAAGCTTATATGTTGGACCTGATGGCGCTTTATATATTGCAGATATGTACCGGGGCATTATTCAGCATAAAACCTATTTAACTCCCTACCTGAAAAATGAAATTAAAGAAAGAGCATTAACGAAGCCGCTTTCCTGCGGCCGTATTTACAAAGTAGTTCCGCAAAATAAAAAAGAAGAAGTCGTAAAAATTCCAAAAGAGGCTGATCAACTGTTGTACCTGTTACAAAATCGTAATGGCTGGTTGCGTAACGAAGCGCAGCAATTATTGGTAGACGGAAAGGATAAACAAGTGGCTCCTGCCTTACGTAATTTTCTTAAAGAAACCGGTCAGCCATTAACCGTTATTCATTCACTATGGACCATGGAAGGCTTAGGTGTTTTGCAATCGCAGGATGTATTGCCGCTGCTTAAGCAAAACAACTGGACTATCAGAATGCAGGCATTAAGCGTAATACCATCCATTATAACCCGGAAAAATTATCGGCAGTTTTTGCCTGTGTTACAGGAGATGGTAACTCATAATGATACATTGGCTGCTCCTTATATTGCTTTTTTAGTACACTCCATTCAACCATTTAATCCGGTTGCCGCCCGTCAGCTTTTAATAAGACTAACAAAAAAATATCCCGAAAATTTATTTGTTGCAGATGCCATCATCAGCAATCTTCAAAATAAGGAAGCTGCCTGGTATAAAAAGGCTCTTGGCTTTAATTCTGATACAAGTATTGCTATTAATAAACGATTAAAAAAAGTGATTGATGATATAGCCAGGGCAAAGAACAATAGCAACGCTAAAAACATTGCAAAGCAGTTTCCTGAAGGTGTTGCTTTATTTGGATCTGTCTGCCAGACTTGTCATGGCACCGACGGCAATGGCGTACCCTCGCTGGCTCCGCCTTTAAATGGGTCTGATTGGGTATTAGGTGATAGAAATAAATTAATTCCGATTGTATTATATGGCTTAACCGGACCGGTTAAAGTAGCAGGCAAAGTATATAAAGCTCCGGAGATAAATGGTGATATGCCTGGCATCGGTCAGAATAAGGAGTTCTCAGATAGTAACATTGCCCAGGTATTAAGTTTTATCCGCAACTCCTGGAGCAACAAAGCAGAAAAAATAAGCGCCGCAGACGTAAGCAAAACACGCAACAATTTTAAAGACAGGCAAAAACCGTTTATTATGGAAGAACTTAATAAACTGAAATAATTATTTAAGCGGCAGGGCAACCTGTATTTAGAAATTATACAGCACTATAGCTGTACAAGAAGACAATGTTTCACTTTACTTATGTAACTTATTTTATCTATCAAAATAATTTATGGAAAAAAAAGTTTTACGGGCAGGAATAGTGGGATCTGGCTTCGCCGCAAAGTTTCATTACGATGCCCTTCAACGTGTTTTTAGTACAAAAGTTGATATTGCAGGTGCCTACTCGGTTTCTTCGAATAACCTTAGAAACTTTACAGAATCAAGAAATTTACGAGCATTCGACAGCCTGGATGATTTAATACAAGATGCTGATGTAATTCATGTATGTACACCGCCCGTTACACATGAGCCAATTGTAGTTGCAGCATTAAAACAGCATAAACATGTTATAGTTGAAAAACCATTTACCGGGTATTTTGGAGATGGCAGCGACGAATTTAATGGAGATACTTTTTCAAAAGAAAAAGGATTGGACCATTCAATGCAAAGCGTCAGTAGAATGCTGAAAGCTGAAAAAGAGAGTGAAGGACGAATTATGTATGCTGAAAATTGGGTATATGCGCCTGCCATTCAAAAAGAAAGAGAACTATTGCAAAAAACAGGTGCCCAGATAATCTGGATGCACGGCGAGGAATCCCATTCAGGTTCACATTCTTTAACTTATGGGCAATGGAAATTTTCAGGCGGTGGCTCCATGATAGGAAAAGGTTGTCATCCTTTGTCTGCAGCAATATATTTAAAACACGTAGAAGGCAGGGCCCGCAATGGAAACCCGATAAGACCAAAAAGTATTTCAGCCCGTACCCATGCCATAACGCGGATGCCAACATTTAAAAATGAAGGGCATTTACGGACAACGTATAAGGATACTGAAGATTTTGCCATGCTGCATGTAGCTTTTGAGGACGGAACGATTGCTGACTTATTTGCCAGTGAATTAGTATTGGGAGGTGTTCATAACTGGATCGAAGTAAATACCACCAATCACAGAACCATTTGTAACATCAATCCTAATACAGCTATGCAGGCATATACGCCGACACAGAAATATTTTGAAGAGGTATATGTAGTTGAGAAAACGGAAACGAAACAAGGGTGGTCTTCCATATCGCCGGATGAAGGATGGTTTGCCGGTTACCAGCACGAAATGGATGAATTTTACAAGTCAGCCGCTTTTGGAAGCCCTATTGAAAGTAACAGTAGCCTGGCATCTGATGTTATAGCTACCATTTATGCGGGATATGTTTCTGCAGAAAGAAAAGGAGCTGAGGTAGGAATAACGATTTTATAAATAATGTTGATGAAATAGTTTTACGCATTCAGCTATTAAAAACAAAGCTATTTTTCAGAAAGGATAATATTATCAATTATCAATTATCAATATCTAACATGCCAGCCATAGAAAATAATTCAGGTCTTCAATCTAAAATAGGAAGATATCGTTGGACGATTTGCTCGTTGGTATTTTATGCCACCACTATTAATTACCTCGACCGGCAGGTAATCAGCCTGCTGAAACCTACCCTCGAAAAAGAATTTAACTGGACAGAAACTGATTACTCAAACATAGTAGTAGCCTTTCAGTTTGCCTATGCTGTAGGAATGGTTGGCGCCGGAAGACTTATTGATAAGATAGGCACCAAATTAGGATATGCATTGACCTTAACGCTTTGGAGTTTTGCATCTGTTTTACATGCATTTGCTGCAGGTACACTAAGTTTTGCCTTTTTTCGTGCTTTACTTGGAGTTAGCGAAGCCGGTAATTTCCCGGCGGCCTTTAAAACGATAGCAGAGTGGTTTCCTAAAAAAGAGCGGGCTTTTGCAGGAGGAATTTTTAATTCAGGAACGAATGTAGGCGCTATCCTTGCTCCGCTTTTAGTTCCTTATATAGCCATTCACTATAGTTGGAAAATTGCTTTTATAGCAACAGGGGCAATTGGTTTTATCTGGTTAATTTTTTGGTTTATATGGTATGAAGTTCCGGCTAAACAAAAGCGGCTTTCAAAAGCGGAATTTGATTATATTCATAGCGATATTGAACATCCTGCCCCAGATGCAGGGGAAGAAAAAAGACCAGCAACTTCCTGGGGTAAGCTGTTGAGCTATAAGCAAACGTGGGCTTTTATAGCAGGTAAATTTTTAACCGATGGTATATGGTGGTTTTTTTTATTCTGGTTACCGGCTTTTTTAGCTTCTCAATATAATCTTGTTGGTATGCAGGTAAGTTTGCCTATTGCTTTTGTTTATACCCTTGCAGGTGTCGCCAGTATATTTGGCGGATGGTTACCTATGTGGTTTGTAAAGAATAAAGGGTGGAATATTGTGCGTGCAAGAAAAACATCTATGCTTATCTATGCCTTTTTTCCTTTGTTAGTCATGGTTTCTCAAGCTGCCGGAAGCTTTGGTATGTGGTATGCTGTTATAATTATTGGCATTGCAGCTTCTGCACACCAGGCATGGTCTGCCAACCTTTTTACTACTGTTTCTGATATGTTTCCAAAAAGCATAGTAGCATCTGTTATCGGGATAGGAGGAATGGCAGGCGCTTTAGGAGGAATGGCAGTAGCTGAAGTTGCAGGCTTATTGTTTGATTATTATAAGGGTTTAGGTCATATTCAAACAGGCTATTACATTTTGTTTTTATATTGTGGATTGGGTTATCTTCTTGCATGGTTTATCATGTTCAGGCTATTAGTTCCTAAAATGAAACCGGTTGAATTATAAGTGGTATAAGGTGTTAGGTGTAAGGGATCAGGTTAAGAAAAATGATAATTTCGCTTTTACTATAATTTTTTTGTACAGGCATTGTTTAAGACGACAATATTATTGGTCATTCGAACTTGTTTTGGAATCTGTGGTTATTGGGAATATGCACTTTAAAGGATGCTGAAAAAATTCAGCTTGAGGTGCCTTATGCCTTATACCTATTGCCTTACGCCTTAACCAGTGCCGCCCTCACTTCTGCTAAAAATAAGGGCACCTTTATTTTCGGGTCTCCGGCGCCTAATGTTTCAATGGGTAAGTAACCACGATACCCTGATGCTTTGATGATTGCTATTACTTTTTGCAGATCTGTTTTTTGTTCAATTCCATCTAAAAACATCGTTTCTTTAAGCTGCCAGTTTACCGCATACTTTGCAGTTTGTTGAATTTGTTTGTAAGGATCGTCATTTCTATAACTGCCAATATCCAGCACAAGCCCAAACCAGTCGGAGTCCACTAATTCTATAATTTTTTGTGCCTGATCTGCGGTTTTAATAAAGTCGTTATGATTTTGCATGGCTACGATAACACCATACTTTTTACCATAAGCAACACATTCTTTTATATCCTTTACCATCCAGGTTGCCACCTCATCCCATGAATGCCCTGCTGGAATTTCTGTACCGGAAAAAATTCTTATAACTGGTGCCCCTAATTTTGCGGCACATTCAATCCATTTTTTGACAAGCGTAATATCTTCATTTCTTTTATTCTCATCCGGGTCGGTAAAGTCGTTTCTTACACCTGTGCCGCTTATATCAAGGCCAAGATGAAAAGCTTTTTGTTTGAGATGATAAATATAGCTGTCGGGCGGAACAGCGGGATAACCGGGAAAATAATAACCGGTAAGGTCAACAGCATCAAAATCGTTAGCGGCACAAAAATCAAGCAGGTCGTCTAAGGTCATGCTTCCATTTGTTAACAGTTCATTGAAAGAATAAGCATTAAGGCTTATCTTAAGTTTTGAACCTGCTGATTTTTCGATTTTATCCTGCTGCAGCATTGGTTGTGCAGTTAAAAAAATACCAGTAGTTGCAAGGGCCGGGCTCCCAAGCAATGTTTTCAGGAAGTTTCTCCGTTTGATAGAATTTTTCATATTATGCGGGAAAAATAAAAAAGTTGATGAAGTCTAAATAATGATATTGAAACCTAAATCGCCCAGTAGTTATCCATCAGAGTGTAGTATGCAGAGAAGTTCAAAATCTTTAGATTATACTATTATCCTGTTATGTGAGACATGACCCATAATCCAGGTTCAAGCTTCTGGAAATACCAAGTTCAAGTCCACGCAATTCAGCAAGGCCTCTTAATCTTCCTATTGCAGAATAACCGGGATTCGCTACTTTGTTTAGATCGTCCAGCATCTGATGACCATGATCAGGGCGAAAGGGAATAGCAGAAGGCATCTGTTGTTGCAACTGCAATAATTCTTTCATCACTGCATACATATCTACATCGCCTTCCAGGTGATCATCTTCAAAAAAGTTTCCCACTGCATCTTTTTTTACATTACGAAGGTGAACAAAGTGGATACGCGCTCCTGCCTCCTTTATCATTTGGGGAAGATTGTTTTTGGGATTAGCTCCCAGCGAGCCGGTACAAAAACACAAACCATTTGCAGGGCTATCTGCAGCACTTAGAATAAAATTCAGGTCATCCGCTGTACTTACGATGCGGGGCAAACCTAATATAGGAAACGGCGGATCATCAGGATGTATCGCTAATTGAATGCCTTCTTCTTCGGCGACGGGCACAATTTGTTGCAGGAAGTATGCGAGGTTTTCTCTTAGCACTTTACAATCTATTCCTTTGTATTCCGCAAGCCGTCCCCGCATACCTTCCAGCGTTTGCTTCTTTTCTCCGGGTATTCCAAACATTATTATGTTAGCCAGTTGTTCAAGTTGCGCTAATGTATAATTTTTATATCGTTCTTCAGATTCCGATAATATAGCATCAGAATAATCTGCCTCTGCATTTGGCCTTTTCAATATATGCAAATCAAAGACAGCAAGGTCATACCAGGAAAAATATAAAGCCTTTGATCCATCCCTCATACGATAGTTGAGATCGGTGCGGGTCCAATCATTAACGGGCATAAAATTATAGGTTACGATCTTAATGCCACATGCAGAAAGATTGCGCAGCGTTTGCCCATACTTATCAATATATATCTTATAATTGCCCGTTCTTGTTTTAATGGATTCATGTATAGTTACACTTTCCACCACCTCCCATTTCAGCCCTGCTGCTTCAATCAACTGTTGCCGTTTCTGAATTTCTTCTATTGTCCATACCTCACCGTGCGGTATATGATGAAGCGCTGTAACAATGCCTTGTGCGCCGGCTTGTAATACGTCCTGCAAATGAACAGGATCATCCGGGCCAAACCATCTCCATGTTTGTAATAATCGCATTTAATATAAATTTTTAAACGCCTGAGAAAATATGGAAACCACCATCTACACAAATTACTTCGCCACTTACAAAAGCGGAAGCATCACTCAATAGCCAGATCAAACAACCAATAAGCTCTTCAGGAATACCAAACCTTTTGAATGGTGTATTCCGGATTACGGCTTCTCCACGTGTTGTATATTCATCCTCTTTCACCAGTAAATGCCTGTTTTGATTAGTCACAAAAAACCCCGGCGCAATAGCATTGATGCGTATATTATCATTGTAGCGTTGTGCAAGTTCAACACACATCCATTTTGTAAAATTATCAACTGCTGCTTTTGCCATTGAGTAACCAAGCACTCTTGTTATAGCTGACTGAGCAGCCATTGATGATATGTTCACTATACTTCCTTTTCCGCTTTGTGACATTGCTTTACCAAAAACAGTGGTTGGCAGAATGGTACCATAAAGGTTAAGATCAAAAGCCCTTTTTAAAGCATCCATATCAATATCAAATACATCGGCATCCTGGCCAATTACTGCTTCAGCGATGTTTCCGCCAGCAGCATTTACCAGGCCATCAATTGTACCCCATTTGTTTACAGCAATATCTCTTGCATGTTCTAATTCGCTTTTTGACAACACATCCGTTTTAATGAATATGGCTTCCCCGCCCTGTTGCTGCAAAGTATTCATTCTTTCATTTCCTACCTCTTCATTCCGACCAAGCAAAACAACTCTTGCACCCATGTCATTCAAACCTTTTACAAAGGCTTCGCCTAAAATACCCGTAGCTCCGGTTACTGCAATTACTTTATTATTAAGGTTGAATAGTTGTTGTGGTTCCATGCAGGGTTATTTTGAATTGATAAAGAAATAACTAATCGGGGTATTATATAAATTGTGAAAACGATACAGGCATTTAATCAATCCCCTTTCAGCAAATAAAAATAAATGTAATTCAAAACAGGGTTGCTATTATATAATAGCATTAAAATTGGTTGTTACATCGTTTGAAATATAGTTTACACGCTTTAGCATTGCTGGCAATAGATATAAAAAAGTTTGTGATTAGAATCATGAGTTATAATTATATTATAGGCCTATCTATACAAGTATTTTTCGCAGTCATAATATCAGTGATAAAGTGCAATAAATTTTAATGAGGGTTTAATGCAGATAAAAGAAGTTTTTTCCTTACTTATGCACTACGAGTTTGCAAGGAATTAGTATATGTTGATCACCCTGTTTTTGCTTGCCATTTTGTTGGTCTATTATTTGAAATAGCAATCTGGCGGCTTCTTCGCCCATTTCATAAGAGCTTTCTTCAATGGAGGCAATGGGTTTGTGATCAAGGTATTGTAATAAGGGGAGATTGCCGAAGCCTGCAAAATCAATGTTATCAACCTGATCAGGGTATGTTTTTTTTAAAAAGTCAATAGCATCCAGTGTAATGTAGGTTTTAAAAACGAAGATGGCAGTTGGCGGTGATGTTGATTTCATTAATTCCTTCATAGCCTCTGCGGTTGATCTTTCAGAAAAATCAACCTCTTTTATTAATTCCGGGTCAATTGGTATATTATTTTCTATCAGGGCATGTTTATAACCTTGCAAGCGCACCTGGCTGGTTTGCATAGATTGAGGCCCCATAATATGTGCAATCCTGCGATGCCCTTTTTGAATTAAAAAACAGGTGGCTTTAAATGCGCCTTCCTCGTTGTTAGACAAGACATAATGGAATGATGGGTCTTTGGGTTCCCGGGCAATACACACAACTGGTATGCCCATTGTAATAAGCTTTTGAAACAGCAGCATATCCACAGTATTTTTGGTTATAGCTACTATTACTCCATCCACCCTGTTTCTTATCATCACATTCGTGATCTTTTCTTCATTGGTTACTTCTTCATGCGATTGAGAAAGAATTACATTATAGTTTTCTTTTTCTGCAATTGCTTCCACGCCGTTTATTGCCAATACATAAAACTGATCAAGGAGATTAGGTATAATGATTCCTATGGTAAAGCTTTTATTTAATTTAAAATGGCGGGCGGCCTCATTGGGAATATAGTTCCATTCTTTTGCCAGTTGATGCACTCTTTCTTTTGTAAGAGCACTGATAGAAGCATCGTTATTCAGGGCTTTTGAAACCGTGGATACAGACATATTTAATTTCTTTGCAATGTCTTTTATGGTAACCCCTTTTTTCATGAAAAACTCCTTTTGAATAACTATACGAAATTATTGCAAAAGAAAGACCCTGAGCTTATTTTATAAGCATATCACTGGTTAAATCTTTTTTATCTTAACCCTTATGAATTGTACAATATGAAACTCGGAATAATCTTAAATTTGGGGGTGTAAAAGATGGAAATGCTTCAAGTGATAAATAAATTTCTCCTTAAAAAAATTCTTTATCAGCAACAAATAAGAAGTACTTTCATAATAAGCATCACAATTATGCCTTTACCTCAACATTCGGCAATCTTGGATGATGATTTTTATTTCAAACGTTGTAGTAGCTGTTTATAATAGTTCATTTTAGTTTACCCGTATTTTTTGTTTAACTTTTCTTGTTTTTTAATTTGTTGATCTGCTGCTTCTTTATCATGAATAACTGCAGCAGAAAAAATAACCTTATTAAATTAATCCAAAGCTTGCTACATGAAAAAAAATTTACTGCGTAAATCGCCCGTAAAGGCCTTCACACAACTTGCGTGTTTTCTTTTTCTTGCACTTTGCCTGCCTTTTGCACTAATTGCACAAGTAACATCAAAACACCCCGTTTCAGGAGAAGTGACAAACAGCAAAAAGAATCCGCTTCACGGAGTTAGTATTACGGTTAAAGGAACCTCCAAAGGCACAGCAACGGGTGCGGAGGGCCGCTTTGTGCTCAATGATGTGCCGGATAATGGAGTACTGATATTTAGTTCTACCGGCTTTGCTCCCCAGGAAATTCGGGTAAGTGGAAAAGCAACTATTAATGTAACATTAGCAGAATCTGTTTCTGCTTTGAATGATGTGGTGGTAGTGGGATATGGTACCCGGCAAAGAAGAGATGTAACCGGGGCTGTGGCACAGGTAAAGGCTGCACAATTAGAAAATGAAAATCCGCCAAGTGTACAGGACTTATTAAGGGGAAATGTAGCAGGTTTAAATGTTACTTCCAGCACATCAGCCAAAGGCGGCGGAGACTTAAGGGTAAGAGGAAGATCATCCATAAATGCAGGCACCTCGCCGTTAATCGTGCTTGATGGAGTTATTTACCAGGGCCAGTTAGCCGATATAAATCCTAATGACATTGCTACAATAGATGTATTAAAAGATGCCAGTTCAGCAGCCGTGTATGGTGCTAAAGCAGCCAGTGGAGTAGTGCTTATTACTACAAAAAAAGGTACAGGAGCAAAACCTGTAATTACCTTCAATACCAATATTGGAGTTGCGACCTTAGCTATGAATGAACCATTATATGATGGTCCCGGCTTTGTCGCCTGGAGAACTGATGTTTTAAAGAGTATCAATGTTAATGCAAAGCCTTATCAATTTAATGATCCCGCAAACCTGCCTGCAGATTTGACAATAGATCAATGGAAGGCATACGATAACAGCCAGGGAGACCCGGTTGATATCTGGTTAACCAGGCTAAAGCTGCTTTCGGTGGAGAGGGAAAATTATAAAGCCGGGAAAACGATCAATTGGTATGATATGATGTTTCAAAAAGGCATTCGCCAGGATCATACATTAAGCGTTTCCGGCAGAAAAGAAGACGTATCCTATTATATGTCGGTCAATTACACTAACAATGAAGGAGTAATTGCAGGAGATCAATTTTCTGCAATAAGAACCCGGTTAAATGTTGAAGCAAAGGCCACAAAGTTTATGACTGTGGGCATTAATATGCAATTTGCCGATCGGGACGAAAGCCAGGTGCCGGTTAATTGGGGACAAATGGTAAATGCTTCTCCGTACGGAGAGTTATATAAACCTGATGGAGTTACTTTACGAGATAGTCCTAATGATGATATTGGTAACAACACGAATCCATTTCTTGATAACGTTTATACCAATCGCTTACAAAAAACTAATAGTCTTTTCGGTTCAATTTATGCAAAAGGCACCTTGCCTTTTGGATTTTCTTATCAGGTAAACTTTACCCCAACTTTTCAATTTTACAGGTACTTCAATGGCCGGTCCGCAAAAGACTTTCGTGTCTCAGTCCGTAAGGGAGTTGCTACAAGAATAGATTCAACGCTCTATAACTGGCAAATAGATAACCTGTTGATGTGGAACAAAACATTTGGTGAGCACCGGATTGATGCAACATTCCTCGTAAATGCCGAAAAATTACAGTCATGGCGCAGCCAGATGGATAATGAAGGATTTGATCCGAACGATAATTTAAGCTACCATAATATTGGTGCCGGAATAAAACCCGTTATCAGCAGTGATGACCAGGTGAGTACAGGCGATGCGTTGATGGGCCGCATCAATTACTCGTTCAAAGATAAGTACTTGCTTACTACTTCCGTTCGGCGGGATGGTTACTCGGCTTTCGGGCTTCAAAACCCCAGGGCCACCTTCCCTTCAATAGCTTTGGGCTGGCTATTTTCAAAAGAAAAATTTGCAACAGCCAAATGGCTTAATTATGGTAAAATTCGTGCTTCCTGGGGCATAAATGGTAATCGTGATATTGGTCGTTACCTGGCACTTTCGGATTTGGCAACGGGCAAATACCAGTATATCACTCCCAGCGGCACCCTGCTGCTGGTATCGCAGTTATATGTAAACCGTTTACCAAATCAGGGCCTTAAATGGGAAAAAACAGAATCTTATAATTTAGGTCTTGATTATTCTATTCTTAATAACAGAATTAGTGGTTCTGTTGATGTATATAGAAAATCAACAAAGGACCTCCTGATTTTACGCGCCTTACCGGATGTTACTGGTTTTGCAAATATATTGGATAACCTCGGTGAAGTGCAAAACAAGGGTATTGAATTAAGCATTAATACTCTTAATATGACCAGACATAATTTTTCCTGGAGGTCCTCGGTAAACTTTTCACTAAACAGGAACAAAATCGTGCATTTATATGGGCCGGTACCCATGTTGGATGCTGCCGGAAAAGTTATTGGACAGGTTGAAAGAGATGATGTGGCAAACCGGTGGTTTATAGGACATGATATTGATGAAATATGGGATTTAAAAGTATTGGGAGTCTGGCAGCAGAATGAGGCTGATCAAGCTGCAAAATTTGGTGTTCGCCCCGGTGACTTTAAAATACAGGATGTGGATAATGATGGGAAGTTTTCAGATGCCGACAGGCAATTTTTAGGTTATAGAAACCCAAGGTTTCAATGGACGTTTAGAAATGACTTTACCTTTTTAAAGAATTTTGATTTTTCATTCATGTTATATTCAAACTGGGGTCAGCAGTCGGATTATAATCAGGCGAAAAATAACAGCGGATTTATTGACAGGCAAAACTCCTATATATTTTCTTACTGGAAGCCGGAGAATCCTACAAATGAGTATGCAAGACTTTTCTCCAGTAATGGCAGCGCTAATTTCAATGTGTACAGAAAGACTTCATTTGTTAGAATAAGCACTGTAGCCCTTGCTTATTCCGTGCCAACTAACATATTAAACAAGGCGAAAATCGGAGGATTGAGAATTTACGCGAATGTAAACAATGCAGCTATCTATCAGCCCAACTGGACTTTCTGGGATGCAGAATACGGAAATACTCCGCCACCCAGATATTATTCTTTAGGCCTTAATCTAACATTTTAATGAAATCTTTATAAATCTATATAATAAGATTTACCATGACAAAAAAATTAAAATATATACTGCATACAGGGCTTTTTACAACCATCCTTACCTGTTCAATAAGCTGTAAAAAAGACTACTTAAAACCTCAGCCCCTTTCGTTTTACGAGTCTTCGGTAGCCTATAGGGATGTGACTGCTATACGTGCCGCTTTGGTGGCGTGTGCCCGCAATTTACGATTTGAATACTATGGTGGGAATCCCGCCATCCTCACCGAGATGCTTTTTACGGAAATTGCAGTAGAAGGCACCACTGATAAATCAGGACCTGCAATAGATCTTAATTTAAATATTACACCCGATCTTGCCACTTATGATGATGACGATCATAACAAGATATATGTTTATTGGAGGGAAGGGTATAGTGGAATCAAATACGCCAATACCGTTATTTCCCGCATTGATGATGCCACTTATTCATCCCCCGCTGAGCGCAATGCTATCCTCGGCGCTGCTTACTTTCACAGGGCTCTCCGGTATTACAAGTTAACCAACCAGTTTGGTGACGTTCCGGCGATAATGAAAGAGATTACAGCGCCCAGGCTTGATTTTTATTCTACGAAGCGTGAAGTGATCCTTGAAAAGATTAAGATTGACCTCGATTCTGCAATTTTATGGACATCGGATGCCGTTAACAGAGGGGAAGTAACCAAAGGTGCGGTAGGTCATTTACTTACAAAAGTCAATTTGGCACTTGGTAATTTTGATGATGCTATTGCATCGGCCAATGCAGTTATAAACAGCGGCGTCTACACCTTGATGAAAGCGCCTTTTGGCACCACAGCACCTCCTGCTGTCGTTCTGCCGGATACCAAAGTACAGGTTCCATTACCCCATAATGTAATATGGGATCTTCACAGGCCTGAAAACAAGTCTATTGGCGGCAATAAGGAAGGGCTATTCATGATTATTGACCGGTTTGGAGAGGGGCAGTTTGGAACCGGTATGACCATCATGCGGCAAGCTGTTCCGTTTTGGGGTTCTAATGTCAATACACCTGCTGGTAAAAAAGGGACCAATGATAATGTGAATCCCGAATTTATCCAGTCTAATCTTTATGGCAGAGGCATCGGAAGAACCCGTCCGAGTGATTACGCTCAATACGAAATCTGGAATGATTCCAATGACCTGAGACATGCAAAAGGAAACTGGATGAATATGGAAGATATCCTGTATAATGATATGGGATTAAAAACGTCAAACGATCCTTATTACCTTAAAAATCTGCAATTAAGAAATGCGAACGGTGGTCTGCTTTGTACCGATACGATCAGAAGTTGGTATGGATGGCCTCAGTACAAAGTATTTGTTCCTGATTTTGAGAATTCCCCTATGCAGGGCGGGCATAATGACTGGTATGTATTTCGGTTGGCGGAAACGTATTTATTAAGAGCAGAAGCTTATTTCTGGAAGGGTGACCTGGCCAGTGCTGCCGCTGATATTAACGAGGTAAGAACTCGTGCAGGTTGTGCACCCATTACGGCTGAGGAAGTAAATATGGGAACCATTCTGGATGAAAGGGCCCGTGAACTCTTTTTTGAAGAAAACCGTAAAACAGAATTGACAAGGATATCTTTCCTGTTTGCAAAGACAGGAAAGGCGGCCGAAAACGGAAAAGTATACTCGTTAGACAATTTTTCTGAAAGTAATTATTTGTACGACCGGGTAATGGCAAAAAACAATTTTTATAGACTAGGCCTTAAAACAAACCATGGAGATCAATATACTATAAGCCCCTACCATGTTTTATGGCCGATACCAAGCAGATCAATACAGGGTAACAGTAACGGACGTATTAATCAGAACAAGGGATATGTGGGTTATGAACTCAATGTGCCGCCGCTTGATGCAATTCCGGAATGAGATAAATAGTTATTCAACGTTTTATTTGAATAATATAACAGTACCTGAACAAAAGCCGCAGCAGGCATTACTAAATAAATTTAAAGAGATTAAAATGACTCATACAAAGGACCAAAATAGCAGGAGAACCTTTTTAAAAAACACCATTAAAAGTACAGCGGGGGCGGTGGTAATGGCAGGATTTCCAACCATTGTTCCTTCATCTGTTTTTGGTAAAAATGCTCCAAGCAATAAAATTAACATCGGGCAAATTGGGATTGGTCGTATTGCCCGCACCCACGATCTTGCTGAAACATTTAAATATGACATTGCCAATATCATGGCTGTAGCAGATGTTGACAGAAAACGGTTAGTAAGCGGCAAACAGATGATAGAAGACTGGTATGCAAAGAAAACCGGGAAGGCCAATTATATGAATGTAAAAATCTATGATGATTATAAGGAATTACTGGCAAATAAAGATATTGATGCAGTTATTATCAGTACACCTGACCATTGGCATGCCCAACCTGCTATTGAAGCTGCACTGGCAGGAAAGCATATTTACTGTCAAAAACCTACCTCACTTACCATTGAGGAAGGTCGCCAAATGAGCGACACTGTGCGTAAATCAGGGGTAACTTTCCAACTCGGCAGCCAGCAACGTTCCGTAACTCCATGGCCTCAATTTAAAAAAGCGTGTGAACTGGTTCGAAACGGGCGTATAGGAAAACTGCATGCAGTTCGTGTTGGTTTGCCTGCTGACCCTGCCGGCGGTAATACCTGTGAAATGCCTATCCCTGAAAACCTTAACTATGATATGTGGCTTGGCTCAACTCCTTACGTATATTATACACTTGACCGCGTTCATTCTCAAACGGAGCCAAATTCAAGAGGAGGATGGCTGCGTTGTGAACAATTCGGAGCAGGAATGATTACAGGTTGGGGTGTACATCATATTGACATTGCTCATTGGGGTATGAATACTGAATTGACAGGCCCTGTTGAGATTGAGGCTACTGCTGAGTTTCCCACAAAAGGCTTATGGAATGTACATGGAGACTATGAGGCAAAAATGAAATATGCTAATGGAGTGGATTTGTTTTTAAGCAGTAAATACCCTAATGGTATTCGTTTCGAAGGCAGCGATGGCTGGATTTTCGTTACCAGGGGCAATGTAAGCGTTACGGCATCTGATCCTGTTTCAGGTAAGGGTGAGAAGGCTTTCGATGCCAGTGACCCTAAAATATTAACTTCTGTTATAGGTCCTGATGAAACTCATTTGTATGAAAGTCCTGAGCAGCATGGCAACTGGTTAAATTGTATTCAAAACAAGAAACCAACTATTAGCCCTGCTGAAGTAGCACATCGTTCATGCAGCGCCTGCCTGTTAGTTCATGCGGCTATGAAAACACCGGGCAAGCTATATTGGGACCCCAAAAAAGAAATTTTTAAAGATAACGTGGAGGCTAATAAATTATTATCAAGACCCCAGCGGTATCCTTATGGAACTAATTATGTTGCTAACAAGAGAAGTTGAGATACCCCAAACCACCCTAAAAGGCAATGCCATTTAGTTAAGCCTTCAAATCGTTGAAACGATTTTTGTTTTAAGCCCTTTTTCATAGCCCACGGTTTAAACCGTGTGGGCTATGAAGGCTGAAGGGTTATTTATAACCGAAAATAAACAGGGTCACCGCGCAGTGCAACTTGTGATTAAAACAGCAAACGCCAGTTATGAAAAAAAACTTTCTCCTTTCAATATGGGTACTAATATTCAATTCTGTGTATGCACAACGGATAGCCACGTTAGAAGTGAGACCTCAAAGCAATAATACGAGTTTGCAAATTCCGGTACAAGTAAACCTGGATGCCATTACACTTTTGCCTGACAGCATGTTACAATTAGTGGAAATAAAGGGGAAAAGCAAGGTTTCCGTTGCATATCAGGTTGAGTTTAATGGACAACGAGTTTTACATTGGATAATTGAATCACAATCAAATAACAATAAGCCAGGAATTTTTGAATTGATAAAAGGAAAGCCGCTGCAAAATGAAGCACAAATCAAAACTGTGGCTGCTGATGGCTTTTTAACGGTTAGTAATAATAATAAAAACCTGTTGCGCTATAATTACAAAACCATCTATCCGCCCCCAAGTGTCGATACGGTATTCAAACGAAGCGGATTCATACATCCGTTATGGTCTCCGCGCGGGCAGGAACTAACCCGCATAAATGCGCCTGACCATTATCATCACTGGGGGTTATGGAACCCGTGGACAGAAGTGCTCTTTGAAAAAGATACGGTTGATTTCTGGAACTTATCCAAAAAACAAGGCACTGTGCGTTTTGCTGATTTTATTTCTGTTACAAACGGGAATGTATATGCAGAGTATAAAGCTTTACATGAACACGTGGTATTTAAAAAAAATGGCAGCGAAAAAGTTGCACTCAATGAAGTGCAATCCGTGAGGATATATCAACCGGTAATTAATCAGAATTATTATATTGCCGACATCACTATTCGATTAAATTGTGCCAGCGAAAGCCCTGTACTGCTGCTGGAATATCGCTACGGCGGATTAGGCTTGCGGGCTACAAAAGAGTGGGATAAAAACAATAGCCGGATAATAACCTCTGAAGGGAAAAACCGTAAAGAAGCTGATGGCAGCAGGGCCAGGTGGTGCATGGTACAAGGCGCTGTAAATGGTGACTATGCGGGTTTAGTGATGATGTCGTACCCAACCAATTATAATTATCCCGAGCCATTAAGAGTATGGCCGGAAGATATGAACAACAGGGGCGATGTGTTTCTTAATTTTTCGCCAACTAAAAACATGAACTGGCAGCTAAACCCCGGTAAAGATTATGTACTAAAATACAGGCTGCTCGTTTTTAATGATGCCTTTCCAAAAGAAAAAGCAGAAGCTGCATGGCAAAATTTTGCTGCTCTGCCAGCTATAATCGTCAAAGTAAATAAATGATAAATTCCATCTATACTTTTTTTATGAAAAGATTCAATACCGCAACCTTCGTTCTCTGTTTCCTGTTTGCAGTAACTATTTGCCTTCGTGCACAGGCGCAGGAAGGAGTTAACTGGAAAAATGTACATGTATTAGTATATACAAAAAATGGCAAAGGATATGTGCATGACAATATACCCAGCGCCGTAAGTTGTATTCAGAAATTGGGTAAGCAGCACAGTTTCAAAGTAGATACTTCCAGTAATGCTTCCGTAATGACAGAAAGCAACCTGAAGCAGTACACACTGCTTATTTTTCCCAGTACTAATAATGATGTATTTGACACGGATCTGCAGCGGCTGGCCTTCCGTCGTTACATAGAAGCCGGAGGCGGTTTTGTTGGAATCCATTCTGTTACTGGCACCGAACGCAATTGGAAATGGTTTAAAATGATGTTGGGCGGCACTTTTGCATGGCATGCTAAATTTCAAAAATTTACGGTAAAAGTTATAGATCCTGCTCATCCATCTATGCAAGGCTTGCCTAAAGTATGGGAAAAAGAAGATGAATGCTATTTTGCAAAAGAACTATACCCTGGCCCGAAAGTTTTATTAGCGCATGACCTTACTTCATTAAATACATCGGATACAGCTCAGAAAAATAATATTATAAAAAATGCCGGAGGATATGCTGAACTTTATCCTGCTGCATGGTCGTACAACTTTGATGGTGGCCATACCTGGTGTACCGTTTTGGGTCACGCTAAAAAAGATTATTCGGATTCTATTTATGTGCAACATATATTCCAGGGCATTCGCTATGTAGCCAGCCAGGTTAAAATGCGGGATTTTAATAAAGCATATGCCGACTCAAGAGATACACCGGTACGTTATTAAACAGTACTATATTTAAAATAGTAATTTGTTTGGAACGGATAAATAATATGCGATAGGGTAAAGCAGCTTTTCTGATTCCGGTATTTTTTTACCGCATCACCATAATGTTTGTTAATGTTATTTTATTCTCTCCTTCAAAAATTCGATAGTCTTTTTATGTGCATCTTCCCTTGCTTCTTTGTTAAAGCTGGGATTACTCGGATTGGCGAAACCATGACCGGCATCATATCGGCTTACAGTTAATTTCTTTTTGGCTGCTTTCATATTATTTTCAAATTCTGTCACCTTTTCAGGTGTGATGCTTTTGTCCTGGTTTCCAAAAAAACCTATAACGTCAGGGTTTAGCTGTTTAAGTTTTTCGAGGTTTGTTTCCGGGCGGCCATAGTACATTACACATCCTGCGCCTTGTTTGCCTGCTAATATTGATGCCTGCAAGCTCCACATGCCGGCCAAAGCACCAACCGATTGTATATATCTTTGCATCTTTTCCTGCGTAGGCCATTGCTCCTTTTATGATGTTTTCGAGCCGCTCTGATTTTGCTTCCGATACATATTTCATTGCACTGTCTGCTGTTGCAGCAACCTTTCCGTCATACAAATCAAGAGCGATTACATTAATATTATTTAATTCATTGCTCAAAATATCACTTTCCTGTTTTATATAATCGTTAAGGCCATACCATTCATGTATTACGAAAAGATAGTTTTTCGTCTTCTTTTCGCTTTTTATTTCATATCCCCAAGCTTTTTGCCCTTCGGGAGTGGTGAATGAGACAGTTTTCCCTTTAGGATCTTTTAGCTTAAAATACAGGGGATCTTCGTGCAAAGCAGCAAATTGTGCTGTTGCTGCTTCCAGCTTAGATATTTCTCTTACATCTGCAGAAGAACAATGGGCATATTCATCGGCTTTCACCGCAGGCACTTTTGTATTGGTTTTTAAAGTGTAGCTAAATAATGAAGCAGTTATTAAGGAGGTTAACAGAAGCAATAAAATGTTTTTCATCCAGGAGTTTTGATAAATGTACAAAAAGCAGTTTTATTAGTTAAGATTTATAATGAATTTTTTTGAGTTATAAAATTGCAGTAGGTTTGTATGACCTCTGATATATTTTAGTCGTCACTCCGGTCGCTTTATTTGCAATATTTAAAATTTTTGATTTAGTCCAGTTTGTAACATTTTAAGTTTATACTTAATGTAAACAGCCTGTTTTATGTTTTGTTGATAAACTATTTCTAAATAAATAGCGGATAAAAGTTGAGTAAAGATTTGCGGTACAAGGGAGTGACACAACGATGTTGGGTAATTTGATGCAGCTGGTCAAAAAAAAATATAAAAACGATCACTTTATAACCATACATACGTCTATAATGTCTAAATTTATTTTTGTGACCGGCGGGGTAACAAGCAGTTTAGGAAAAGGAATTATTGCTGCATCTCTTGCAAAACTGTTGCAGGCAAGAGGATTGCGCACTACTATTCAAAAGTTTGATCCTTATATAAACGTAGATCCAGGCACACTTAATCCGTACGAACATGGAGAGTGTTTTGTGACAGAGGATGGTGCCGAAACAGACCTTGACCTCGGTCATTATGAAAGATTTTTGAACATTTATACTTCCCAGGCTAACAACGTAACTACCGGCCGTATTTATCAGACAGTAATTAATAAAGAGCGTGAAGGTGCTTATCTTGGAAAGACGGTGCAAGTCATTCCACATATAACTGATGAAATAAAGCGCCGCATGCTGTTGTTGGGCAAAGATGACAAATATGATGTAGTGCTTACTGAAATCGGCGGCACTGTCGGTGATATTGAAGGATTGCCTTTTATAGAGGCTGTGCGCCAACTGCAGTGGGAACTTCCTGAAGAAGATTGCCTGGTCGTGCACCTGACACTGATTCCTTATCTGAAAGCTGCGAAGGAGCTCAAGACCAAGCCGACACAACACAGTGTAAGGCTGCTGAGCGAAAATGGCGTGCATCCTGATATTTTGGTTTGCCGTACGGAAGAACCGTTAAATAATGAAATAAAAAGAAAGATTGCGCAGTTTTGCAATGTGAAACAGGAAGCGGTAATTGAGTCTGCCGATGCTTCGACCATTTACGAAGTGCCGCTGATGATGCTGAGAGAAAAACTGGATATCATTACTCTGAAAAAATTAAATATACCTTATTACAACGAACCCGATCTAACAAGATGGAAAGCTTTTCTTGATAAATTGAAATATCCGAAAAGTAAAGTTACGATTGGTCTGATAGGAAAATACATTGAACTGCAGGATGCTTATAAGTCAATACTTGAGAGTTTTATTCATGCGGGGGCAATTAACGAATGTAAAGTGCAGGTCGTGAACGTGCACAGCGAGTTTATCAATGATGAAAACGTAGCAGAAAAGCTGAATGGCCTTGATGGTTTATTGGTAGCCCCGGGTTTTGGGCACAGGGGAATAGAAGGGAAAATTATAGCTGTAAAATATGCCAGGGAAAACAATCTTCCGTTTTTTGGAATCTGCCTTGGTATGCAAATGGCAGTTATCGAGTTTGGAAGAAATGTTTTAGGGCTTACAGATGCGCATAGTACCGAAATGGATCCGCACACACCAAATCCGGTAATAAATATGATGGAGGAACAGAAAAAAATAACTGAAATGGGCGGAACGATGCGTCTCGGAGCGTATCCGTGCGATATAAAAGAAGATTCCCTTGCCAGGAAAATATACGGGGCGGCACAAATAAGCGAGCGGCACAGGCACAGATATGAATTTAACAACGATTACCTCTGCCAGTTTGATGATGCGGGAATGATCGCAAGCGGTGTAAACCCTGAAACTGAATTAGTGGAAATCATTGAATTATCAGATCATCCTTTTTTTATCGGGGTTCAATATCATCCTGAGCTGAAGAGCACAGTAGAAAATCCTGCTCCGCTGTTTGTGCATTTTATAGCAGCAGCAAAGAAGTACAATGAAAAGCGGTCTGCTTCAAAAAGTTCCTTGGTCCATAGCGAGATGATTTAGAACCACGATTTACGATAGAACCACGATTGGCAGGATATAAAAGGATTTTGATGAAAAGTATTGTTTTGTTTTATTATAGTGTTTCTAAAAAAAGAGAGGGCATCTTATATGTCTAAATGTCCTCTTTTTTTATAAAGATATTCGGATTATAATTTATCATCGAGGGATGTTTTTTGAAATATATGAAATACATTGAGGGAATAAATTCTTATTTCCTCAAAATCTTAAATAATCTCATAAATCGTGGTTCTATTATTCTTTTACCCTTTCTACATATTCTCCGGTCTTTGAATTTACCCGAATTAGCTCGCCTTCATTTACAAACAACGGAACCATTACTGTAGCGCCGCTTTCTACGGTTGCCGGTTTCAGCGTTCTGGTGGCAGTATCGCCCTTCATACCGGGTTCGCTGTAGGTTACAAGCATAACAATTTTATCAGGCAGCTCTACGCTCATTGGCAAGTCTGTTTCAGTATTAATCAATACAGAAACTTCCTGGCCGTCTTTTAAAAATTGCGGAGCGTCAATCATTGTTTCAGCAAGTGATATTTGCTCAAAGGTGTCATTATCCATAAAATTAAAACCGCTCTCATCTTTATATAAAAACTGGTAAGGCTTTTTTTCGACTCTTATTGGAAAAACTGTATCACCGCTGTTCCAGGTATGCTCGATAGAACGGCTGTTATCAAGGCCTTTTAATTTTGCCCAGAACTTTGCTGCGGCCCGGGCTGTTTTGTTCTGGCCAAATTCAATTACTGTATATAAGCTGCCATCTAATTTCAAAATCATTCCCCGGCTTATGTCTGCGGTTGTTGCCATAAAAAATAAATTTAATTCGGATATTTCTTCACAATATTTTTAAGAGCCGCAAAAGTAGGTAATGCATTTGAATTTGCAAGGTAATGTGCTGCAGCAAAAGCAGCCATAACAGTAAGCATACCAACAGGCAAAGAAATTTAATTTATAGTATGAAGCCTTACGTTAAAAAACTTTTTTTAAAAAAACTCACTTTAATTTTTTCCCTTTCTTATAGCGGGCAATTAAATCAACTGCCTGTTGATTTTGTAAAATAGCAGGATAAAGCTCAATAAGCTTTTTAACTTGTCTGGGTGAGAACTGCATTGCTTTTTCGAGCTGCAGAATTCCTTCTTTTGTTTTCTTTAAAGCAAATAAGCATGCGCTGAAATAAAAGATAAACAAGGTTTTTCCTTCGGTTATTTTAAGGGCAGCCACGCACTGCTCCAGAGCCTCTTCATAAAATTCTGCTTTGAACAAACTGCGTATCAGCGCTTCCCAGCCTGCAGTACTTTTAGGCCGTGACCTGACAACATTTCCAAAATATTGTATGGCTTCTTTAAACTGTTTAAGCTGCAGCTTACATTCGCCCATAGCCAGGTTGTACTCAGGTAAAGCACGGTGAATACGCATGGCGCTGTCTAACTGTTTTACAGCGCTTTCCCATTGTTCCTCGTTTATATAAGTCAAAGCCATTTTGTAGTACAGCTTACTGTCTTCAGGATTTAAATGAGAAGCTTTGCGATAATTGGAACGGGCAAGGGCAAAATTTCCAAGCTTATGATAACAATGACCTATAGCTTCATAAATTACATCTTCAGGCCGGCTTAATTCAAGCGCTTTTTCTAAAACCTCTATTGCTTCTTTAAACTTCCTGAGCCTTAAATAGGCATCGCCCATATTGCGGTAGGCATAATCAAATTTTTCGTCAATGGTAACAGCATACATGTAAGCATCTATTGCTTTTTCGTACAGCCGTAAACCCTGGTAGGCAGCTCCAAGGTTAAACCATGCCAGCTCATTGTAAGGAAACTCTTCAATTATATGCAGATGCAACTCTATGCTTTCGTCATTGCGTCCGGTAAAATCCGTCCAAAAACAAATTTTGTACAAAGCTTCTTCGTTATTGGGCTCTTCTTCAAGTATCAGTTTGAGGCAATCAAAGATTTTGTCAAACTCTTCATAATCATCGTATACATCTGCAAGCTCAAATAAAAGCTCAATTTTCTCATCACCTTCAAACTGCAGCAATGCAGCTTCTAAAAGGGCTGCCGCTTTAGCCTGCTGGTCTAATGCGAGGTAAGCATCTGTTTTCAAAATAAAAAGGTTGATATCATTGCTGTCGAACAATTCAGCTCTTTCTAAAATTTGAAGAGCCTCCAGGTATTTTCTTCCTGCCAGCAAGAGGTCAGCTTTTTTTATCATCAGAACTGATGAAAAAGGAAATTGTTCAATACCTATATCTGCAGCTTCCATAGCTTTTTGCAGATCATCTTTTTCGTCAAAATAATCTATAATGCGTTCAAAAGCTTCTTCTTCAAGAAAATCATGTTGCCTTCCGGTCCTTAAATTTTCGTATTGCCGCAGCAGCTCTCTCATTTCTTCCCTGTCTTCTCTGTATGAATTTTCGCCCATTTTATCATTCTATTTATGAAAGTTAAGCCACCCCGCAAAAAAAACAAATTTCTTTTGTAACTTTTTTTATTTTTTATAGTCTTAATGTTAAAGAATAAGAAGTTGTTAAATATTTAAAATAATTGTACATTTGTAACGTTAATTAAGTTATATGAAACAATTTAAAATAAAAAAGGTTATGATAGCGCTGCTGCTGGTA
>JAABUK010002917.1_pt1 | contig 29867 bp, 26 predicted proteins | sample 5559141 | NCBI WGS metagenome assembly JAABUK01 (sample SAMN10711869, study PRJNA513367) | rock metagenome | isolation source: Antarctica rocks | place: Antarctica: Victoria Land, Pudding Butte nord | collected 2016-01-03
GGGCCGGGGTATGTGGGGGAGGAGGATGTGGAGAGCTGGGCTGGGGATGAGGAGTATTGGGAGGGTGGGCGGGGAGTGGAAGAGATTGGGAGGGGGGATCAGCAGGGGGATGGTGGGAAGCGGGGTGTGGACGGCTTCGAGGGAGACGTAGAGGTGAAAGAGGCTCGAGATCGGGAAGACGGTGAGCTCCGGGGGGATGTGGAGCGAGCTGACATTTTGAATGATGACGAAGCGGAAGGGCTTGATTTTCTGGACGACATGGGGAATGTTTCCACGGGTGAGAAACATCATGGGCGTGAGGAGGAGATGGACATCGAGATCAATCTGGATTTGTAGCTGAACATTGTGATCGTAGAGTTCTGTAGATAGCTCTAGTACCATAAATATTTGCTGGCAATTCGAGGTGTAGCGACGTACGACCTTTGTCGACTCGATCGAGCAACAGATATATGGAAATGGTATAATCTGGATCACAACAACGCCGTATGCCGGGTGCTTATTTACTTGATAAGCCGAAGTGGATTTGTAACCAAGCTGGTCGTGGTAGATGTCGACTTATTGAAGTAAAGACAACTGTGACACTGCAGGCAGCCTCAGCCTAGGCTCGTGCATACGAATGGTGCCACTGGTTGAGCAAGGTTCGATGTGCAAGCGAGCCCAACGAGGCAGTAGTGAGGCTGTATTGTACGCTTAGAAATCAGGACCGTACGGTTATGATCGTAGTATGACCATCCACATTGGACGTAGGTAAGTCGTAGAGATCTTGTCAAACTTTTAAGCTAGTTTGATTAGGGGCAAGTGAGGAGAGACTGTCGATCAGGGGACCCCAGGTACTGTTAGTACTGGCGTCCCCCTGAAGGATACGTCCCTTTCTCATCCCTCAGCTTCTCGAACATTGTGTATCTGACTTTTGCCCAGTATCCCACCCTGGATCGTTGTTTACATCGTCCGCTAACACCGCGACTACGTTGTCCAGATGTACGGGTTTTCTGGTACTAGCGCTGCTGTAGAAGGCCTCGTAGATGTCATAGTAGTATGCGTGGGCTAATGAACGTAGACTAGCTGCTTAGCGGGCAATCAATGGTATGTTCACACACGAGCATCATCGGCCTTGTTTGCCGGTCCACGAGACGACACGGCACTAAGCTTGCATCAGTACCGGTTCATCATGCCGGTTTGTTGTCCATGGTTTCAAGGAGGGTGAATGGATGGAGTGTAATCCATAGGCCTAGTATTTCTCGCTTGATGATTATGTATGGCTCCAAAATCGATCAGGTTTTACAAATTGACGTACTAATACAGTGGTAAGCAGCTATATGTACCCAGGCCTATCAGACAAGGAATGTCGTCGAAGCTGACAAGGCGCACTTACTAATCCAATTGAAATGGCCAATGCATTCTCAGAATGATGCAAGGGTGACTTCACGGCTGCCGTATCCTATTTTTGGAAGGCATGCTGCATACAATAGCAGGCAGCAGTAAATGGCCACGCGCTCTGGTGCTACAGTGCAACGTGCTCCTTGCAGGAGGACTGGCAGAGCGTAATGCGAGTCGGATGGATTGTATAAGCGAATGCCATCGGCTTCCGACAGCCTTCGCTCAAGGCGGCTGTCCTATCCACTATTCTCCCTGTCCCAAAACATCGCAGATGCAAGTCCGATGCAGACCTTGCAGTCTGCATGCACGGACCGGTTCGAGATCCCAAATCAAATCAATCGAGTCTTAGATTTCTTCCCAAAAGGGATAAAACTTGTTTGGTCATTCTTGCTGTGCATATGCGAAGAAAGCCGAACCTGTCGTTGCCATCCAAGCGTTGCGTCTGCTTCATTTTACCTGCATCGGAGTGCGCGAGACCACTACACCTCCCTTCATGTGCATTGATCATGCATTCCACACGTGGTAAGCAGGGGTGCACCCACGAAGGCCTGTCCCCAATCCCCACTGCCGGATTCGGGACTCTGCTGGGCGTGCACCATGTATATTACCCCCAATTTCGATGCTCTCCCGCATATCCATTGATGAAGCAATTGATATTGCACTTTTTCAGGCCAGAGAATCGAGATTCGGGGGTTGACAAATCTCTGCGTTTGCACTGCGTGTTCCGGCTATCTGTCAAATTACAGTCCCTATTTGTCGATCAGTGGGAAAACCAGTCTTGATAGAGTATTTTAGGGTTCTTTCGGGGGCGTCGCCACGTTGTGGCTGGCTGAAAGGGTTGCGGGTGTCGCACACGACGGGTCAATGCAGCAAGGGCATTGTTGAGAGATCATTGGCGGCTTCTTCCATCGTGCTCGCGAAGGCGGGACCCGACAAATCGATAGCGGCCTGCAAGCTTCATGCACCAACGGAGCTTGGTACTGAAGCGGCATGGCCAATCATGCCGCCTTCGACTGACCAGAGACCTTGAAGCACAGGTTTGGTCACATTATTGCAGCGCTTCTGGCGTGAGACATGACACAGCTTCTTCGGTCGTCGAACATGGCACTCTATGCGTCTTGATTTGAGATTGGACAACTTCTGTGTGGGGTCGAGGATTCGAGGCCAGGACAGCGGTGGAAGTGCTCGCTTGTTCGAGCTTTTCATTGGCTGGTCTTGTATGCAAGATGTCGGCATCCTGGTAAGATGCCGTCCCCCTCTAGTCACCATTCTCCATACCATACGGAGTAGTAGTACATTCTTCAACAGAACCTCATCACACGACCTTTTGCAGGAACGTACAACTTGGAGCAGTAAGAGCAGTGCCACCACATACTACTTCAGTCTAGCCCCTGGATGGTTGCCGAAGAATAGCAAGAGGTGCAGAAGTGTTTCTTGCTACAAATGCTGGAGCAAGTTAACATGATCGCCGGCAGGGGTTTTGAAGGTGTGGATCCTCCGGACCGCGAACCGGATTGACAGCGTCCAGGATTCTGTGGTAGCAGCTTGGGTGGGGTCCAAGATTGGGAGTAGTAATAGGATTGTGCGTGCGGCTTTCCCCGCGATCTATGAATATGTACGTAGTGAAATATGTCTACGATGGCCTAGCGACATCAAAGAGACAGGATGATTTCTCCGTAGAAGAGAGTCACGAGAGAGAGGTCATTTCAGCAGAAGCACGAATGTCTCCGCACACATGATATGATTGGAGAACGGAACCGCTCGGATTGCTCCTATCTACAACTCCCCGTATATGTTGAGAGGGAAAGCAAGGTCTATGTCAGCTTCTCCGCTGCCAAGAGGATCTTTGAGACAGAGCCATGGTACGACTTCCGCCGCTGTCCGCAGCCTTTTAGCGGCAATGAGGCTCTGGGTGAATCGAGTGAGTGTGAAACACCAGCGTTTGCTGTAATGTCTCGAGATAATCGTGCAGCAAGGCAGGGGCTTGATGATGATAGAAGCATCAAATCCACCCGTCTCCCCGTCAAAGTTGATCTCGATCCAATTCAGCTAGGGCCGAACTTGGAACCAAAGGGGACAAGCTTGCGAAGATGGGGCGAGAAGAAGTCTTGGCACGAAGATTGCGAACCAGATTCTAGACCGGCTGGCCTTGCGCAAAAAGCGACCCTTGTCGAGTATCTCCAACTAATCGCGCAAGGGATTCGTACTAATAGATGCTTCTAAACCCAATCGAGTCCTTGCCAGAGAACAGGCACACGATTGCAACGCGCTCCAACGACAACTGTACCTTCGGCCTCCTGACTACAGACATTGACATAGCTCGTGCAGAGCTGGAGATTCAGAAATCACAACTAACATTCTCGAAAAGTGTGGGTGTTCCCAGTGGGGTCTAGCTGAGGACTTTGAGTGCCGTTTTGACTGAATAGTGGATACGAGCAGGAAACTTTCTCAGAGGGTCTCCATCCGTACCAAGGCTCGGTGGACCCCATTGAACTTCGCTTTATGAGTTCAAGAGAAATACTCCGCAGTGAAAAGGTCAAAACACAGCATGCTGCTCCTATAAATTGAACAACCATAGGACTGCATAGAATAGCATTCAGATCGTAGACATCATTGACTGCTCTCCGCGGCCGTCACCGTCCTATCTGAAGGGCATCGAAAGTGGTTAGCCAATATTGTTCAATTGTCCAATTGTCCCTGTCCCGCATAATATGACCATTCTCTTAAAATGACCGAGACCCAGCTTGTCCTTAGCCTGTCCCCGTCCGCCTTCTCATCCCATCCTTTCAGCACAGTCCCAAAGCGTGCCTTTCAAGCGATCGACTGGGGCCAGAGCTTCAGTAGTCTGGGGAAAATACGACGTCGGCCTCCCTGTGGTTAGAGCATACTGATTTGATATCTTGCATCAGGATTGAACTTCCTTGATCCTCTTCCATCTGTCATCCAGATTGAACAGTGGTGACAGGTCGGCCCAAGCCCAAAGAGCCCGCATCCAGCCTTCTGAGACCGCCTGCCGCACGCCCACCCTTAAACCTGGACAAAGGCATTCCCACTTGGAACGCACCAACCAGCCCAGCTTCCTTTGACAGCCCTTCAAGCGTGGACTCGCCCACTCGATCCTCCATTTCCCGCCTGATATACTAGACCATCATCCTCCTACTGGTCGTCGTCGCGGCTGTTCCATTACCCAGGGACAGCTCCTGCGATCGTCCGCCCGCGATCGGCACTCGTCCCGAAACCCTGGGCTTCGTGCTGCTATTCTCCACCCATCCAGGCACCTTGAGCTCCGAGTGATCGGCATTGCAGTACCCGCTGCCACGAGGTCTTCGCAGCCGTACCTGCGCGGACTAACTGGAGGATCCAGGGTATCAGCAGCTTCAATCACTCTTCCGCGACAATCAAATCAGAGTCCTGAATCGACTCCTCCCAGAGATCCTTGAGTCCTACTGTGCAACCTCGAGTGAACCCCTAGAGAGGATAACGACCCTTGAGCAAGAGTTGGAATATACAGAAAGATTGCAGCAGGAAGTCATTGGATCGTCACATCAAAGGGGGAAAGAGCGCGACTTGGTCAACAGCAAGTTTTCATCCGAAGCTTCGAGTATCGCACCAGGATCGTCAGTGTGAAGCGAATTTCAGCTACAAAGCAAACCATCTCAACCCTGGCTACCCTTCACGTGCCTCCAACGCTCGATTATCTTCATCTTCCGCGCATCGATCCTTTCAACCTCCGGGCTACTTACAGCTCTGAGCCTGTAAAGCCGCCACCGGCCTCAATAAATAAACTGTCCTCGCTGGATTCGTATCAACAGCCGGCCAGTGCGCAGTACTGGCCTGGCGCGACCTCCTCTACAGAACCTGGACATACTTCAACGGCGCTAGCATTGAATACCCTCCCTACACCACCAACAGACGGTCCAGACGTCTTCAAAGCACCAGGCCAGGGTATCAAGTCGGAGTTTCTCAACCTGGCGACTGCAACCCTACAACAGCCCGGTATGCCATCCAATCTCGAGCATACCGGAGCACACACGAGCTTGACGCAACGACGACCAGCCGCAAACAACTTGCCCAACTTCGAGCTACCGGCCCCCTTCAATCAGCAGCTTCAGCAGAAATTCTCTCTGCCGCAGCTCAATGCGACGCAACAGACAACAAATGTGGGTGGAGGCAACCTCCTGACTCCTCCTTCAACCGTACCGCCTGGCGATAGCTTGAGTCCATTGTCATCTATAATTACTTCTGCCAATGCTGCACAAGGGATGTCGTCAAATTACAATTACGGATGGCCACCGTTGAACACTGGTTTGACTCCATTGATGGGTACGGCTTCCGGAAACACGCCACAGCCTTGGCCCGGTGCGTTGAATCCAGTCAGGGGTCTCTTCTCGCCTTCCCTCGCCGGCTCACTTCCTCGCGCTGACTCCAACTCTCCCACTGCAGGCGAAGGCTTGCCACCCCCACCATATGATCTGAACTCCCTACCGCCTCTGCCCACTTCTATGTCGATGGGTGCTCCTAGTAACCTTCCGGGAACTACCGCCCAGCAGCAAGCCACATTGCAAGCTTTCATGAGCCAAAGCCAAAATCAGCAAACACAAACGCCAGTGTCAGCCGCGGCCACCCAACCTTCTCCAATACATGGGACAGATCTATACTCTCAGCGACCGCAGTCGACGCCAGGCACGTTCTACAGCAACTCACAACCCTCATCAGCACAGCAAAGTACGTTCCCACCCTTCAACAATCAATCGTCTCCCATACAGCAGAGTCCAATGAGCGCTCCACCTCAGGGGTCAAGGTTATCACCAATGAGCGCACAATCATCCACATTCGTACCGTCAGTCTCGCAAGCTAATTACTTCCCTCGCTCCACGTATGCTCCCTATCTGCCCGCGATGACTGCACCAGCACAGTTGCAAGGGCCCATGATGTCTAATCTACATAATCCGGGCAATCCGATGGGCATGATGGGGATGCAGGGTCACGGTCTCCCAGGAGGTATTATGCCCAGCTACAACAGTGGACATGCGGCACAATTGCAGCAGCAACTGTACGGAACACAGCAACAGACGCCCCACAACGAAAGGCCATTCAAGTGTGATCAATGCCCGCAGAGCTTCAATCGCAATCACGACTTGAAAAGGCATAAGCGGATACATCTGGCGGTGAAGCCATTTCCCTGTGGGTATTGCGACAAGAGTTTTTCGAGGAAGGATGCTCTCAAGGTATGTTCGTTCAATCGCATAGTCTCAGATCGGCTACTGATCTCTCTTCCAGAGGCACATCTTGGTCAAAGGTTGCGGCAAAGGGCCGTCTTCCTCGTCTACTAGAGAAGGAGACGATTCCCCCGACCTCCATCCAAAGGACGAAGATGATGATGATGATATCTCTCCTATCATCGGCCACAGTCTGGGAGCGTAGACCGTGTTCACTTATTAAAAATAATCTCTCTCACTGCGAGTATGTACGAAACGAGTCCCACGGAGGAAAAGGGCGTTTACGATACAACGACAGTAATCAATAATTCGGGTACCCGCTCAGCAGAGCGTGGTGAGGACATTTTGGGTAAAGAGGTGGTAGTATGCTTGCCTACTAATCAGGGAGTTCGATGTGGGACGCAACAGGTTTTTTGACAGCTTCGATTTTATCGTTTTTTGGTTTTTCAAGATATCCCAGGGGGCGCAGGGGCGTTTTTGAGAGTGTGTCAGCGTCCCAGCATGCGTTCTTTGGCCGATGTAGGTGGCTTGGAGGACAAGGCAGAGCTGGTGCTCTTGCGTACGTATAATCCAAAAGCATCCTTCATCTTTGTATCATCATCCGAGGATGACATGCGATTCTCCAGTATTCAGCTGCTCATCAGCAAATATGCATACAGCATAATTGAGGACCCTTGCATAATTCCGTGGCCGCTAGTAGCATATGCGATGAATTATGAGTGGAGAGAATGGTCTACGAAGGCTAGAGACACCAATAGCCAAGAGCAATGACGGACGAATCGTATGCACTATTCATTACTGTGAGACCTTCTCTGTATAGCATAACTACCTAGCCAATCGAATCATCGCTTATATACGATCAGTCAGCATACAACATAGAGGGATCAAAAGGGTTTCTCCGCCTCCAAAACTTCTCTTCTTTCATCCTCCAATGACGACATCAAGGCAAAATTCCAAGCAGAGGGCACCGCGCATATGATGGTATCACTGATAATAAGCTTCAGATTATTCTGCAGTAGCTTGAGCCGCTCTTCTCCCGCTCTCTGGGCTCCAAGAGAGCAGCGCAAGATTGGAGCAAGAAGACAGAGGAACAGCTATTCGAACGTAGGCCGATATCTCAGCAACTCGAATACACGATGATATCGCTCGCTGGAGACGGTTTGCAAAAGAGCCTGCTGTAGCTTGCGTCACCCTTCTCTTACCTTTCAAACTCTGAGATCGCAGCGCATGATGGGGGCAACATGAAGAGACAAACAACCATGAGAACTCAGTATGGGATTCTCCCCAAGGCGAAAGAGTATCGTACGTTCAAGAAGAGATGCGACACGTAGCAAAGGCTGTAATGGTTCACAATGCAAGTTCAGACGAAACATACTGGAAATAACAACAGTACGTCGCATGTTCTTGCCTTGAACAAGGAGAGCATTCCAATCTAGCTCAACAAGCATGGCTTTCTGCTGCATCAAAGTGCATCTCTTTGAGATACGACATATCGCGGGTTTGCGCGATCTGTCGCGCTGCAATGAAGTGAAAGGAAAAACCTGGTGTTTGTTTAGCTTCTCGTCTCCTAGCGGCCTCGATCACCATGTGGTGATATAGCACATTCCTTACCCACGCACCTTTTCAGTAGCATTCCATTCGCTGAAGCTTCGATCTAACACGATTGCCGAGCTTTCACTTTGCCTGGGTCTCTGGAGGTTGTCGGGTGTTGAAGGTTTGAAGCTCGACAGATTCTAGGGTAGCGGGAGTTCTTTCGTGGCAGGTGCAACCAAGACCAGAATATCGCATGCTACTCTCTGGACGACCCAAGGACACCCATCCTCTAGCTTGATAACTCTTTGCTCGGCATCTCTGTCTCTCGCATATGCCAGCAGGGCGATTCCTGGGTCTTATACGTCGCTCTCTTACAGCTCAATCTTGCAGCCACTGATATCGCATCTTTGCTTATTTCTCAGCTTTCAGAAGCTTCTCCGCCGTAACAAGCTTGCACCGCCTAGGCTTTCTCCATCATTGCAATCATATCTTCTCCACGCACGAAGCACTCCGGCGAGGCAGTCACGGCATTGGATACCCTAAACAACATATACGCATCATATGCCGGAGGACCTGCTATCCACCCTCCATTGCCCGACGCGGTAGCTATGGAGCCACCATCGCGTCCAGAGAGAGCCCACACACGGCGCCGCCACCCTCTTGGCGATTCAACCAGCTGGGGCAACAAACAGTCATCAACACTACAGGCAAGTTCGGACCCATACAAATCATCTCCGCCAAGTATACCCCACCATGGCTCTCTCGCCCCAGGAGGCAATCTGCAGATTCGCAACCACCCGAGCTCCCCCATTCCCCAAGCGGAAGATAAACGCATATCTGCTATCTCTAGTGAAGACAATCGCCACTCGCATCGAGATTCGCAGATATCAAACACGTCTACGAATACGTCTGGGAAGTCAAGACGAAAGACGCATGTAGGACCATGGCGGCTGGGGAAGACAATCGGCAAAGGTTCTTCTGGGAGGGTGAGGAAAGCGAGACATGCTTTCACTGGTCAAGATGCTGCTATCAAAATCGTCAGCAAAAAGTCGGCAGAGATGCTACGGAGCACTAGCTTAGCAGTGATGGATACAATGGTGCAGAAGGAGGGGAAAAGGATGATTCCGTTTGGGATCGAGAGAGAGGTCGTCATCATGAAGTTGATTGAACATCCTAATATCATAAGTCTGTATGACGTTTGGGAGAATCGAGGCGAGCTGTAAGCTTCATAATCCCCAGTACCGGGTACCCTTTTCAGCTGATGCAACCTTCGCAGATACCTCGTGCTAGAGTATGTGGAAGGTGGGGAGCTCTTCGAACACATAATTTCAAACGGCCGTCTTCCGGAATCAGAAGCCGTGCGCATCTTCCGCCAACTGATTGCTGGTCTTTCGTACTGTCACCGCTTCAACATCTGCCACCGGGATCTAAAGCCTGAGAACATACTCATGGATGGCAACCGCAACATCAAGATAGTGGACTTTGGCATGGCTGCGCTGCAACCAGCAAGCAAATGGCTGACGACTTCCTGCGGCAGTCCTCATTACGCATCCCCAGAAGTTATCAAGGCGGAGCAGTATCGGGGAGACAAAGCAGATATCTGGTCGTGCGGGGTCATTCTCTTCGCTATGCTGACTGGTACTCTACCCTTCGACGGCACTGGCGACTGGCGCGAGGTCATCAATGCAGTGCTAGCGGGCGAGTATAGTTTTCCGCCCGGTCTTTCTCCGCAGGCCGAAGATCTGATCTTTAGGATGTTGCAGCGGAACCCAAAAGAACGCATTCCTATCAGGTATATGTGGCAACATCCTTTAATCAAGAGATATGAGAATTTGGATAGCAGAGACGAAAATGGACAGCCTTACATCGGTCCTGCTCCACCTCTGACTATTAACGATTGTGGCACACCTATTAAACATCGAAACGATATCGATGGGGAACTCCTCAGAAATTTACAAAATCTGTGGCACGGGGTGACTGAGGACGAGCTTGCTCAGAGGCTGCTGGATGATATGTAAGTCTTTTCATAAGAAGCCAATCGAGCATTTTACTGATCACACTTACTCTAGACCAAATCATGAGAAAGTTCTCTATACCAAACTATTGCGCTTCCGAGAAGAGCAGTTGGAGAACTATGAGGGCCCCCCAATGGATTATTCGATGAGCGACTATCATCACAATCCACCGCAAGCACCACCACCACCTCCAGTACCACGGCGTTCCTCCACTCGGGCATCCTTACAAGCATCACGTGCGAATGGGAGGCAATCGCAGTACTCACTCCTGGATTCCAACATGCCACCACCAAGGAACAGTATGAGCCAAAGCATTCAAAGACGCTCCAGCGTTGCTAAAACTGAAGAGAGCTATGACCCTTATCGACCTTCTCGAACACAAATTGCAAAAACGCCAGCCGATCACATGAGAGTTACCGTTCTACGGGGCGTATCCCAACAAACCAGCAGGAAATCGTCGACACGTGTTCCAAGCAAAGCCTCTTCTAGGGGAAACACCTCAATCAACAGAGCTCAAAACGCGAACGATGTCTACAGCATTGCCAGCTCCCCACCCTCAACGAAGATGCACAGCGCAGGTACATCTCAGCTCCAGAGACTAAAGGTCGACCGAGGTATATCAAGAGGCAGCTCTAGACTTACCATGGCTTCAAGACGCTCTACTGTCAGCGCCTCTTCTGCAATTGTGACTAGGAAGTCGACAAGCTACAAACGTAACGTCAGCTTTGTACATAATCGAAAGCGTTCCTTCAGTGGTCGTCATCCCCGTCTTCGAAGTCAAGAAGATCGTCCTTCGCCATTTACTCTGCAGGAAAGGTTCTACAGAGACCAAGCTCATGCTCAGCCTCAAGATCCACTGCAAGGTCAGGCGGAGGATAAAGCATTGCCGACATCGCCCGCGGTCTCTAGGTTTTCCCTCCGAGAAACACCAGACCCCGAAGACATGCCCGTCGTTCGCTCACGCAAAGACCCTATCGAAAATTTGGACCAAACTGCTATGAAACAACCCAGGACCCGAAGCAATCACTTCAAAGACGATGCAAGGAAAGTCAGCACGGAGATTGAGAAGTTGTGTGACGAAGCTTTCAATCGACCGTCCCTATGCTCGAATATTACAACTCCGAGAACTACGGACACGGGAAATAGAGATTCTACAAATACCTATCAGACTGTCCAGTCATCAACAACGTCCTTCTCCGTACACGAGGATCCTGTGCCGGTATCTGTCACACGTCACAACAAGGCGAGAGAGATCACTTTAAGCTACCAACAGCGCCCGCTGCCAAAGCCACCCGCCACTGAGCGGCAGATGGACTCCGAGCGTCTAGGTTCGTACACTCAGCGGGAGCTTGCAAAGACTAGAGACCTACTGAAAAAGCGTGCGGCCGAATCTGATATGTCGCCGGGATATCTGGACGAAGTCATTGCTCATCTAGATCGTCTGATGCAACCAAGCGCCATCCGGATCAATGACGAGGAGCGACGTGCGATCTCGACCCCTGATCCAAACTCTGGCATACAACGAATAGACACATTCGAGCAGATCATGGAGAAAGCCAACGTTGGCTATCGATCAGCGTCCGAACCAACAGCCAGACATAGACCTGGGAGAGGAGCGACTATAAGACTCGTTGGTAGCCCTAGCGGCCTCAAGCCTGTATCACCCGTAAAGCCACTGACGATACGCAAGAAGAGCCAATCATCGACACCCTCTGGAGGAGGATCGCCTCGACAGATCACTCCAACGGAGCGTCTAGTCACTACCGAAGAACTATACCGACAAGCCGAGGAGCGCCGCTCTGCAGGCCTTGCCTCCCTCAACAATCCAAGCCTCGGCCCAATCGAAGAAGATGAAGATAAGGAGAATTTCGACCCAGCAAATCGCAATCGAAAGGCATACCTGGGCGAATCCAAGAAGCGGGGCTGGTTCCGTCGCCAGCCACTGCCCCCAATTGAGGAAACAAGGACCGCGCCAGATTCCGATACAGTCCAAGATCCCAGTACTGTTAAGCGTAAGAGCGGTACTCTCAGCGACGAGTCCCAGATCAGCGAGCCAAAAAGGTCTGGCAGAGGTCTATTGAAGAAGATATTCGCCGGGAAGCGTGGCAACAAGAATTCTCAATTGAACTTCGGTGGTGACTACGATCTCGATGACGGCAACAGTATCGCCACTGAAGAAGACACCTGGGTCTACAATCCTGCCCAGGCCTTCATGAGTGGTGGTCTTCAAGATTCCAGCCATGCCAGCTTTGTGAATGGTGGCAGCAAAGGCAGCAGAGATGAGAAGCTAATGCCACCATCGATTGTTCCAAGAATTATTCAACCACAGCATCAGAATTGGCTCGCCAGGTTCTTACGAATCAAACCCGCTGTCGACGTCATGTGCTTTCAGGTTTCCAAAGTGAAAGCTCGAAAAGAAGTTGCGAATGTCTTCAGAGAGTGGAGGAAGTATGGTATGAGGGATATCGTGGTTGACAAGGCGGCTGGAAGGATCTGGGCGAGGGTTGATGTGAAGAATTGTACGTTGCCTTCTCCTTTCGCTCTTGTTTGCGCTACTATCGGAAGAACCCACTCCTAGTGAACCAAATCTGCCGCTCGCCAGCTAACAATCCCGTGCAGCTCTCCATATACCCTCCCTCTCTCTCGCTGCGGAGTTCCACACGGTCCTTCACCGTGGCCGCCGCGCAAACCTGGCCATCGCACGCTTCACACAAGAAAAGGGTGCCAAATCCTCCTTTGAGCGAGTCTTTGAAGCTCTTGAGCGAGTGCTCAAAGAGAGGGGTTTGGTCGTGGAGGACAAGAAAGTTGTAAGGAGCATGAGGAAAGGTGCTGGTATGTAATCACCCCTTGAAGAACTCGATTGTGTTATCGACAGTGGTAAGAGAGTTCTGCGCGGTCTGTCGAAAGTGGATTCGAGCATTTGTGATACCCCAAGGGAGGCCGTTTTATTTTTTCCCTGTAAGCTACGAAGGCTGCGCTGTATAAAGCCACCACATGGATAAGTGGAATGCCTGTAATACTTAGTCCGAGGCATAGTCGGCCATAGAACATTCCGTAATAGTAAGTAGCAAATCAATCGAGCATTCAATGATGGGAGTGTATATCATGATGAGCAGCAGCAATGTAGGGTTTAGAGATAGTCTTTCTCGACCGATGGACTCATAAACGAGGATGGCATGACAACATCGCCTAGGCTGAATGAGAAATTGTTGTTCTTCGAGATAATAAAGTCGTTGATGAATCCGCTAAGTTGACAGCAACAGTCCAGGGACGAGCATGCCTAAGATTTTTAGCTTGCCGCGCTTGCTTCCGGGGATCTACGTACTCCTTTGGGGGGTTTTCCTCAGAGGTTTGGGGTACGGCTCAGGAGAGACCCCGCGTGGCTAATAAGAGACCCCTAATGAGAGACCCCTTGCGAAGTACACCTAATAAGGGCTCCAATAAATAAGTCTTTAGTATGAAAGTTATAGATATTATTCTAAAAAGTAATTTACTTCGCGAAAGTAACTCCTAAAACCTCGTCGTTGCTGGGTTATTATACTGCGAAATTAGAGTTATTATAGGGAAGGCGTACCGTGCTAAGACCTCACATTTATAGTAGTAATTACTATACTAATATAACTTAATAATAACGAGGTATAATAGGGAGCTTATATGGAAGAAGTTATAAGGAAACACTACCTTTATATCTTTATTATAGATTATTAGTCGGTAGACTCAACTTTAACGAAGGATATATGAAGGGGTCTCTCGTTCGGGGTCTCTTGTTAGCCACACGGGGTCTCTCCTGAGCCGTACCCAGAGTTTGCGCTCCCGAGACATCCCGGAGCTTTTCTGTCACCCACCAGACCAGTCACTTTTGACCTCCGGGAAAGTAAAAATAAGGAACCTGTATTTTCTTGGACTACCTATCCTCAACCTCCATATTTCAACACTGAAAATTCTCATCTTTTGTAGGCAAGACAACTCGGAATCTCCTACCGAAGATGAGCATTGCCATGCAATATCTACATCATTAATATGTGGGAAATCGCCACTAAGGCAGCCAAGGCTCTCTGCTTAGCCCCACGTCCGCAACAACACAAAGGCCAAGCCACAGCTGAAGCGCCTGCTCTATCGTGCATCGAGTCACCCCAAGGCTGGTACTTCCTCTCCGAAATGCTGTTGCGCTCGCGATGCTAACTTGCCATGGTAGACCCAGTCTCCATTGTCAGCCTTCTAGCTATTGGACTACACTCAGCAAGTAAACTTTTAGCTCTGGTAGAGGGCATTCGAGACGCTCCACGAGACATCCAGAATATCTCGGAGGACTCCAGATCTATCTGCGATATTTTGTCCACCCTCAATGAGTTCCTCGAGGAGAACAGAGACTCTCAGCTACCTACAGAGATCACACTAAGCCTAAATGTCCCTCTTGCGAATACCAGCAGGGCAGCCGACGAGCTGGTCGACAAGATCAAGCCTTTCGTGAAAGAAAAGAGCGAATCGAAGACGTCAAAATGGGTGGCTGGCATTCGGTGGTCTTTCTCTCAAAAGAATGTGAAGCAGCTGGGGGAGCAGCTGAGCAATGGCAAGTCGACACTAAGTATGACTTTGGCGGTTGTCAATATGTGAGGCTTGACTAGATCATCCCGTTTTTGTGCTCGTGCCTTGGGCATCGGTTCTCACGAGACTAATGACCAATTCATAACAGAATCAAGACTTCCCACATCAAGAACGATACTTCCGAGATCATTGAGCACCTGAAGAAGCTCAATCTTGAACGGACAATAGTACAAGAGAGTCCTGACAATCTTGGGATAACATATCCCGCCGGCGTTGAAGGCTTCGACCCGCGCATGAAGGATGTCAACTTTGCCATGACAAGGTTTCTCGAAGCCGCTTCTACCGCTATCGAGTCTCCAAATGGTTCGCCGTGGGCTTCGCCAACGGATGTTGCGCAAATCTCAACCTTCGATGGAAATTTAGACGATATTGATGACTCCGACCTCGATCGTTCGTCAACGCTAGCAACGCGAGACAATGAGCCCGAAATTCGGCAGATTCTAGCACAAGAGCAGGCTCACACTTTCATGAACGAAGATGGTCAGACGGCTCTTCACCTTGCAGCCAAGCAAGATGCGTCCCTGACGCGGGACGTTCTTAGCCACGGCTTTGACATTGACATCCGCAATGTCGACGATGAAACTCCGCTAATGTGTGCAGTGAATGCCGGAAAGGTAGACACTGTGACACTCTTGCTCAAGAATCATGCGGATGTCAACGCGATGAATGATCAGCAGGCAACGTGTCTTCATATGGCAGCATCGAAGGATGAAACTGGATCAATAGCTCAATTACTCTTGAGACGTAATCCAGATATCGAGATTATGGATGGCATTGGGCTAACACCATTGTTCCTCGCAGCGTTCAATGGGAATGACGCGGTCGTCCGCCACCTACTCAAATTCGGGGCAAAGCCGGAAGCCAAGGAAGTGGACTGCTTCAATGCTCTACACTACGCCTGCATGCAAGCCAACCACGACTTCATGAGCCGTCTCCTCAACAAAGGTGGCCCTGACTTCGAGGCGTTCTACGATCTCTCTACATACGGTCTCCCCACCGATCCCTCCCATTCCACCATCTCTAAGAGACGCGCCCAAATAGTCCGCAGCCTCCTTACGCACGGCGCCAATGCTCACGCCAGCAGCAAAGGCTTCACCCCCATGCACGTTGCTGCTTCAACAGCTCAAGAACAGCTCGTGAACATCCTGCTCTCACACGGCGCAAAAGCGACTGCCGTTCCTGTCATCACCGCCTACTGGGGTCTCTCTCCGGAGACAGTCGACCTCCTTCTCATCCGCGGCGCCAATATCTCGGCTACCGACTCCCGCCATAACAAAACCGCCCTCACCTGGACCGCGGAGATTGGCTCCTCCGCCACGCTCAAGGTCCTTCTCAGCCACGGTCCTAACGTGCACCATCAGGACAACGAAGACTCGTCAGCTTTACACTACGCTGCAGCGAATGCTCGCAATAAGTCCATCGCCCTGCTACTGGACGCCGGCGCGGATCCCAACCTACTTGACTGGGCAGGTCGAACATCCCTCATCAGGCTCGCCTTGGCCGGTCGTTTCTACCTTGCAGGCAGGTGTTGGAACCCTTCAGCCGCTGAGCGGGCGAAGGCGGCTAGGCTACTGCTCAAAGCTGGTTGCGATCCCTCTGCAAAAGACATACATGGTGATCTGGCGGTTCATTACGCGGCAGGGAACGGTTACCGAGGTATTCTAGATGCGATTGAGAAGGCGGGAGGAGATATGGAGTCGTTGGACGGGAGGGGAAGGACAGCTATGGATCGGGCGAGGGAGAACGGGGAGATGGAGGTGGTGAGTGTTTTGAAGAGGAAGGGGATGATAAGGGCAAGGCAGGGAGGGGAAGAGTGATGTTCCTGATCGCTCCTCCACCTTGCTTGTTTACCAGCTTCTTCGATCCCTCCCCTCCACAGCCTCTTCCTCTGGATACACCATGGCTCTCTGAATTACGAATGACGAATTACGAATTACGAATGACGAATAATGAGGCGACGAATCCATGTTTGCGGTTGCGATTTCAAATGAATCATTCAATCTACGTTATTTCAGCGATCTAGCATGTGTCTCCGAGTAGAAAACCCCAAAGGCAGGTGTCAGGGCTTTTAGATATCAGTATCTTAATCAGAGATGAAAGTATAGATTATATGAACTGAGGCCCCACGAGGCGTTGAGTCTATACCGATGATGTCTGTGGGAGCGTTCGCATTGGCATTTTGTGAGGGCTAGAGAGCGCATTTACGAAATAGTTGTTAATGCAGGCAGTTTATCAGTGATCTTTTCTAATGCTATCGTAGGCGGCGTGCCTGTGCCTCGCTATACTGTACATATCGTACAAATAGGTCTATACGAGCGGTGAAGTCGTCTATACCAAAATCACCCTCTATTTGACCTCATCGGCAGTCGGCAGGTCGATGGCACGATAGAGGAGTATCAGCGCAGAGTGACTCTCGCCTGTGAACGTCATCAGTACGTATTGAAGCAGAGCATGGAACAGAAGTTAAGTTTGACGTACCACCTCCACTCAGCCCCTCTATCTTATCAGCCTCCACCTCGCTGACTTTATCGTCGTTGAACCACCACCACTTCCCATCTTCCTCCTTCCTCTTCCCCGTAGCCTTGTCCAGCGGCCCTTGCTTCTTGACATACGACGTGTAATGGCCGCTGTCCGCACTGGCACCCTGATGCGTCACCACCCCACGCAGCTCGTAGAGCCCGGATTTATTCGAGCCTTCATCGGCTGCCAAGTCGGGGTTTATGAGCGCGAAGAGCTCTTTTTTGCCGGTGAGGATTTGCTCGGCTTGATCGGCTTCGAATTCGGCGTCGGTTTTGTAGACGGCATCTGCCATTTCTGTATCTTGGGCCTTCGTGTCTGGGGCCTTGTCTTTGGTCGGCTTTTTGTCGTCAGGCTGGGCGACACCTTTCGAGGCGTCGGCGGCACGGTCTTCCTCCTGCTTATGAGCGATCTTCTGTCGCTTGCGAGCGCGAACCACATCCTCTTCATCCTTGCGCACCTCGCGCACTTTGTCACGCACGGGCACGAGCTGCTTCCTCAGGGTCTCGGTGCAGAATTCGACAACGTCAAGCTCGGGTGGAAAAGTGACTTTCTTCATGATCTTGGTCTTCTTGCGGATGTCTTTTCTCCAGAAGAAACGGACGAAGTGGACGGTGAGATATTTTGGTAGACGGGATATGCGAGAGGTCTTGGTGTATGTGGCATCGCGGCCAAGGGTAGGGGAGTTCTTTTCGATTTTCTCTTCCAGACCTTTCAAGATACCATCGCGAAGATGGCTGGTTTCTTTCTCGATATGACAGTCTAGCTTCAGAAAGACGTCCGAGCTCTCGACCGGCTCTTCGCCTGCGTCTCTCGCTTCGGCCTCGTCGCAGATCAGGGTCGAGGAAGTGCGGCCAGCAAGATATTTATCGATGAAGGAGATCTCTTCCAATTTTTCTGGCTGTGAAGATGGCGTGCTAGAGTTGGTCGAAGTTGTGTCCTTGATCTTGAGCTTTTGCCGTAATTGGGATATGATCTGCGACCAAGCCTCCTCTGCATCTTGCTGTGCATAGCCGTGCCCATTCTTTGCCCTCTCTGCGAATTGGGGAAAGGTAGAGTGTAAGGCGTTGAGGAATATCAGCGGCGGAAAACCCTCCTGTGTCTCTGACATTTGCTTGTAAAGGTCTCGTAGTGAGCTTGTGATGTCCACCGAACCCCCACTCGCTGCTGGAAGGCCAAACTGGCTTAGATCGATGCCCCGAGATGAGCCTGCATCGCTGCCGGTGTACTTTAACAGCTGCTCTTGCAATTCTGGTACGGCACGGAGGGTTTGCAATGTGGAGTTCATGTAGCATGTGTTCCCTAGATTTTGCAGACCAGCAGGCGTAGCCCCTTCAAGTGAGGCAGCTTCTGCGTCCGTCATGTCTTCCCTGAACTTCATCTTCTCCTTAGGTCTCTCCAGGACAGCCTCTCCACCTTCTGCAGGCGTTCCCATCATCATGAACGTTTGCCCGGGCTTCGCCCCGAGCTTTGAGAGCTCAGTATCATCCTTGAGCTGACCACCTTTGACCAAGACCTTTTGACGATCTGGCTCAACACCCGTAAGGGAATAAAGCTGGTATTTGAAAATTTCACCTGTAGACGTAGGATCAAGTTCCACCTCGTGCTTCTTACCTTGATGTTTAACAAAGACTGTAATTGTCAGCTTGCGTCAGATTTTACATATGTGAAGTGAAGCTTTACCTTGTATAGTAGACATGGTGATGATATGTATGAACAATGGGTACAAGCATGAGGCTGTGAGAATTAAGTGCTCTGTAAGAGTACCAAAAGTCAAAAGCGGCGAACCCATGCCAAGCCTGCCCGCCGCATATAATTTTCTCCGGCAGCGGAACTGGACAATGGATGGCTGCAATCCTCAATTGAGATACCAAGTCGTATTCTATCGAATCCAGGTTGCGGGACGGCCTACCTTGCATGAGCACTCTTAAGGGCTAGTACCCCGTCTGCTACCGGACCAAGAAATGGTTAGACAAGTCCCCTACATCGCTCTCTAGGTACCCAGCTAATGCATTTCTCCAGTCTCAGTCTCTCCGTCCTTACCTCCTCTGTGTCCGCTCCTCACTTACCGCTGCCCTGTCCTTGTCGAATTTTGCATCACAGACATCCGAGCGACATAACGTCCCAGAAATCGAAGCCGCAAGCTCCCCGGAAGTCCTCCTCAATCCACTAATCGTTTCTCGCAACGAGCACGAGAAGGTCTTCATAGAGCCAAGCGTCAATAGCGTACGGGTCAGCATAAGGATCAAGCAGGCGGACGAGATAGAGAATATCTTAGTGCACAAATTCACAAGATTCTTGACGCAGAGGGCAGAAGCATTTTTCATTTTGAGGAGAAAACCTGTGAAGGTTTGTGAACTTCTTTGGTTGACTTGATGTAGACCAGATGTCACTGACATTTACCTGCAGGGCTACGACATTTCTTTCCTGATCACAAACACTCATACGGAGGAGATGTTGAAGCACAAATTAGTGGACTTCATCATACAATTCATGGAGGAGGTTGACAAGGAGATCTCGGAGATGAAACTATTCGTACGTCAACCGAGCATCTAAAGCGTCGTTAGATCTGCCTGGATTACTTTATGCTATTGTTATCCGGCAAGCTGACCGTACAATAAGCTGAATGCACGAGCAAGATTCGTCGCAGAATCGTTCCTGACCCCGGTTAGTCTCTTGCTCTCATATCTTTCGATGGTCGTGGCTTATGAATTGCCCTAGTTCGATTAGCGTTCTTGTCGTACATAGGCAAGCATTCATAATGGGCCACAAACAAGACTACGAGCAGATCGCGAGCCTTGAAGCACAGGGGACTAATGGTGAAGCCCGGAGTCAACTGCTTGTTCGAGGCGTTATGAAAGCACCGCTCATTAGTAGTCACGATCACAGCATCAGCTACGCTAATGGTTTTCTAGGCCGTTAACTCTCCGATCAATGATTCCTCGGAGAAACGGCTTTGGAGGCTCAAGATACTGGCTCGAAAACGTAAGAAAGCTTGCTCAGTCTGTTAGTGCGCTACCTGTGAAGTCCTGTTGGTATCTATGCCAGTGATCCTGCCACAGACCTTTTACACAGGCGCTTCTTAGCATACTGTGTTTACCTTGCACTACCTTGCTATTGCCTGCATCATAACCTCCGTCGTTGCTCCCAATACGGTGCTCTGCCCTTCGATCTGTCGCTCAAGGCTCTTTCTACCTCTCCCAATCACCGGTACATGTAAACCTGCAATCGTCCGACTCTCACTGATACCGCCCGCAGGGCTGAGGCATCGATTTGCACAAGGACAACAGCCTTGGAGCGTACGATGTCATCCCTCTGCTCTCATTCTCCAAAGCCTGAGCTTCCATCTTATGATCTCCCGACCTAGAAGTTCACGGTGGTGTCGAACAGAGCATTCCATATCAAAAACGTCTACCAAGACCTCCTCTATCTATACCGGCCGTTGCACGCTGGGTGGGAGGGTGACACCAACAAGATTGTCTCCCGGGGCTTCTAAATTCACTTAAGCCATCTCATAGGATATTGAGCCCTAATAAGAGAACGTTTTCTAGACGTTAGTCCACAACTTCGTCCCTGGAAAATTGCTCGGCACTTGTAAGATGTGGAATCCCGGATGAGGTAAGGAAGCCAGCACATGGCCTTCCCAATTGATCTTTATCTGCACTGGACTTTGGTGACGTTGGTGCCCGTCGTTTGGGACTGTCAGCAGCCGTGCTGGCGTACTTGCCGCCGCAGACAGGTTTTTTTCATGGTGTGCCACGTGCAGCAGTTCGGACTGACCGTCCATATCTTGAAGGAAATCCGGTATAGCTTAATGAAGAGACTTGCCCATGGAAGCTCCCACATAGCGTGGAAACCAAGTCAAGAGTGTAGCCTGCTTGGTGAGCTGTTTACGGGGCATTTTCCTGTTTCTAGGAAGAAGAATCCAATGAGGATACGTGAGGTTGTCTTGTCATGATGTAGGCCGTCCATTGAATCTCTGAGGGGCTCGGTAGGTTAGAACTAGCGTTGTTTACTAAGTGATGCCATACACGCTTCAAACCCCTACAACACTCCTCAGCATCCAACCAGACCAACCACATGATGGCGTTCCTTTCGCGGAGAGAATAATGATAAGAGCTCACGCGTGTCTTGCTGCATGAGAAGTCTTTCCAGGCACAGCTGGAATCTTCAGCCAAATTGAGCAATTAGTGCGCCCGAGTGAGGTTTCGCAGTCTACGCTGCTCTCTTCGTGAGTAAACAACCTTTGTTTGTCCTCGATGCATGTTCTCACACCTCTATTATCTTCTGTACACACACTCAAGTGGCTCTCCTCGCTCCAGCCCATTGAAATGTTCCTGGGGTCACCATCGCATACCTGTGCATCAAAGAAATTTGCTGACTTGCATTGGAGTTTGCAGCCGACACTGAATCCTTAAGAGTAGTGCTTCATCAAATGTTTTCTGTAAGCTTGTGTTTCCCGATCTGCTGGGAGCAATGAGATCCCAGTGGCCTTGATTGCTTCTTCATTTGATGGGGAAACACGGTCTCAATGCTGACCTGAGTTTACCAGATGTGCTATCGTTACTCTTGCTTGCACGTGTGAAGTCCCTAAAAGCGCGGACACTGTTTTGATACTAGCCAATCGTGGCTTATCGAGAACGGGACTTTCGACTTGTTGTGGGCTCAATTCCCGATTTGTGCGCGGCGTCCAGTGCCAGTATTTTCAATGGAGCGTCATAAGCTAGAGAACCGTAGAGAGGTCCGTTCACGTACACTGGAGACCGTGTCTGAGGAGAAAGAGCCTGCAGGGCTCGCCGAATACGCCAACTCGCCTCCTCCTGCTTCACCTCCTGCTTCACCTCCAGCCCCTTCACCTCTTGCTGCTCCACCTCCTTCACTGCGTCCTCCGCCGTCTAGTGGTAGCTCAATTCCAAATTTCGAAGGTGACAAGCCCTTCTGGGAGCCTGATTATCCTTCACAACGTTTCCGTCCTGAGAAAACTGAAGCACAAGATCCTGATAACCTTTACTATTCACCACCACCGCAATTCTTTTCACCGCCAATTTCGCCAAATGAGATACATCTTCAACACATCACTGTGGAAAAAGCCTCTTCGGCCGGGCCGTCCGTAGTGTCACAGGTGAGAAATGTACCTTACCACCTCCAACACTTACTCACTCCTGGGATCATAGACTATGACTCCCACACCAAAGGATCCTAGTAAGGGAGAACCGCCGACCCCCTTCGTACCGGTCTACAAGGGATTTACGTTCACCCCTGCAACAAACCTCACGACGTATGGAGCATTCGCCGATCGCTCCAAGTTGCAAGACGCTTCCTTAGGGGGCGTTTACACTTTAATGAATCCCAGTGAAGGTACAAGTGATGCTGCCGAGAAACCATATGCTACCAATGATGGCCCACGATCAGCAACCAATGCAATAGCTCGTGAAGTGCCAAAGCACTCTGAAGACGAGGGAAGCCATCCCAGCTCAGAGGCAGAGATTCATCCCTGCGCAGGTGTGCCTTTGAACATACTGGATGGCGAGATCCCTACAATGAACGAGCACCAGGAGAAGTCCTTCGAAGAGCTTGAGACAGAGAGGGGAATAATGGAATGGAACAACACTGTATTCGACGAACGATGGCTTGAACCCTCTCAACCCAATTTGAAGCAGCCAGATGACCGTTGGCGACCCACTACACCAGGCATTATCACCAGCAAGCACATTGAGCATACTTCTTCAAAGCATCAGAGATGGATATCGTTCCTTCGAGAATTAGAAGAGACAAGAAAGAAGATGGATCTTTCTGCTCGTTTCAAACCAGATCCATTGATCTGGGGCGTTGATGATAGGGCTCCCACATCTGAGAAGATTATTCACGGAGAGCAGCCTACTCAAGAGTAAGCTAGAACACATACCCAGGGCACATCTTCGAATATTGACAATGTTGACAGACCCGTCCCCGAGCCACTATGGCCCAGTAGGTTGCAAAAGGTTGTCTGCGAACTCGAGGGTGGCACTGGCGAGCTTCCTCACGGTATAACTGACCGTCCAGATGTCCTACGTCGATATTTCTATGACCGTGTCTTTCTGGAGGGATGGGAATGGGTGGGCACTGACGAACAGAAAACGACAAAGAGTGGGGGCCGCATCTGCAGCGTGGGTGCTGTACGAGAGCAAGCGCTAAAAGACATTGAAGATCTGATCTCATTCATGACCGCCCCAGTGGGACATGGCATTCGCAAAGTCACGTTCCCGCGTACTCCCGAGGCTGCAGCTATGATGAAAGAAGATCCATTCGGTGGAAATTCTGCTAACCCTCAAGAAGAGCACTTCATGCGTCGATTCAGGCGCATAGGAGGTTATGCACAATTCACGTCCCTCAATGGGTATGAGGGGCGCAATGCAGTGGCTGAGGCAGTGGGCGTTCGAGCTGGCAGTCATGCAGACTCTGCTCAGAACATATGTTCGCAGCCAACTACGGTTGCTCTGGCTCAACATGAGTCTGGTCAGAATCTTACCCTAGCTCAAAGTCGTGATATTGGTGTCGTGGGAGCAGACAAGCATACCTCTGAACCAATCCAAGGTCAAGCTTCTACTTCAAAGGGCTTTTTGAATTCAAAGAATCCAAAATCAAGTCCTCCAGGAAATGGTGCTTCCAAGAAGCAATCGGTAGAAACGGAGAGCCGCGGAGCTAGCGGATTAGATGGCAGATCTGCTAGCGAGGAGGTCCCGGTCCGCTACAACAATCATGTTGAAACTACAGCCGCTATAATTGACACTTCATCGCTCAGGCAACATCAACAGGGTTTGCTCTACGCTGCTAGCGAGAATCGTTCTTCGCAAGCCACTCTCACAGCTGAAAGCGATGACCACATGGAGCCTAGCCCCTATCACCTGATGAACGATCAGGATGTGTGTTCTGACGCGAACTTTACGAACCACATACAACACCACGAACTCTTGTCTTCACCATATGCCACACAAGCCCTATCTCAGGATCAAATACTTCCACTTGATCTCGTCCATGCCCGCATGTTCAAGCGGTCGGACTGGGAGAGTTACGTTCCGCTTTCAGCAGTGATAGCGCATACGCGAGCACAGCAATCTCCAACGATGCCATCGGGGCCGCCACCTTCGGCGATGCATCCGGGTTACAGGCACCAGCAGTCTACTGTCGCGCCCAAGCAGATCGAAACCGCTGACTTTGAGCAACCTGCCTGTGGCGCTCCGCAACAGGACGTTCGTCGCCCCACCTGGAAAGACGCCCACGCTCAGCAGCCTAATATGGTGTTGCAGCAGCCTTTTCGCTCTGGTAGGCCCCCTCAAACGTCCTACCCTGCCCCCCAGTGCATGCAATATGGCTTCCCGCAGCAGGCCGTTGGCTATGCAGGGTCTTCTACTACGGATGCGGAATTCAGTACTGCCTATGAAGCTCCGGCATCTCGCTACACGTACATTACTCAAAATATGATGAATCAACCTAGTCACTCATGGACACCTCATACGTCTCAACCACTGTCTTATAAGAGTTTAGGCGTACGTGCACCTGCGCCTAACCGCTTTGCCGCCGTACTCGCTCGCTCCAAAGAGTTCGAGAACTACGGTATCCCTCAAGCTTGTGGAACACCTACACCGAATCAGGCTTTCCGTCAGCCCATACGTGCAACAACTGACTCTCCCCAGGCCTTTGCTCAGAACCAAATTCCACGTTTTCCTATGCCGAACGAGGCTCACATCCAACCTCAGTATGGCGGACCACCCATTCCGTCTCAAGCCTCTGTTCAGAATCACATACGCGGAGCACCCATCCCACCTCAGGCCTTTCTTCCAAATCGAGTTCGTGGAACTCCTGCGCCAAATGCAGCTTACATCCAAAGTCCATTCGGTCAAGACTCTACGCCAAGCAAGGTGTTAGCCCAGTATCCAATTCGTTATACTCCTGCACCATTGCAACCAGTGCCCGATGGCCATATCCGCTCAGCTCGGACGCCCACCCAGGTTCTTCACAACTCATACGAGTGGCAGAGCCGCTTCGGAATTCCACAAGACATGGTCAAGCCCGACCTGCCAATCTTACATTATCGCGATGGCTCAGATGACATGCGCCCCCACTACACCAAAGGAGTGCCCACAGTCGCATACCAGAACTTGGTTCGTAATCTGGAGCATAGATACGACACAATTAACGCTGCGGAGCACCTACCTTTCACCGAGACTGCCAAGGATTCGAAGCCGGTGGAATGGGGTGTACTGAAGATTGGAAATGTGAGTATCTCAGGACTGAAGCCTTCAACTTTCTTTTCAATGGGTCCTCTAATGCCCGTTTTTGGTAATGCCTATTCAGCACCAGCGTCCTCTCCACTACCCATTATCCTATCAGGGGAGAGAAGGCACAAGGTGCAATTCCACTATCGTTACCTGGATGATTTCGGCTATATACAACAGCTTCTACTATTCGAACACTATGCTAACGATTCTTCTTTCCACAGATTCCTTACGACATCAACAAGGACCTAGTCGTCTCCTTCCTGGGTATTCATGCAAAGCTTATCACAGCCAACCTTGGCCCAGCCATCCATATCATCATGGACCGTGTTTCCGGCAAGACAATGGACTGTTTCGTTGAATTTCTCTCCCCCCTCGATGCCCGCGCTACCTGCAACAGCATCAATCTCCGTCAGCGTGGCCTCATCCGCATTTCAGACCGCGTGGTGGATGTAAACATGAGTAGCCAGAATGAGTTATTGGCTGCGCTGTTTCCGAAGGCGAAGGATGTCAAGTGGGTGAATGGAAAGCCTATTGTCATGCGGCCTGAGGAAGAGTGGAGTTCAGGATTTAAGAGTTTCGTGAGTGCGGAAGAGCTGGGCTTGATGGTGAAGCACGCTGAGCAGCCTCATCGTGTAAGTGCTGCCCATCATTTCGGTTTAATCTATAGTATCTAGCCTCGATGATCCATCTGTACTATGCTGACTGACTGATGGTTCTCGCAGTCCAATTACACCCAGCGCTCCCCCCAGCGATGCTATGAATCCATGATCTCGCTCCTCGCCAAATACCCTTGGCATTCGGTCGAAAACTACACGCTGCATCAGCGCAACCTGATCTTCAATGCCACGCGTCAAATGCTCCACATCCTCTCGACCAACATTCGCAAGCAATGCGGTCGTGAGAATCATAGCCGCGGTGGTTCTACCTTGAGCTATACCACCACCATGAGCCACGACTCTTCCGATAGAAACCCAGGCACCAACAGGTACGGTAGTAGTAGTACTACTACTTATAGTAGTGATACGAACATCAATCCAGGAAGCAAGAGCGCCGAAGCTCTGACTGAGGATCTGTTGAAGGACTTGTTATCCGCTGGATTGAACGCGGCAGGGTTCTCGGAGAATCAGCGCTGGCAATTGCATGATGCGTGCGAGTACGCGAAGCATCACTTTCTTGTAAGCCCGATGTTGCAGTATTGGCCCTTCGAAGTATTGGGGCGAAAGGTGAGGATCGAGGAAGACGTGCTTGAGGTAAGTTCTTGCTCTCCTTACTGTTCCCTCCGCTCACCCACCGTCCTTCTCCCATCTCTCCACGTCTACATCTATCGACGCCTCTCGTGCTTGACCCACACTAATCGCCCTCGTTTTCTCAACAGTTCTACGCTCGTATAATTGCCTCCAACCCCGAAGTGGAGCAGACGGGTCTCCCTTTCGGTAGCCTCCGCAATATCACCGCCTCCATCGACATGGAATCGCAAACAATGGACAAGATCGGTAGCATGGAGCTGAATATGCTCGAAGCTCTACTCAAGAGCGGAATTGAGCATGTGTTGACACAGCATGATGCGGAAAGGGATATGAGTGCTTTGACAATCTAAAGCGCGCAGCTTGTTCTCACCAAAGATGTGTGGGACGGCTCGACAGAACGACAACAACGGATACCTTTTCTTATGTTTTCCCTACGGAGTTATTACCAGCATGTTTCTCGGATTACGGATTAACGAATCACAATACACAGCTCGCATTGGATCGGAATACTCGAGTACTTTAGCTAACGTTGCTCCTTCCAGGACTACCTTGGTTAAAGGAAAGGGCAGGAAGATCTCATCGATATAGGCAGCTACATCGGCAGCCTGGAGATATCTACTGCGATGGATACACACGATGCGACCACGAAGTTGGTCCCTCATTGCGGGATACTTTGCCTGGATATGAATGAACAAATGCCGATGTGGACAACATCAGGTAAAGCGTAGGATACAGCAGATCAGTCTATTTTAGCTTGCGTGCATGTTATGGATCTTGATGAAACAACCCTTACTGAAGATTCGCTCCTGCATGGTGACCAATGTATTTGTTCTTGAACAATGTTTGAAGACATGATCAATTTCCCCGTAGTCACCATTCGCCAATGTAGAATTTCTTGAAAATTCACTGGCAGCATGCATCTATCTAAAAGGAATTGGAATCAGTCATCTCTACATCCCCACACACGCCCATATTTCACCACCATAATGGCCGACAATGACCTCCGTGAAGAGATCGAAGCTCCAACGGTGAGAACTAGCGCTCCCCTCCCAACGAGATGTATACGACGCGATAGCTCACGTCTAGAAACTAATGGAGGGGACGGATCGTGCGTCTGTAGCACCAGCGCACCGTGGTGTAGACGTGGAAGACGAAGATGACATGCTACAAAAGCAATGTGTACAGACAGCTCATCAAATTTCTGTAATCAGACTGTGCAAGCGCTGCATGATATTTGACAAGCTGCTTCGAGTATCTAAATGCGATCAAACTTGAAGACCGGTCAACTCTTACTCGCTATCCTTGTTCTTCTTTATCCCTCTTTTCACATGTAAATAGCATTCGGTATGCGAAGTCCGAGCCTAGTTGATATTCTCCGTCTTACATATCTTACTCCTTCTGCTCTTTCATGTGCCATTTCCCGTAGCGATCAGTGAATGTACTGATTTAAGAGCATTCTCTTCTCGGGCAGTGGCTCATACGGGCTTGGCCTATCATATATCACTCCTTCTTCGGCAGCGAATTTGCTCTTGGGATAAAGAAATATGAATTTTGGCCAAGCACTAGAGGATTATCATTTGCATGCCCGGATAGACTTCACAGAATGAATGAGTGAGAGGACTCACCCATTCCAAGGGGCCGACACCCCTTTCTTACGTTCTCCCACGCCTCCGGCCCAACAGTAAACGTCTCGTGCCCAATCCCAATATGCGGATGTGCTTTGTCAAGCCTGCTAAACCAGTCTGATCCCGCTTTGGGGACGAGAGCGTGTGCGAAGACGTGAAAGTGCTCATAGGAGCGCCAGTAGGAGATGATCTTGAGGCGCTCCCGCCAGTTGAAAGATGAAAATGTCAGGTCGACTGGTCTGGCAAGTGGTGGATGAAGCTATCGGTAAGACGTTGAACAAAGACGACTATAATCCACAGAAAGGCCGCGCGAATTTAGAGTTGAGATTGTCGAGGACGGTAGTATGGCGTAGAAGTGGATGTCTCTTACACAATGTGAGCATGACGAGGCTGGACGATTTTTCTTTGAGTATAGCGTCTTAGTGTTCTCAACCTCTCAAAGCGCCTGGAACTCTGTAATTTGGGGGATTCTTGGTAATCGAGGCGTTGAATTACATCCCCATTGCTATTGATGGGCAGCGACTTCCTTCCACACGCCTTAAAAGTGATTATACAACAGTATCTCTTTCACATGTGAGGCGAAGATACCCATTGGACTGTTGCCCATTCCAGTAAGACTCGCTGAGCTAAGCAGATTTTCTTCCATACAGTAGATGAACGACTCGAAGATTGATATTCGCCCTAACAATAAGATGGATAATCCCCTGATACACGACTGAAGATACCAAAAGCTTTTCTGTCAACTTCCTGTCGGTCGCTTGATGGCGTTCTATGTGAGCCATATGTGTCAAAATGTTCGAACGTCAACGGAGAATAAGAGGAAACAGGACGACCACGTAACGAACAGCCAACGCCACTCCTGGACCTTTCATTCGTTCCCCAATCCATCGCCAATTCAGCACTAGGAGGCTCTGTCACGCCCGCCGACGCCCATCGGAATCTCCGATATGCCATATTAGGAAATGAAGTGAACGTCTAGCTTTCAAAGAACCATGCCCTCGGGAACGCTTCGGGGCGTCCGGGCCCGGGGCCTCCAACCCTGTAGACCAAAGCAGTATGCAATTCAACATCGAGGCTGACGACACCCTCCATCAGAATCATCATGTTTCCACGTTTGAAGTATGCTCGCACCTTGCAAATCAGCTCTCTAGGGCCTGCGAATCGACTATACATACAGTGTCACCAACCCCAAGCGAAAACCCCAACATTGCTGACAAACGCTGAACCCGCGGAGATGTCCATCGCCATCCTCCACCAATATCAAACATCCGCATATAATTGAAGAAGACCCATCCAAAACCCCCAAACCAACAATCATGTCCCACCACCGTCCCCCCTTCACCCTCCAAACCGCCCACGAAAAAGTAAAAGCCGCCCAATCCCTCTGGAACACCCAGTACCATTCCCTTTTCCCTTACGTCCCCCTCTCCCCCCCACCCTCTCCTCCATTTCCAATATACAAGCTAACCCC
>JAABUK010002918.1_pt1 | contig 29848 bp, 34 predicted proteins | sample 5559141 | NCBI WGS metagenome assembly JAABUK01 (sample SAMN10711869, study PRJNA513367) | rock metagenome | isolation source: Antarctica rocks | place: Antarctica: Victoria Land, Pudding Butte nord | collected 2016-01-03
CATGAGGCACCTGGGGTTCCACCAAGGGTAGCATGACAGGTGGGGGGGTTGACGCCCCGTCCCAGGTTGCCTGCGCCGCAGGCATGCAGCCTGGGCTGCGGTGTCAATGGCAGAGCGAAACTGGGCACCGTAGCGTCGTTGCTCTCTCTTGTGCACAAGACAAACACACGAACAGACAACACGATCAAGCGTAACTTTGACCAGCTTGATCATTGCAGACTCTCTAGTGCCTCTCGCACTGCAGAGCTACCTGCGCATGATGCACGTTTACTGAGAGACGCATGCTGGAAGTGGCGAAGTGAAGGTGCCGCCTGTAAAACGTACATGTTGAAATTGACACCCAAGTTTGCTCACATTCCAGCAGAAGCTTTCACAAAGCTAGTCTTGGCCCAGGTGAGTTCTGCCGTCGTTATTGCTGGCGGTAACGACAGCGAAACCTTCCTAGCACGCTCAATAGTTGATGTCACGCAGACACGTTCATATAGCAAGCCGTTAAGCCTTGGTAGACGAGCACAAGTGTCTCAAGCTTTCGGAGCTGAAACCTCAAGACCCTCTGCTGGATCAAGTTGGGGATATGACGGCAGCCCTGATAGGCTCGTGCCTGGACACTCATACTTTGTGACATGTCATCCCGGACTGGAAGAGATCGTGGCTGCTGAACTCAGCGCGCAGCATATTGGAGCTCAAGAAGTCATCCCTGGCAAAGCAGGTGTCTTTTTCAGGTCTGCTACAAAGAGTGCTGTCTGTAGGGTCAGAAAAGCCTCCCCTCTGACATGTTTTCCTGTCATGATTGATACTATTGCTGCCAATGATACAAGGGTGTGGCTACTTCACAGGGGCACAGATGTGGTAGGCTATAGAGCCAATTTGTGGCTTCGCTCAAGCATCAGGTGATCACTGGAAACCAGACAAAACACTGCATAACTCATCAGAAGTCTGCAGCATTTGCATTCAGTTGCGAAGCACATGTCTGGGCAACATCAGCAAACCACAAACTCTGCCATTGAGCAAAGCCAAAGCAGTTGTGAGTCTGCCATCTCAATCAGTGCACACGGTTTCAGGGTGCTAAGGCTGTTGGCAAAGGGCCCTCTGGACTCTTACAGAGCTGGTGGAGATGAGATCTACACATTCTTCCGGCAAGCAGCTAATTGGGCCCAGCTGCTGGCGCCCAGGCAGACGTTCAGCATCAGAGCTAGGGTCACAAGCTGCACTGACATACCCTCAAGTCATCTGGTTCAGATCAGAGGCAGAGATGCCATCTGTGACAGCATCAGAGATGTCAGGTGAGTGCCAGCTCTTCTCCAACTGCAGCCATCGGCGCATTCTTTTCCTGCTACGCATGCTCTGGTCTGCGACAGCTCTGCTTTTCTGGCAACAGCATAATGATTGAATCATTGCAGCTCACTTGCCCCTGAAATATGCTGTGTGTAGCTTGTGCTTACTGACGTTTGACGTGCTCAGGGATAGCAGCCATGTCCTCTCATGTCCTGGTATGTCATGCAAGTCAGCACAACAGTGATCCCTGACACTAGACTGAGCCACTGTGCAGCTAGCGCAAGCAGATTGCAGATGGCTGACAATGGTGCTCACTGTCGTAAAGACGCAGCACGTCACGAGAGTGTCGTCAATCCATGCATTGCAGACGACAATGCCACCTTCATTTGTGGAATCATCATCATGCAGCATTACCTGGCTGGAAATGCAGTCATGCAATGCCAGCTTGCTTGTGCTTACAGAGGGAGCAAGCCAGACCCGCCAGAGCGAGGCCAGGTTGCAGATCTGCCCCTGTTTGCAGCCCTATTCCAGGACGAATGCTCCCTATACCTGGACATGAGCGGAGACTCCCTCCACAAAAGAGGCTACAGAACAGCAATGCATGCGTCGTCACTGAACGAAGCAGCAGCAGCTGGCGTGCTTTCGCTGGCCAACTGGCAAACGCTATCTGCCTCAGAAGGTGAAATTGCATCCATCATAGGGCAGAGGGCTTTTTTGTAGCATAGACTTAACTGTAGCACAAGATGGCATGCCTCAGCTATTATGAGATCCATCACAGGGCTTGCGCTTGTCTGCTGATGCTCCTGGTTGATGCCAAGAAGCATGCAAATACAGATAGGCATATACCACCATGATAGTACAGTATAGTATAGTACTGCAATACAATGCGAAGATAGTAAGGTAGTATATGCAACCGTCACATTTTTTGGGTTTGCACTCAGGATGAACCCCCTGGCACAGTCAGCAGTCAGTGTCGCCTTGCTGGCAATTTCGGCTGCTGTCAGCCTCAGTCATCACCAGGCATCAAAAACCTGTAATGATGCTGTTGCACTCAGCATCCTTGTCCCGTCAGTTCGGTCACCTGCTTCCCGGCACTTCCCATGGCTACATCTACCTCTATATCTACTGCTCATGACAACAAGTTAGCTGCCACTGCCCTGACTTGTGGCATCTGGCCCTTGTCCTGAGCCTAGATTACGCTCTGGACCAAACTCAAATCTTACCACTTGAAGCTTCCAGTTGTAGGCTTTCAGCACTTTCCACATGCATCTGGCAGCTTCAACATTCAGTGCTGTTGACTAAGAGGTGTCAGTTTTCGGTCCTCTAGTGTTGTCAGTGTTGTTTACTGCAGCTTGAGCTTTGTGAGCTGAGTCCATGTGAGCAGTGAGTGACTCAGCTGCTGCGTCGAACCTGACTTTGCGCATAGGGCAAGTGTTGGCTGACCCCATGTGTGGGTCAGGAACCTTCCTGATAGAGGCCGCCTTGATGGCCACCAACACAGCCCCTGGCCTGTTTAGGCAACATTGGCCCTTCCAGTCTTGGCCAGACTTTGATCCATCTGCCTGGCACAGCAGCATTGACACTGCAAGGCAAGCCCGAGTGAAGTGGGATGGTCTGCTGTTGGGCAATGACGTGCATCAGGGTGCTCTTGGACTAGCTAAACGGTGAGGACTCGGCCTGTTCACGTGTCGTATTGCAATCAAACGCGCAGTGGTTGGCTGTACTACAACCTGGGTTGATTTTCTTCCAAGCATTTCTGCTGTGTTGTGCAAAGCGGATTCTGCAACACCAGATGCTCTGCCATGCTGTTTGCATCAGGATGTCTGCATCAGCGTGTGGAAATCTGCAAGACAGGCAATAGGGCGCAAGAAGCTTACTCACTTAATGACATCAGCATAATCAGTCAACCAGGCAGGTCCTGCATGTCATGCAGCATGCAAAGAAGTTCCAGACACGGTGACTAATTTCGCAACGTTTGGCGATCCAGGAAATTGTTGCATGCAGGGATGCAAAGGCGGCAGGAATCTCCCACCTAATCAAATGGCACTCTGGCCCCTGCAGTCAATGGACACCCCGGGAAACTCCCTCCACTGTGGTGGTCAACCCTCCATGGGGACTGCGCTTGCTGAATGATGCTGAGGAAGAGGAGGAGGAACCAGCCGAAGCTAACCGATGGTTTGCAGGTGATCTGTCACCCCTGCCTTTGCTGACCTACCTTACGAGCACTGACGTCAGCTCAGACAGACACGTTTTCCTGTGATGACCATGAGTGTTGATGCTGAGTGACCTGGACAAGGCAACACCGTCCGTGACACATCACAGATATGCTTGGTGGGCGACAGCTGCACCTGAGCTTGTGCAGGGCACATCAATCCATGTCATGAGTGAGTGAGGGAGGGGTTGAGTGAGTGAGTGAGTGAGTGAGTGAGTGAGTGAGTGAGTGAGTGAGTGAGTGAGTGAGTGAGTGAGTGTGTGAGTGAGTGAGTGAGTGAGTGAGTAGCAGAGGTTCAGCTGAGAAGTCTGATGGTTTGTGCTTGTGCTAACACAGCAGGCGTCAGTCTGGTGGCAGGTGTGTTCACATCACTAGCTACTCTTTGTTTTTTATGTCATTGCTATGCACATGGAAGGTGAAGGGATTGTGTTGGCTCTTGTATTGAGAAGATTCTAGGGACCAGAAACCATCTGTCTGGCATGCGTAGGACGTCTGAATGGCCTGACACAGCTTCTCAATGTTGCGCTTATGCTATTGTTGTGTGTATCATTTCTGAACATCGTGTTTTATGAACATCGTGTTTTATGCTGTAAAACACTGCCTGGCTTTGCTGGCTGTTTCTGGCGGGCAGTCGATCTTTTTGGCTCATTGCAGGGCTTGTCATGCATGTGTTGTAGTTGTCAGGAGACAATAAATAGCAAGGCTAGCAAAAGCATGACTCTGTCTGGGGCAGTCATGCACAGTATCAGCGTGTACATGTCATCACAACAGACTAGACTGGATTTCATGTGTGCTGTCATCTGCAGACTTTTTGTTTGAGTGCAATCTCTGCCTTCAGAGCACAAGCTGCCACAAGTGTCCGAAAGGCCCTTCTCCACTTACACAATAGCCATACACCCATGGCCAGTGTGTATGATACATGTATGACTCGGCATGCAATCATTCTTGCCCTCTCAAGATATAGCTGCTGTTGCAGGAGACAAGCTGCCAGGGGGCAGAAGAGCTGTATCCAGGAGGGGTGGGTCACCAGGGTACCAACAGGCTGAGATCAAACCGTATGAAGGGACTCCTTTGCAAGCAGCCTGGGTAGACCTGCGCACTTTCCTGAAGGTAACGCTATGGACACATTGCAGATGAACAATGTGGAAATCATCCTTGCTTCCACAGACAAGTGTGTCACAGAGTGCTGTGTAAAGTGTGTGGACATGTTTGCAATGTATTAGCAAATATTGCATTCATGCACACATGTTCAACACTATGTGTGCAATACAAAGCACACCTGCAATTTGGTATGTAAACGTCAGAAGAGGCATGGTCACCTGTGTTCAATGGCATGCCAGATGCAGACGTTATGTCCCTGATGCAAGGTTTGCGTGTGCTGTCCAGGCCAAAATTTCAACAAGGTGTGTGCTATGCAGGCACAATGCCCAGATGCCTTGGTGTATGTGCTGTGTGGTAATCCTGACATCACTCGTGAAATTCATATGAGGTCTGAACGGAAGTACCCTGTCACTGTGGGAAACATTGATTGTCGCGTCCTGAAATACAAAGTGTTGCCGCCAAAGCAGCCACAAGGTACAAGAGCCCAGATGTTTGTCATGTGATCCGGTAGTTGCCACCTGTCGCTATCAGAGCAGCTGCACCTATCACCGTGTAAGCAGTAACTATGTCTGAGTAAGCAGAGATGCGCGAGGTTTTGTGCATCAGATTCTACCTAAAGCTTACGATTTCGATAAAAAACAAAATTAGGTTTTGTTGCGGTACCCGGATTCGAACCGGGGTTGCCAGATTCAAAGTCTGGAGTGCTAACCACTACACTATACTGCAGGGATTGCTACCAACGCCAATGTTTGGATGCCACTTTGCATTTTTGTATGAACATTGAGTTTCGTGGTGGAGAAAAACACATGCATCGGTAATTTGCTATTTGCTAATTTGACTGTACTGCAGTGCCGGAACTTGTACTGCAGTTGTGCATGCGCTCTCGGTACTGCTTACCTTTCACAAAATGTGCCATTTGCACAAAGGTCTTGGCATTGTTCGGCAGCAACATCAAGCAGATGCTTCACCTGGTATCGCGGGAGTACAGTGAATCGCGGGAATACAGTGACGCGAGAGGTTCAGTGGCTAATATACAGTAGGCATGTATTCTCACGCTCTTCAGAAGTTCGCTAACGACGATGTATACAACAACCAATTGCAACTTCCGTTTTGCAGGATTGCGACGCTTGCTGCCTACACATGACGGCGTCCGTCAACTTCAAGCTGAAAGCAAGCGTCAGGTTGGATCAATATAGGGCTCGCTGGTGCTGCCCCAGCTGCCCCAGCAGCACAAGAGCGTAGCAACGCAGTTCATTTCTGATCTGCGGCAAACATGGCCAGGTAAACACGTCATCTAATGGAAACTCTGCACCTTCCCCGCTGTTGAGCACCAGCCGAGGTTCCTCGACAACCAGTGGTGTCGCTCGCGCTGCATAGGCTTCCTTTTGCGTAACAGTCTGCTGGTGACGTACATGCTTCGTTATGTTGCAGGAGGAAGTTGCTTGCCGTGCCTGAGGACCAGCTCATGCTGTGCACAAGCACTCACGGCCCTCCCAGCAACAGCCTCCAGCTCACAGAGGCTTCTGCTCCAGCAGACAGCGCCAGCAGCAGTCTGCTTCAGCAGTCATCCTCATTGCAGGCTGGCAGTTGCTCTCACCAGGCTTCCAATGCATCACCTCATCACTCTGCAGAGCAGCGCTCACCAAGTCTGGCGTCTGTTGCCTCTGAACTCCCGCCAAATCAGACAGCAAAGGCAACCAACAGCAGCCAGAAGGCTGTACCACCAAACAGCGTTTATGTGCCTCCTGCTGTCCTGCATGCCCCTCGTGCCATCCCTGCTGTAGTTGCAGATGCAAGGTTCGGATCAGCCCCGCCACATGTGATCCAGTTGGGCCCCATCTTCCAACCCATGCTAGCTGCAATGCAGACCAATCCATTTGTCCCTGCCAGAGCCCCAACAGAAGCCCCCGACCAGGCCCTGCCCCCTGCTCAAGCAAGCAGGGGCCCTGTAACGCCGGTCTTGGCAGCCAATGAGCAGTTACAGCATAAGCTGCATGCAGCTCAAGCCATCGGCTACTGTCAGGGCCTGCAAAAGCGGGCAGCACAGACAGACAAGCTGCAGAAACTCAGCTTTCACAGGCGTGGGGTCACGTCCAGTTCCAGCGCAGACCAAGCAGTGCATCCCCCTGGCTCTTCACAGCCACAGCAAGCACAGCCTGACAACACATCACATTATACACATCATCAGGTCACCGCTGCCTCAGATGCACAGACTGCACCTCAGCCTCAGGCTGATGCTGGGGCTGCTGTTGCTCAGCATCAGCCTGAGGCTCGCCCTGGGCTCAGAAACCCTGAGGAAGCCCTCCCTCGAGGTCTGTTAGCCCAACAGCACTTGGGTGTTGGCAAACCGGATCCATATCGTGAGACAGGCAGTGTGGAGTCACAAAGCCTGGGTCGTAGCCTGAGTGGCAACAAGCGTGCGCACGAAGCCTCAGATGCACACCTGCACACCAGCAGCAGCAAGAAGCAACGCCTTGTGGAGGTGGCACAGCAGTGTGACGCACTTTCAAGTGGACATAATGACAGCAAAGGCATCATGTTCAGGTGCAACATTGCTGACATACTTGATGCACACTGTGGCCCATTCGGTCAGGTGTCATCTTCAGCTAGAGCAGGGTCAACCAGCATCAGGGCTGGTCCAAGCAGGGCATCACCCACCGTGCCCTCAGCTTCCCTCCCTGATGCGGCTGGCGCAAACAGTCTTCCCGCCATGTCCGCTGCCAGTACTTTGCGCAGTGCGAGATCCAGTGCATTGTCATCCCTGCCTCTTCAACCTCAGGACATGGCGGGAAGACTAGCCCTGCTGCCACAGCCAGCCACAGCTCAATCAGTGGCGGGAGCTGTGGCAGCAGCTCAGGGCACAGATTGGGCCTTAGCTGCTCATGCAGCTGCCTTGCGCAGCTCCTGGCAAAGCTTCCTACCTCCCATGGGGCCGCAGCCAAGCATTGCCAATCAGCTGCAAGGGCCCCTACCCCAAGGGGACCAGCCTGGGGTCCCATACCACCCCATGCTCAACAGCTTTCCTCAGGTCGTGAATCAGCTGATGTCAGAGTCTAGGGTTGACTCCGTGCCCAGTTGGGCGCCGGACCATCAACCAGCCGCGCGCCCCCTTGTTCAGCGGGATGGGAGGCGCCCATCCCGCCCATCATTTCGCGGGATGGGCGCCTCCCATCCCGGCGCCCAGCTTGTGCAAACTGCTCAGCTTGGCAGTAGTGGGTTTCAGAGACATGGGCAGGAGGATGCTCCTCCATGCAAGAGGCCACGTCAGGGTAACCAGCATCTGCATCATATTGGTGTTTGTTGTCATGTGCTCAGGCCGGTGTCAAGGGCGCTGCCTAGCAGGATGCCTATTGCTCAACGCTGATGGAGTGTGTAAGAACTGCGCATTCTGCCAGTCATGTTCTGCTGAACACGCCATTTCATTGGCAAAACTTCAGTTTTCCTGACAAATCAATTCTTTTCTGTCATGCGACTGCATTGCTTTTTTGCTTTTGGCCTGTACATGCACAGACAAGGTGTGACAAGACAGACTGGCTGCCAGTTTGGTTCACATCCTATTGATTTGCATCCCTGGCATGTGTGCAGGTGCTGATAGTCAAGTGGCAGCTGCAGCAGCAGCAGCAGCAGCTCCTAGCCTGCAGTCCCTGTCAACCAGGCAGCTGCCACAGCTGACTTCCATACAGCTTCTCAAGCACAGGGCACGGCAGCACATGGCCAATGCAGGTGCTGCACCCCTAGGCTCGTCTCTGCCATCATCATTCCAGATTCTCACTGCAGCGACCCCAGCGCAGCTGACTTCAAGCCAACATCCTTCTGCTGTCGACCGGTCAGGTTTTTTCAGCAGGGCAAGTTCAGCTGAGGCAGATGGGCATGGAAGGGCAGTTGGGTTTGTTCGTCCAAACTCTAACACTGTGTTTACATCAGCTCAGACAGTGCTGCCTCGGCAGCGCTCTGCCTTGGCTCAGCTGAGTGCACTGTCAATAGACGCCTCAGCGCAGATTGACTTGACAGATAGCCCAACTGCCATGGACGCCTCTAGCGTTGTTCCTGAAGCATCAGGTATACAGCAAACTGCTGTTCCTTGTGTGTCTCCACTTCTGGGTACAGCTTTGCATCGATGCATTCCTGTCTGGCAACACTGTATCGAGCACAGGCTTGCATCAGCACAGTTCTGCTATACAAATTCTGACTGGATCCACAGGCAGGTCAGACAGTGGGCTGTAGGGCTGCAGCATATTCTGTCTCTGGTTCTGATCAACGTGGCAATGCTGCTGTTTAATGTGAGTCACGTTTAGCTCTACCAGTGCATGGTTCAGATTCTGCTCTGTCCGGCATTTTTCTGACAGGCTTACTGGGCAATGAATGTCAGCCCATGTCAGCTTGATCACCCACACACTCAATCATGCGGTCATGCACCTAACAGCTTTCAGTTGCTGACATAACTGATTCGCACAGATGCGGCCGATTTGTGAAGTTGCAGCACCTTCCACTGATGTGCTTGTGTCATGACATGAGTGTACCTGCCTTTGATATTGGCAGGCTGCATTGTCAGCATTGGCATGTGAACATCCATTTGCTCACTGATGCAAGTTGTGCACAGGCACTATGCACTGGCAGTCAACCTGCCTAAGAGTCTGCATACAAGGTTCTTGACAAGGAGATTTTGTTGTGCAGATTGACTTTGCGGGATTGGACTCAGACTCATGAGCTTGGTGTGATAAACAGATCTACAGCAGCACTACGGTCAAAGTGAATCGTACTAATACATATACAGACACTTTTTGTACTGAACCATGCCTGTGAAAGTAGCAGCACATGGGACAGCATGGTATCATCCTCTCTACTCAATGTGTTCCCAGCAGAGCAACCACAGCCACATTTGGGGTGGAGTCGATTTAGGCTGTGAGTAGAGGCCCCAACATTTGATGGAGCATGCAGTCTCATGGTTTGCGCAGGAATAGTCTGACTCAGTGTAGATGCTCAGGTGTTGCAAAAAGGCCAATTTAATTGTCCCTACGCAAAAACAAAGTGTAGATACTCACGGCATGCAATGGCACAGCTGTGACAGCAGGTTTTAACATTCTGTTTTACGTTCTACATAGTGCTTCCAGGTATGTTGTTGTGTGATACTTTCTGATTTTGATGATGTCTGACGTTAATCCACACAGACTGGCCAGGCTTTAATTGGTGAGTATGCAGCTGATTTTGTGTACATCTCTTCTGGGTTGTGTTTGAGAAAACATGCAGGGCAAAGTTGTGTGTATGATAGGCTTGTGCAGATTGTATCTTGATGCTGGTTTCATGATTACTATGTACTAGTACTATGTCATGTCTCAAACAGCAGTAATAGATGTACGGGACAGGAAAGACCCTTCTTATTGAGATAGTGGTTTTGTGATATCTTTAATCAAGGTCACCAGGCACAGGAATGACTTGAACGCGTTTACTTGTCGGTTGCCACATCGTTTTTGCTGTGACCTTCAACACTATGCATCGTGTGCAAGCATTCAGATTGTCAACAGCAAGGTCCAAAATGGCACTCACTCATTAAGTTACGCATCTTCTCGAAGCGTCCCAGGACGACGCTTACTAAGTTAGGCACAGGCGTTGGGGCGAATTTGGGCAAGTTGGCCAGCGGTGTCAATGAGTACATTAATGTGCTGGGGGGCAACTGGGACCTTGCAGACAAAATATTCAGTTCTGAATCAGTGAACTCATTCAGTCATAACTTGCTGCATACATGTACATGCGAAGCGTGCCCTAAGGAAATCACCACATGCATTTGGTTCTGAATCATAGAAAGACGCAAAGCCTGCAATAAAACAACAGTGCTGCATGAAATCCAAATGCTCAACACCATGCATTCAGCCTTGTACTAATTAGTATGTACTGACATTGAGAGCAAATCCTCAAGCCACGGAAGAGGTTGAGAGTTTGCGCTGCATATGCTTAGAAGCTTGTGCAGATGCAGGCAAGCTCAGTATGTCCTAGACTCAAAAGCAAACTCTCAAAGAGCTGAGAAGCTGCATTGAACATGCAAAACAGCTGTGTCACGTAAAGCATAAGGGGGAATCGCTAGCTTTTGCATTAATTGCACTAACAAGCTTCTATTTATACCCACACTCTTGGACTCTCTGGTGGGCCCTGTTTGCAGCCAGCAGCTCAAATAGGCAGAGCAAGGCAACACCTGACAGATGTACAGAATTTGCACAGCATGCATCTTTGGTGTGGCACCCAGCTCAATGCTCAACTGTCATAGAGCTGCAGAAAGTCATTGATGTCATTGGAGATGCTTGCATTGCCTGACACCAAGTTAGTTTTTTGAATTTACAGGCAAAGCCCATGCAAAGCTTCACACAATGCATGGGCTGTCCTGTCACTCCCCTGCTAGGCTCTAGTGCAGCTCAATGTGCATGCCGTGTCCTACTACTTGGGCATAGTCTTAGGCGCAGCTCTTTTGCATGACTCCTTGGCTTATAGCTTGCACAATGTGGCAAGCTGCCTCAACGCAAATGTTGTACTATTTGTTGAGTGCCAGTGGTGTCATCATTCTCAGTATCATCACAATCACAATTCGCTTGCTAGTGCGCCTGCAGGCCCTGCCCTGCCCAAGCACAGGCAAACTTAACAGCCAGTGGCGTGCTCTTTGGGTTCAAGCCATTCCTAAGCTGCTGTGTCACCCAATCAATCTGTTGAATGAGAGCGTCTGCTGTTATGCCTTGCAAAGGTGTGCATCATTATCAGACAGTAACATAGTCAGCATAGTTCAACCATAGGGTATGACTAGAGCAGCTGCGTGGCCCGTAAACAAGATGATCTTGAAAGCTGCTAGATTGCAGCAGCTTTCTGCTGGTGTTGCATCTGGAGGGTCTGCACAGACGCGCACCGAGACCACTGCAAAGCTGCCTGCTTTACATGAGTCAAGCTGCGTATTAGGTGAACGAACATCGGCCCGGTTCACAGAGACAAGGAGGCTACCTGGAACATCCCCCTTGGCTTGTGAACTTGTGGCCATGGGTGTCAGCAAAGCTGTGGTGAGAAGAGGGAAGTTTCGCCAGAGCACGGTTGAGCAATGTCAATGTCAACGCTTTTTGGTCGGTTTAAGGAAAACAAACTGAGCTAACTTCCGAACCGGGCTCGCTCTGCGGTAATTCTGTCATGTTGCCCTTCGCACTCAACCAAGAGACTGACCAAAAGATAAGAATATGACGTAAGACGTTCAAAGCTATTCAGCGTCTCATCGAGGACAGACTGCTTTCCTTGTTCTTGCTTCACCAGCCACGGTCGCGTTGTTGGCAGGCAGCCTTGGGTGCGCAAAGACATAGGTGGCCCAAGGCCTGATGGCTGCAATGACCACGACTACTTCTCAAGTTTCTAACGGTCGGCTGGCAAGTTGCAACCAGCCAACGCCTCTGCTCCACTCTACGTCCTCCGTCAAGCCTTTCACCACATTGCCACAAACACGATCTACGGCAATCCAGCGATGTGCTCAGCGGCGCTTCACCAGTCGCGTCTTGTGCCATCAAGAACAGCAAGCGGGCACGTGCTATTCATTGCTTGTACTTCACACTGCAGCCCGGATGTCCGTGCCAAAGTTTGCTGATGTGCCATCCCCGTGATGACTACCATGCAATGTGCGCTGAACTTCACCTTGCCGTGCAGAGCCCCAAGTCACCACCAGGCGAAGGCTGCTGCTGGCTGGCAAAGCCGTGTTGCTTTCTGCAGCGTGCCCTTGCTGCACACAAATTGCTCAAGCTTCAGGGGCAGAGCCCTTCAGATATGCTGGTGAAGCAGGACCTTCATCGTGGCCAGGTACATTTGCTCATGTGACACAATATACAGTATGCTAAACAGCAGTGCACCCGCAGGTCTTGTTCTACCAAGAGCACACAAGCATTTCTGGCCAGTTCATCATTGCATGGCACTAAAGCACATACAACATCTGCAACCCTGATGCAATACCACAAAATTGCTGATGAGGTTGGACGGCAGCGCCACACTAGTTAACTCATTCCTCTTGACGTTACTGCAACAAATATGCATTCATCTGGTGTCTGGAAGTAGCTGAAGCTTGTCCTCATACCGCGTCCTCACTTGTGTGACACCTCAGTAACCTCTGGGCACAATGCTGCAAACTGCCGCACTTGTGCTGGAGCTGATTATGCTCAACTGAGCAGTACTCTGCACACTTGCATGTGGGCGTACTGCAACTGTGCATGCTGAAGATTCGGTAGCTCCATCACTGACAGTCAGTGTACAAGCATGCAGCAGGGTGACATCTGTCAAGCACAATCAAAACAATCATCAAACATCACCCTGCAATGAGCTAACACAGCTCTTTGCTGCACAAGCCACTGTGCCTTTGCATTAACTGAACATATGTTGCAGGCACTTGCACCATTGGCCAGCAGCAATCACCCATCAACATCCCCCTAGCAGACCACCTTGCCCAAAGTCGCGTAGCCAATAGTGAGAAGAAGAAGCAGAGCGCAGGCTTCATCAAATTCTCGTTTGAGCAAAGCATTGGCAATGGCAAAGACGTCAAGTTCAACTTTGAGCAAGAGGTAGAAAGGTCTGCAAACACTAAGTTCAAGTTTGAGCAGAAAGTGGAGGAATTCGGGGACATCAAGTTTGGGTTTGAGACCAACCTATACGAGCAGAAGCTGGATGGATTTGGTGACATCAGCTTCCACTATGACAACCAGTCTGGTGCTGCTGTGACTAACCCAGGCCATGGCACACCACAGGTAAGCAAATGAGCACAATGTTCATGTTCAAGGTATTGCAGCAGCAATTGGCATTTGCATGCATGTTCCATACATCTTGCCCTTATGGGTCATGAATGAAGCATGCAAGCCAACCACATAGTAAGACAGCAACACAGTCCAAGTTGCGGTATTGAAGTTTGACTTGGCGCATTGGCAGCAGTGCATCCACAAGCATGTCTTGGAGCAAACAGCACTCCATTTCACCACATGAATTCCAGAGCTTGACATGTCTTTGTCTGTTGACTCCCCTGTTGAGTCCCAAAGACAGAAGACAAATGAAAAGGGGGCACAAAGAGCTAGATGTTTGGCTGCTTGTGCAGGTCAAGCCTCCAAAAGGCAACACGATCCAGGTTGGAGATAAGAAGATGGAGTTGATCCAATGGCATTTCCACACCCCCAGTGAGCATGCTTTTGATGGGGAGAGGAAGTCCATGGAAGCCCACCTGGTGCACAAAGACTCAGAGGGTATGCTGCTGCCCCTTCTGCTGCTCTCGGGGACAGGCAGCATGCTGTCCCTGCTTCTGCTGCTGAGGGCTAAAAGGCCTTAGCCTGTTCCAAGCTCAGCCTTGTTCTGCTGCTTGCGGGGACAGGCAGCATGCTGTCCCTGCTTCTGCTAATGAGGATCAAACGGCCTTAGCCTGTTCCAAGCTCAGCCTTGTTCTGCTCATATTCTCGGTCTGGAGCATCAACTTCCAGTCGTGCCAACTGGACTGATGCAGCACTGCAAAGCCAAAACCTGCTCTTGCTGTCACTTTGCTTCTTTGCATCCTGGCACTACATCTCAGCCAGCAGACCATGTGATCCTGGTCGTATGCATGGAGTGTGAGAGGTGACAGAGCCTGGAATATATCCCTACATGCATCAAGTATACTAAGGCCTTTGACCAGGACTGCCTATAGTGTTGCCTGAGGACTCTGTGTCTTTTGATGCCTACTGATGTGTTGTCCATTGAAACGGTGCCCAATAAAGTGATCTCCATTGACTCGGTATCCGCTGATCTAAGATGCCCATTGACTTGATTTTCTTTAGGTTTGCCTGTCAGCTTGGTGCCTACTGACCCCGTGCCCACTGAATTGGTTCCCATTTCAGTGTTGCCCATTGAACTGATGCTTATTGATTTGGTGCCCATTGACTTGGTACCCGTTGACTTGGTGCCCCTTGAATCTTTCCTCATTGACTAGTGCCCACTGAATTGGGGCCCTTTGAATTGCTGCCCATCAAATTGGTGCCCATTGCTTTGTTGCCTGTTGATGCCTGTTGAGCTGATGTAAGCAGTCTGTTTTGGGCGTTGAAACGGCACTCTCAACTGTTGGAGATATACATATGATGCAAGCCAGCTTGCTGGCACGCTTGCACCTCTGTGAAAGAGACAATGGTTGCCACAGCATGGATGCAAGTGCAAGCTCAAACGCAAGGCCTGCATGCAGGTCGGCTAGCTGTCATTGGTGTGATGCTACAAGAGGGGACTGCAGACCCCAACCCAGCTGTGCGGTATGCCCTGGAGAATGTCCCTGACGCAGCTGGTCAGGAAAAGGCAACAGGCCCGCAGTCAATGCAGCTCCAGTCTTTGTTGCCCCAGCCAGAGAGCAATGGGCACCGGCCATACATCCACTATGTGGGCTCTCTGACGACGCCCCCTTGCTCTGAAGAGGTGCAATGGTTTGTGTTTACAGACATAGTCGTAATTCCAGGGCGTCAAGTGGAGCAGTTCCAGCAGTTTGCTGATAGGGCAAACCTCGGAGTGCCAGCCAATGCCCGACCTTTGATGCCCCTAAATGGCAGGTCACTTGATTATGCCTATTTGTAGCCTTTGTTTGGCTGAAACGCATGACAGTGTGCGATGTTGTCATGTTTGTTTGGTAGAGGGCTCACTGCTATTCTTTTGCTCATTGTTGCTGCATTAAAGTTGGTGCCTGCCATTAAGCGCAACAGGCTGATTGAGGCTGACAATCCAGTCAAGCCTAGACGAGCTCCAGAACACTACAGCGTCTCTAGGCAACTGTGGCACCTGCATGCAGAGGAAAGTTAGTCAGAACTAGCGAGTGTGCAGATGTCTGCAGCTAGAGGACTGTAGAGGCGTGTTATAGGAATTCCGGTACAGTGATAGAGTTTACCAGTACTCATCTATAGGAATTCCATGCATCGTTTGATGTTACATCATTCATCGCAAAATACGGACATCATGTACAAGGTGTGGTCAGGGTCCAAGTCATCAAGTCACTGCATTTTTTTCATTGTTGTTAAGGCTACAAATGTGTTCCTTTTATACTTGAAATTGCAATGTGACAGGCACGAAAGGCAGGGCGGATGGACATCATTTGGCCCTTAAGCTAAATTAGATGTCGGTCTGCAAGTGTTCTGTACTCCGTTTTTTAGCACTGGTACGTCAGACTGACGACTCTGCAGGGCAAATATCAGGCTGCTGCTGATACAATACGAAGGCACATCCTGCCGGAGACTGGTCGTTCGCGTCGTATCATGCTAGACACGCAGAGTCGCCTCAGGAGTCGCCTGGCAAGTGCAGGCAGCCTTGAACGGACAGGCCGTCAACAACCCCAAGGTATTGAAGGCAATCTTGAGCTTGCTCGAATTGCTTTCCTGCAAGAAGTCGCACATCGCATCTCGAGTATCTCTATGCGTTCACAGGTGCATACCTTGACCAAAACCAATACCGCATGCCGAGCCAGGCACCTGTCTATGGTGTCGGCGACTTCAAGGCTTGGCGCACACCAGACATCAACTTTGATCTCGGCAGTATCATCACATTTTCTGGCGATGCTGGAAGAGGAGTCAGCGCTGGCTCGAAGTCAGGTTAGTGCAAGAGACAGCTGAGACACTAAAATCTGAAAGATCTGGCTCTCAAAACTACTCTCGATCAAAGCCTGATCAGCTGTATGTTTCGTTATTTGACAGGACAATGGAGTTGACATCTGTGCTTGCTGCAGGTGTGACTGACCTTGCGCCTGAAGACAGCGAATTTCAGCAGCTTGTACATGACGCATTTGGCCAGGCAGTAGACGCAGGAACCGTGTCAGCACAGCAGGCAGCAGCTGGATCAACACCAGGCTTTCAGCCAGTTCAATTTGCTGCAGCATTTACTGGTGAGTCTCACTGCTTTGCCTGGTACTCACGGTGTGTCAGGCTGCACACAAGTAAGTGACCATGCTTTGCTTGCAGATGCGGATGTCATGATGGTTGACGACATCCCTCATGATGACCAAGATGCTTCCAACTTTGGGAGTCCAGGAAGTGAGACTTCACAGCAGGAGATCTTTCCTGCACGCTTCCTCAATGCTGAAGACTGGGCTGCTCACATTGTCCTCGACGCCCCCCTCCAACAGCCTCCCTTGCCCCATCATCACTCAGTGCACCCCCACCTACCTTCTCACCAAGCTTCTGACCGCCTCAAGTCTCCACAGGCGGGCACTCATGCAGAGCAGCCCTCCACCCATACTCCCCATCCCTCTCCTGTCCAGCCTGACAACTTCAGCACAAATGGCACACGCTCAAGACACGCCACCACTCTCAAAGCCCCAGGTGTAAGTCATGCAGACTGTCAGCATCAAGAGCTCATGCAAACTCCAGATGCAGCAATGGATGATGCAGCACTGAATGATGACTGGTATGACAAGTTGCAGTCACTTGAACCCAGCGATAGCGACTGCAGCCACTACAGCATTGGCGATGATTCACCCCTGAGCATTTTGGCAGACTCAGGCTATCGCCTTAACACGGCACTAGTTGCAGCCTTGTCAGCAACATCACCTGTGCTTCAAGTCTCCAGCAGGGCAGAGATATTGGCTGCAGTGGATAACATATTAGAACTTGATGTGGCAGCACAGCTTAACAGCAGATATGCAGAGCCTGTGCAAGAAGAAGTACTACAGCCACCAGCAGTGATGCAAAGACAGAATATTCCAAAGACAAAGAACCCCAGGGTCAATGGCCGCAAGAGCAGGAAGAGGCCCATGACCACAGAGGAACAAGTACCGGAAGCTGTTCTAACTCATAACAGCCGCACAAGAGCAACAGCTTCACCAGTGAATCAGCCCATTCTTCCTTACCCTCACCAGTTGCAGCAACAGTCAGCTGCAGCCCATTTTAGAGCAGGGTTTCAGCACCATGAACACCATGAGCCTGTGCAGCAAGCACAGGCAGATGCACTGTCAATGGACAGAGGGCAGGAGCCCCGCAGAAAGAGGCGCAAGACAGCAGGCATACCATTCTCTGCTGCCCGTCTAACCAATCCCACAGCTTTGTCAACAGCAGCTGCCACACAGGCTGCTCCAGCTCACTTCCCCATGCCTGATGATTTGTCCGCTGCAGCAGCTTCAACAGCACCTGCAGCAGCTTCTACAGCAGTTTCTGCAGCGGCCTCAGCAGCAGCTTCTGCAGCAGCTGTTGCTGCACAGCCTTTGGGTCCTGGCATGGCACGTCCTGCAGAGATGCAGTATTAGCAGGGGGATGTTGTGTGGGCGAAGCTGGGTAGTGACCCCTACTGGCCTGCAAGGGTGAGTCCTGTACCCTGCATTTGGTATTCAACATGACACTGTTTGGCATGTATGATCGCTGAGTCAGCAATGATGTTGCATTGATTTGCTCACTGACATGACCTCGACTTGCCATAAGCCATGGCTGGCTGTTTCGTGTACTGCTGATAGCACGAGTGAGGTTGTGTCCCCATGTTATGTTGTGTATTCAGTGATGCAATATGACATTGACAGCTGCTAGCATGCTAGGCATTCATGTTGATGTGCTGGATGCACTGTCTATGCACAAAGACCGTGGTAAGCAAGCATTTGTCAGCTGAAGAGAAGTGTGCTGGCGGTGTGCAGGTGCAGAAGCCCACCAGGCAGCAGCATAAGGATAGCAAGATGGGACCGGGCAAGGTGTTTGTTGTCTACTTTGGCACTAATGAGATCAGTGCCTTGCCCAAGGACAGAATCAAGTCTTGGAGCACACAGCCAGTGCCACGCAGGGCTGTTGGTGACCTCAAGGCAGCCATTCTTGAAGCCAAACAGGCTGTGAGGATGACATAGATTCCTTTGAGTTTGTTGCGTCGGGCCGATTGAGTCACGAGATCGCCACCTTGACCTAGGCTTGACTTGACGCATTATTTCAACAGAGTTGACTTGGCATCAAGTACGTTTTTGAGACAAGCATATTGCAGATGAGCTTTGGCTCGCCAGCGTTTCTGGTGGTCTGAAGCGGTGCATCCTTTTCTTTGGTTCAGCCCTAGGAAGTTATCTTACGTCAAAGGATCAGGAGGAGCTTGGTTTGTACAAGCTTGGTTTTGTCACATGTGCTTGTTTGTCATTTTCAATTGCACTTGTCCCAAGTGTCACAGCCTTGTCAAAGGATCAGGAGAAGATGGTTTGGTGTATTGCTTTGGTTGAGTCAAGCTACATCCAGTTTGCAAGCCTGTGTTGATTATACTCACGCTGCACAAGGATTTTGTTGTAACAGGAACTATTCCAGGATTGAAATTGCAGCCCGAAGTAGTGATGGACAAACTTACACACATACGCACGGTTGCAGGCCAGATTGCAGGCCAAAAAGCATATGCAGGCTCAATGTCGCATGCAACGTTGTAAGCTTGCCCATTGCCAGATGTAAACAAGGATCGCATTTAGGCGCCGGATTGCATGTTAACTTGTGTGACACAGCCTGAAGAAAATGATCGAAGATGGTGTGATCACCGCGACATCCGTTGAGCAAACCAATCTCGAGGAGCGCATTACTGATCTTTACCGCGAATTTGTGGACAGTCCTCTGTCTGAAGGCCAGGAGACCCTTGTGCTGCACCGGGAACAGCACGTCTCGTATCTGCATGGAGGCCTGCAGCACCTGCCTTCTGGCTTTATCGTTTTGGACTCCAGCAGACCCTGGATCTGTTATTGGATCGTACATTCGCTGGCCCTGCTTGACGCGCCTCTTCCGACTAAGGTCACCTCCGGTGCTGTGACAGACTTTCTGGCCCTGTGTCAAGACCCAGAGGGTGGTTTTGGAGGAGGCCCCATGCAACTGCCTCACCTGGCTCCTACATATGCAGCTGTAGCCTGCCTTGTCACTCTTGGTGGGGAAGCAGCATTATCTGTCGTCCACAAGCAGGCCACACTCAGGTTTCTGCAGCAAAGAGCTGTTGCTCCTGAAGAGGGAGGTGGTTTTACGGTATGTGAAGGTAACCCAGACATATGTTCTGCCAATACAACAAATTTCCAATTGCATGCAGCCATCACCTGAAACTCTCAGACTTGTTGCCATCTCAAGCAACAAGGTACATGTGTGTGTGGACATGCAGGTGGTGAAATAGATGTACGGGGCTGTTACACTGCAATGGCTGCAGCCCACATGCTTAGTCTGGATAAACATGCCCTTGCAGCAAAAGCCAGTGTGGTTCAGTATGTCAAGCGCTGTCAGGTAAGTAGCGTCAGCTGCATGGTGTCAAATCAGTTTGCAGTCCTTGTATCAACTTGTGGTACTCTCTTGCTTCCAAAATGCCATCAGAAAAAGCATGAAGGGTCCTGGCACCACCCCCAATTGTGGCACTGCAGCGCAATTTGTCATACACAGTTCTGTCTGTCATTTGCGGCAGCATGTCCATTCTAGACAGTGGTCATTATGCATCACGCCCACACTGAATGCTTCATGTACTCAACGTCTTGCAGCAATGTCGCCATCTTATGTCAATGAGCAAGCCAAGTTTTTCCACGTGCATGTGTGAGCGCGTGATTCTCTCATGCACCACAAAGTGAGGTAACTTGCCGGAAATAGGCCAAAAAAGGCCGAGATACACTGATCACTCCCTGCTGTGGCTGATTAGCTTGACTCTCCTGCATCGTGATCATTCTCAGCCTGCAGCAAAACAGTGTGAACTGTCCGTCCAGTCCCAGGACAGTGGCTTCGCGTGCATGCACAGACATATGAGGGGGGTTTGGGTGGGGAGCCGGGCAATGAAGCCCATGGGGGGTACACCTTCTGTGGCTTAGCAGCCCTCATGCTGATTGACCAGGCACATCAGCTGGATCTGCCTCGCCTTGTGCACTGGGCTGTGCACGTGCAGGTCAGCATGCAAAGCACATGGCCCATTTGTGGCAAATCTGTGCATTGTCCACGACGATATTACTGTCTTGAAGTTACAGATGAGCTTTGCAAACAGAGCGTAGGATGAATGCCATGGTTTGCATGTGTCAGCTAGTGATGGGTTCACCTACTTTGCTTATGTATGGATGGTGTGATGTCAGATGATTTGATCAAGATTGAGTGATGGCCATGGGTACACTGGTTTTGCTTGTGGATGAGTCATTACATTTGACCTGACCAATCATTCATGCAAACCGCTGCAGAGCTGCATACCATTAGCCTCCTTGGACAAGCAGGTTTGATTCCTGTCCCAAGGGCACTGCAACTCTTACTCAACCCAAGTCCAACAACTGCACGCTGTGGGGCAACCCATGCTCAGCAGCAACTTAAATTTGAAACATGCTGACAGCTGTCAGGCAGCGTCTAGTCAGCATGACTCTGTGGTATGCTGTACCAGGGGGCTGTTGAGGGGGGCTTCATGGGACGCACCAACAAATTGGTGGACGGCTGTTACTCCTTCTGGCAGGGTGGCGTATTCCCCCTTCTTCAGAAGCTCATGCCAGATTACCTGGCTCAGTGCAGCATTCCTCACACACCATCCTCTTCTTCCTCTGCCACAGCCACTGCTCCTGCCTCTACTGCTGCTGGTGCCGCTGATGCGGGCAGTGGCTACAAAGCATCCAGCAGAGGTGGTCAAGCAGCCACCTCATCTTCTTGTGTCACTGATGATGCCACTGATGATGCTGGCTGTGGTGGAAGTCATGTCAGCGGTGGTGATGGTGGCCCGGCAGTGGCTGAAGCTGAAGTGATGAGACTTGAGGGCAAGGATCCTGTGATGCAGGCTCTGGATGATCTGCATAGAACCAAGGTGTGTTCTCTGCTTTCTTAGATGATGCACGTCGTGGCAGTGACTGTAGTCAAGCAGCATAGTTGCGTACGATGGGTGAATGCATACTGATCACAACTTGTCGGTTGTGAGCTGTGCTGAGTTGCGGGCATTGCAAACAGGCCTGCAACTAACTATTTTTTGGTGTGTGCACCACTTGGCTGGCAATGCATCATTTCCTGTGGACTCCCAACATGTGTTTCATGTTATCAATATGCTTACACAACACACTGCTGCTGCTGGTGCTTTGTGCCTCTGCTTCTTTGCTATTGCATACGTGTGCTTATTTCTGAGTTGTGCTGCAGGGGAAGGCTGAAGCAGCAGCAGCAGCTGCTGCTGCTGCCGAGGCAGCTAGCAGGCAAGCAACACAAGCGGATGCTGACAATGCGCCAGAGCTGTATCGCAAAGGGCAGCAGATGCTGGCAGTGTCCAGGAGCTTGCAACAGGCTGTACAGCGCGCTGCAGACAACACTGACATGATAGAGGCTACTGCTGCGTTGCTGTGTACACAGCATCAGCAGACTGACACAGTCTCACAGACAGGCGCTTTGGAACAGCAGGAAGCAGACTCAGGCGAGCCAGGATCAGAAGTGCAGACAGCAAGTGAGCAAGAGGGCAGTTGCCCTATGCTGTACAATGTGGACGCACTTCAGCTTTGGATACTAAAGTGCTGTCAAGCGCCCAGGGGTGGAATGCGGGACAAGCCAGGGAAGCCACCAGATTACTACCACACCTGCTACTGCCTCAGTGGTCTGTCATCATCACAGAACTATGGCAGGTTTGTGCTGGGTCCATCAAGCAATAAGCTTGTGAAAGCAGACCCTCTGTGCAATGTTGTAGAGCACCGGCTTGCAGCAGCTCTAGACCATGCTAAGTCCTAGTCTGTGTCTTTGTGATAAGGGGACGGTGCTTTTTGACAGTGTTTTCTCTGTGGAACCTGACTTGCACACTGCAATAATGCATACCAGAAAGGCCTCAGCTGGAGTTTGCAAGAAGCAGTCCCTGTTAATGCCAATGCATGTGCACAGGTTCGTATCTGCGGGCTCAAAACCAGCTGGATAATGTAGCTCTGCCTGATAGTCGTGGCAGGCTGGCAACATGCAGAGACAATTGCCGCTGAGTGCAAAAGATATTGCTGACTGGTCATGTTGCTGCGACAACATGAACGACTGCGTACCAGGTTTAGGAAAGTATTACAGACAAACAACCAGTATGTTAGAAGCACCAATGAGAAGTAATGCCATTAAGCTGCACATATTTGAAGCATGCCAATGGTAATCGTAACGTATGCCCCTTGATGAAACAAAAGAGGACTACACACTATTATATCTACACACATATTTGGCACAGCATTTGCTGCTGCAAGCGTACGTCCTATGAAGTACGACACTGCAGACAATAAAAACACCGCAATGTCAATGTGAACTACAAACCCCACGTGCTTGTTACAGCAGTAGGCGCCAGTCTGGAAAGCTTACTAAGATATGTCACCTTTCATCAGCACTACCCACGAACCCAGCTTATCATATGCATGGGCAAATCAGCACACTCTTACGCAGTAGGGTTCAGTTGCCACCTGAACCTAAGTATGCAACACCAGTAGATTCTGTACAAAGAAATCTATTTACCAAAAAGAGGGAGAAAGCTCCTATCGGTGCCCACCACTCTTTTCCCAGAAGTGTTGCGCCATATAACAACACCACACCACACCATGAAAAACTCTATCTGGTTGATCAGACACGACAGTCCTGGCAGCCCTTACAAGGACAACTCAGTGGTGTTGTGTCTGAACACGAACTCTGCACAATGTATGCTCCTTAGTCTTTGACAGGCTGAAGAATGTTGTGAACAAGCTCTGCACAACGTGTAATCCTTAGTCTTTGACAGGCTGGAGAATGTTGTGAACAAGGCGCCTGCTGCTCTTGCATGCCAGAGGCTCAGTGGGCATACACCATGCCAGTCATACCCATCAGCGCATCCACAGCATCATTGTCTGCCTCATCCAAGTGAACACTGCACCCAGAACAACCTGTCAGCGCAAGGACTATTTCACAGGGTCATGCCTGACAGCTTATGCTTGACCTGAAAATGACATCCTCTCAATTGGTGTCCTGCCTGCTGGGTTGAAAGCACATGTACAAATTGATAGACAAGCCTAATTCAGCCCAGTAGCATGAAAATCAAAAGACAAAGGAAAGCTCGCAAATGTTTTACGTTCTGCAAGACTGCAGCTCCTGTATCTCGGAGTACTGATAGATGGCAGGCGTCAATGTGTTGTGAGGACAACTCAGTGGTGTTGTGTAGTGCTGACCTGGGGGGCCTGGGGTATGAAGCATGCTGGGGTCTGCCATAGCCCATGTGCACCCTTGAAGGGGCAGCTGCATAGGCAGCTTCCCTGGCACGCCTGTCACTCATGTGAGCTCTTGCTACCTGTGACATGTGACAGAAAGATGCTAAAATTTCTCCAAATGATGCTCACCAGTATGCTTGTCAATGATCAGCACACTGGCACAGACAGCTTTGCAATGGTGGGTTTCTGTGCACAGCTAGCTACGACTCTACAGTAAAAGCTCCTTACAACGATCACACTGGTCCGCATCAATTTGGTCGTTGTAGCGAATTGTTGTTAAAGCGATATAACGACATATGACTGTCAAATGTCACTGTATAGAAAGATGGCCATAAGTCAGCAGAAGTTCAGTCAAATTTGATTCTGACACCAATTTTGGACTGCTGACAATACAAGGCATTCACTTGCACAGCTGGTATGTCCACAAATCAAGCACATGACGTGACTCAATTTGAAGAAAAGAGCGCTGTAATTTTGTGTAGACGGCTTTGGTTGATCCTGGAGACTGTAAGTTCTGATACTTTGGTTGTCAGCGTTTGCAATAGCATTTCATCTTGAGTTGAAAATTGAGATGTGTCAGCCATGAACACAATCAGGCCTTTCAGCTTGTCCTGTGACAATTTTTGATGCTCAACAGCTAGTTGACAGATGTTTTTGAGGTCAAAATCACTCAGCTACACACCTTTTCGAGACATTGTAGCGTCAATAGGGGCTGCAAGACATGCATGTGCTCTTATGTGACTGATGTGTCGCAGTAGAAGGCACCTAAACGCAGCAGAAACAGCCTACAAGCGTGTTATGCCGCCATTGGCCATCACTATACAGCGACATTTGGCCAATTTGGCTGGTCGCTGTATCGGGCGTCGTTGCTGTTGTAGGGAGGGAATTTGCAGTGTAAACCAACCGTTTTCGAAAGATTGGTCGTTGTAACGCGATTGCCAGTGTAAAGGGCGTCGTTGTAAGGAGCTTTTACTGTACAATGATACTTTGCATGCGAGGCTCGGTTGCACATGGCGTGCAGAGCAGTGTTCAGCAAGATGTCGCAGAAGCATGATTCGCTGTGTCAGCCGGAATATGCATGCAGGCATGACCATGCAAAGGTGTTGGCAGAGCAATGGTTGTCCAGAATGAAAGGATCAACCCACATGCAAGCAGAGAATGATGGTATAGCAGAGGCTCATGTTGATGAGGCAGGTAGCTTATGGTTGCTCAGTCAGGGGGTATGAAAGCAGCTGCCCACCTGATCTGAGCGTCCCAAGGGGCTGCCATGAGACTTGCTGACTTTTCCAGAAGGCCTGCTCAGGGGGCTGCCCCCGACGGCCCTCGGTGGCAGGTGCCCTGCCCCACGATACATGCGCTGGGGTGAGTCATAGTTGACAGGGGGGGGACCCCACTCCATGGCATAGGGGTGACGCTTGTGACGCCTTCCCTCAGGGCTGTCCTCTGCCTTGCGTTTCCTCTGGTGCATCTTCTCCACCTGACCAGCAAGCACTTCCTTTAGCATGTAATATCCAATAACAATAATAATATTAATAATGACAATAATAGTAAAAACAGCTTTTTGACTGATGATGAGCTAGGCAAGTGCAGGACAATACTTATCTCTCCAAAGCAATATACACGTGCCAGACGGTACACACTGAATTGTTGCCAGAACCAGCTCACACATGAAGCAGCACAAGCTCAGTCTATCAAGCTGTGTCAACAAATGACCAGCAGGTGATCCATCCACTCAAGTTCAAGTGTAGCTGACTCAGGCTCATCAAGCTGCCAGTCATGGTGATAAGACTGCTGAGAGTTGCAATCAGACCCATGTGCAACCATGCACCAGGATACAGTCAGAGCCTCTAAGACATGATACAAGTCCCTTTCCAAAACGCCACAACATGATGCCAGAGGAGCATCTTGCCAAGAAAGCCAGTGTGCTGCAAAGGCCTCACCTCTGCCTTGTACTTGGCTGGCATCTTGACAGCACGGCCCCGCTTGGTGACGGCCACCTCCTCATCCGCCTGGCTCTCTGTCATCTCCGAGTCCATGTCCTCATCATAGTACCCCTGCACCACAATAATACTAAAAATAATGATGATGATAATAAGAATGCTTTCCAGCTCATGATGAGCTAGGTACATGCAGGACCAGTCTTGTCTTTCCAAAGCAGTCTGTCTTGCGCATCTCTATACAGTCTACCAGCACAATGCAGGGGTCATGCTTGGGAAAGCATGGCATAGCTGCTGAGGGAGCATGGGGATGATCCGAGAGAGCAAGGTGGGGTCCAATGCTGGACTCGCACAGACAGCACAGGCTGGCTCATCTGCAAAGGTTTGAAGGAAGCAGACGCTGACAAGGTGTGCATAGCCGAGCAGAGATCGCAGGCAGGGGTCAGTCTAGGCAATGGATGTGCTGGTTTGGTTGATCAAGCAATCAAGCTTGTGTGCTAGTCATCAGGACCAATCAAGTTCAATGCTAGGTCAATCATTGAGGAAGGTTTGCAGCAGTCACAGACGCGGTGGGGACAGAAGCTTACCTGGGGGATTCTGTAGTGACGCCTGGCATACAATTCATCAGAGCCCACATCTGATCCTTCATCATGAGACTCACTGAGCACCTCACTGCACAGCAGGTCTGCCTCTGAGGCACCTGAGTCCTCATCATCATGCTGAAGATGCCCCATTCGCAGGGCAGCCTCAGGAAAATGCTCAGCAGTGCCCCTGTGAACAGTCCTGTGGCCCTTCTGATGGGGCAGAAGATCATAGGGCAGTGCCTGGCGGCGGGGCTGCGGCCGGCGGTGGCCACCCCTGTGGTGAGTCACAATCTCTGGTGCACTCATGTCGCTCTCTTCTTCCTCACCCTGTGACAAACAAAAGCTCAGACACCACAGCCAAGTCAAACTGATTGTAACCCAAAACTATTGCTGTGTCCTTGCTGTTGTTCGCGCACCAATGCACATACAGTTTGGATGCTGAGCACATTGTGTAAGATCTGTTTGCCAAGGATCGACGGTTTGCATGAACAGCGCTGCCAATGCAACAATACGGTTTGCCCTCAGACAACAGCCTTCCTTGTCAGGGCCAAAATGTGCTGTGACACTTGCATCAAGCAAAATCATCGTGTTGCCGTATCAACTAGGTATCACATTCTTTTGCACGATGCAAACCAGTTGTAGCATTTCTTGAGATGACAGCAACACATCAAAAGCAGCCAAGTCTTAGGATAAATGCGGCAAGATGGCATGCCTGTTTACGTCACAACATCAACACAGACTGCATTCCTTATATCAGCTGGGTGTTTCCAAACCCTGGTCAGTGCCCAATACAAAGGCCAAGCCTCCACATCACAAGCTGCTTCAGACAAAAGGTAGACAACAACAAGGGTTACGACTGCAACCATACCTCCATGATCTCCTCCTCATAGCGCCCACCAATGTCACCCTCCTGTTCCACATCCTCATCATCATCAGAGATCTCGGGCTCCTCAGCCTTGTGCTGCCTGCCAGCATGGGGCTGGTTCTCCACCTCCCTCAGGGCTGCTAGAGCCAGCTCAGGGCTTGCAGCAGGGCGAGCCACCGCGTCAGGTACCTCCAGGCCCTGACTACGCAAGTCATTGCGCACCTGCATCAGGCATAACACATTGTTTGTGGCATGTGGCATGACAGCAATGCGCACCTCAATTAGGCATAACGCATTGTTTGCGGCATGTGGCCTGACAGCAATGCGCACCTGGATTAGGCGTGACACATTCTTTGTGGCATGTGGCATGACAGCAATGCGCACCTGAATTAGGCATGACACACTGTTTATTGCATTGAGAGTGCAAAAGTCTGGAATCTTACAGTCTGATGCAGGTCCTGTCAAATGAAGCAAAATGCAGGTTGTGAGAACTAACAGCGAAGCATATTGGGATTGACTTGGATGTTCAGAGGGTGCAAACTGTCCTATATGCAGCCATACACATGCATTGGCGCAGGACATTGATTACGTCACGAAGTTGCTCAAGGGCATTTTATGCTTTTCAATGCTCATCTCCTCAAACTACATTGCTGAAGCTTTTGCACTTGCATAGCCTGCTTTCCAAAACAAATCTCAGCAAGCGATGATGCATGCCGTAAATGTGTTGACATAATGATAAGACATAACAATCAGACATAATGATGAGTCATGGTGACTTACCCAGACAAAGAAGCCCTGGGGGTTGCGGGTGTTCTTGGCCCTCTGCCACCGAGTTCCACAGCGGTTGCACAACTCTCGGCAGAACATTGGACCCAACCTCCACTGGGGAGTGTCTGCATATCAGGTGCATAACACATCACTGACATGGCCCCCATCCAAGCAAGCATTTTGCATTGACATCGGGCACACAACAAGGTGTCATATTGAGGTCGACAGGCACAGCTGCCAGAACAGGAGCAGCCCATGGCTGTGGCGGACAAGATGCTGAACTAAGAGACAAGTGCTCAGCTTCCTGTCTGTATAAAAGGACACTGGCACCAACAAGTCATATGTATGGCAACATGGCAAAAGGTACATGGCCACATGGCAAAAGGTACCTGTGGTGCGGCAGGCAGGGTTCAGGCAAGGACCCTTGTCATCCTGCTTAGGCGTTCTGTGCACAGCCTGCTTCTTGTTCTTGGTTGTATGGGCATGCCCAATCTCATAGTCTCCACTGTGCATGTAATGCCCATGTATGGGATGGTGCCCATAGCCTGTATGAGGTGCATGAGATGCATGATTTCCATAGCCACCGTTTGCCCTAGCATGTGCGTTTTTGGCAGCTGTCGTCCTCTTGCGCCTCTTGGGTTGACTGCCATCGCTACCTGAGCCAACAGCAATGTCCCTTGTGTGCACGGCATGGACCTCCATAGTAGGGTGCAACGCGTTGCGGCCTGGAGATGCTTGTGACTGTGGCTGTTGGTGTGAAGGGTAGTGTGAAGCTGTCAGGGGGCCGGTGTTGAGGTCAGCCTGAGCTGCAGCGTCTGTGGTGAGCATGTGCCCATTGGCTGGTGCATCTGCAGTGGACTTGGAAGCTCCGTGGCCTGCAGAAGGAGCCCACATGGTTGATGCCAAGCCTAAATAGGAGCAAGCACTCATGGGTTGTCTTGGCAAAGCTTGGCAAACAGGGCTGTGAGCAGTTGACAGTTTGACAATGCATGCTGAGATCTGCCATCAAGAAATAAGCAGTTGATGTGCACTGTAGCAGTCTAGTATAAGCTGCATGGACTAAGGTAAATCTGCCAACTGCGACCTCAAATGCCCCGGAGTCCACTGTAAGCCCGTTTTACACCTGTCACCAAGTAACACAGTGTCTGGATGCAATAGCTCCCGCCTGACCTGAGTGAGCCTCAAATCTCAGCTGCTTAGCTGCTCGGGGCTGCTTCTTGGTAGCAGGGTGACCAGTCTGGCGCGGCTTACTAGGGGTGTTGTTGGCAACAGGCACTGAAAGATCACCCTTCTCTTCAACCGGTGCTCCTTTCTCGTCCATTGGCCTCACCTGCAACAAGCCAGCAACAAAACATGGTAACTCTGAGTCATAAAGAGTAAAGCTGCTGATGGATCTTGGCGATAGATCATCGCCACCTTGCCAGCAACCTTGACACGTCATGATCCAGTGATCACCAACGACCAACCAGCGAACACAGCATCTCAGGTCCACACACGTACATGTATCTATTGCTGAGCTTTCAAGGCCTAGTGAGGGTGGCAACAGCGCTAAGATCCAGGCCTAAAAGGTGTTACTCACGTGTGCAGTCACGACGCAGCCCTGGCCTAGCAGCGGCTCAGCACGACAGAGCGCATCGCTGATGGGCAGAACTTTAGAGAATTCATGGTGCATGCTGGAGTGGGATGATCCAAGGCAGGAGAACGGCCAGTGAACAGGGTGAGCTCGCAATATACAAGCCTACTGCAGTGCAAGTCACCGAGACTGCTCTCGGCAACAGCCTGGGCATGTACGACGAACTGACCTCACTGAGCAGGATCTACGACGACAGTGACTGAAGGCTCACCTTTGCTGGAGTATCACTGGTACTTGCACCGCGGACAGCAGAGCCGGCTATGCTCTCGTTGTTCGGCCGCCCAGCGGACTCCGGAGCCCTGCAAGGAACAGGGCAATGAGGAGCCTCTATGTATGCAGCACAGGTGTACTTTGCCATGTGCAACAGCTGCAGCTTTTGCGGCGCC
>JAABUK010002919.1_pt1 | contig 29840 bp, 42 predicted proteins | sample 5559141 | NCBI WGS metagenome assembly JAABUK01 (sample SAMN10711869, study PRJNA513367) | rock metagenome | isolation source: Antarctica rocks | place: Antarctica: Victoria Land, Pudding Butte nord | collected 2016-01-03
TTGTTGTTGCTTCCCCCTTCACTAGAGCTTGCGCACCCCATGCACGGGAACAGCTGGACAGGCTGACCAATTGAGAAGTGGGGTCACACGCAGCTTTTCCGTATGAGACGGAATTCGCAAGGCAAAGTCTGGCGTTCTTCGCTGAGCACAAGCTCGTTCGGGCTGATCGCTAGTGCTTGTCAGATCTGCATACTACGCAATGTTTGCTGTTGTGTTCATTGCGCCGCTGAACATAAGCCAAAACTTCCGCCAGTCGAAAAGGCCAGGCTATGCCTTCTGGCTAGCTCAAAAGGCCGCTGCGACAAGTTTTACGGGTGGCGAACTTGTTATACTGCTCAGTTTGGTATGACACTACGGACTCAACAAAAGACTTGTTCCACACTGCGCGTACCGGATGTCCTGCGCGTTCCGCAACCGTGCGTGCTCGTACTGTGTGAAAGCGGTCGGAGTCAATCGTAGCTGAGTTCTGCCTATGGCGCTGCTTCTTCTTCGGCATGGACAGCTGGGCAATACATCCAGGCCATGTGTCACACCATGAAATATTTTTCACATTTTCCTCCTCCTTCATCATCTGAACTCTGATCCGACCGTTGAATCAGCTCGGCAGGCCTGAAGTTGGTATGCTAGCTACTTCTTCGAGGGACAGCAATCAAGATTGCGCATGATGTTGGCGCTGTGAACGAACTTGAACATGTTCGGAGGTCCTGAACGCCTTGCAAGGCGTCCTGCTTGAAGGCTCATCAGGTGATCATACGTTGAGCTGGTGCCGATGATACGTCATGTATGTATACATAAATAAATATATGTGTACGTATTCGCGTTCATATAGTGCGGCTGCCATTCTTCACACCGAAGTCAAGTGAGCTGATTGCACAGTGTGACTGACTGAAGAAGAAGAAGGATTTTACAAGTTTCACACACAGCTGCACAGCTCTGGCCGTGATCAAAGCCCGTACCACGTAATACATTACGTAATTCAAAACCCCTATAGCCGGCAGGCATTTCAATCGATCATCTGCAGAAACAAGATGTAAGAGAAACATCATTCCTGCAGTTTTATTTGTACTGCTTGGGGTCCTTATCTCATCACAGTGGGACAAAGACAAGCACAGACTGCTTTCAAGCATTAACCATGGCCAGCCTTGCCACAGATTAGAGGTGTTGATGCAGCACAAAGTACAAGATCAATGACATGCATAGGGCTACAAGCAGGCCTAGACAATTTGACGAAATGACTGCTCTGACCGCTAACAGAGCATATAAGTCTTCTCCTCTGTCTGGGAAGCCACCAGAGTTTTAATCTCTTGACCGCAGCCAGCTTTCAGCAATGGCAGACACATATGCTACGCAGCATGCTGTGTAGCATGATTGGCCCTTAACCGACCAACTGCTTATCGCAATAAAAAGTGATTAGCACCATTGTGATTGCAATACACCTTGATTGACATCACTCTTTGGGCTTGATTGCAATAAGGGCGCTGGCCACTGCTGAGACGCCCCAAATGAATCCCACAGGGAATAACAGAGGACCAGATTGGTCTGTATTTAGCAGAGGCAGAAAGACTGCAACGTGAGCTGCAGAAAGGACAGCCAGGCCAGCCATCAATGTCCTTTTGTTGGGCAAAGAGAAGTTGTTGTTATTGGCTGCTTCCTGCACAAACACCCACTGCCACTCAGCTCAAGTTGTCTCTGCAACTTGACACCGCTTCTGCTATCCGTCAGATGGGTCTGGTCAGATGGTTGCATACTATGCCATGCACAAAAACGATATGTGTTGCAGCAGATGCCAACATGCCCCAGTGCAGATTGCATACAGATTGAAAATACAATCTCATGTGCTATAGTGGTATATAACTCTGTCAATGTAGCGCACTGTGCCTTTGCTCTGTACTGTGCAGGACTTGAAGCATAGACTGTATGTGAGTGCGCTGGCGGAGGGCAACATCAATATGGCAAACCATACCCTCTGAGTAAATGCGATGGGGGCTACGCCAGTTGCAATGCCACCCCCAATCAGCTGCCACAGGTATACATCTTCAAGGCCCTTTTCTGCTGACATACCGAAGATGGCATTCATGGTGTCCACAGGCAAAAATTGATAGCTGAAACCCGTAACAACAAAGCTGGCTGTCAGGACGGCATAGATCCAGGAGTTCAGGCCGCTGTTGTCTAGCAGCGTGCTGAAGTCTGTGATGTATGACTGCATGGACAAACAGCTGTTTTTTGTCTAATACAGTAGATGATAGTCTGCACATGATCTACCAGCACAAAGTTGATTCTGAACAAAGGTGTGGTGTGCACCATGCTGTTCTGACAAATGGCACTTTGCCACAAGAAATCAAAATATATGGCGATGACAACAGCTCATGAACATGCACCCAATCAATTGATCTGGCATTAAATCAATGTGGCATTTGCACAACATTTGCACCTTTCAGAGTATGCAGTGTGAAGGAAAACACCTGCAGCATATGAGGCAGGCAAAGTCCAGGCATATCAACACACCTTGATTATTTTTATGGGGTTAGCACCAATGCCTTCTGAGTACTTGGCATAGTTTCTGCCAGCAACCCACCACTGGAAGAGGGAGAGGGCTTCTATGCCAATGGCAGCTGGTGGGTTGATGAAGGCATGAGGGTACACGGGGTTGGGAATGAAGGTTAACAGAGTGACAAATACATTGGTGGCTGCAAAGAAGGACAAAGAGGCATTTGCTCGTCTGTGGACCACATCATCCAGCATGTTGTTCTCTGCTGCTGCCTGCAGATGTCAACATTGCCATAACATGTGTGTGATATACGTACATACCAATGCGGTGATGGCTGACTGTCTTACATATAAGCTGGTGCACACAGAGTTGAGAAAATTCATATAGTAGCAAGTTGTGGTACCATGTGTGTAGCAATTGAACACATGCAAATACATTGCAGTAAACAGCAAAAGTTGTGCCTGTCATACATACCTTGTTGACAAGATTCTGGGTAGCAGCCCCGATCCAGCCAACTGCCAGCAGCCAAAAAAGCACCTCATGGAGGTAATCATGTGGGTAAGCATCAGCACCAAAGAATAGGTCTGCAACCTGCGCAACACTCAATGACATGATATGATCCATTTCAAAACTGGCCTTTACATGCAGTGACAGATTGCAAAATGTGGAATGCAGATGGTAGTAAGGCATTGATAAACAACAAGGACATACAGCAGCAGCAGTACGAGACACACAGGCAGTATATGAGCAAGAGATTTCTTGTCAATCGTGCATAGCTTACTGTATGTGGGGCTAGTGCTAGAATTCCAGCAGTGCCAAGTGAGACTGCAGCAAGAAGGCCATATGAAAGACCATTGCCACCGCCACTGCCATCATCTGCATACTTGCCCTCAGCAGCAGCATACACAAGATGATCAGGCTGCAAACTTGCAAGTTTTCAGCAACCTTTGCTGGAGATGAAGCTCATGTGGCTTGCGTCGAAATGCACAATGCTGACCATTCTTGACATTCTTCTCGGCATTGGCCTGATAGCCTCTGATTCCTCTCTCAACAGCATTCAAGTCTCTGGCATTGACTTGGAGGCTCCCACGGGACTTCTGAGTCAATGTACATGGCTATGTCAAGCTTTGAGTGCAAGAGAGGAAACAGCCAGCAAAAGGACTACGAGACATCCATCAATTGTTCACAGCAGACACATGTGCGACGATTTCTGCAGAGAGAAGGCTCACTTGGATGGCGGTCAAAGGACGCTTTACTGGTAATACTGCGAGCAGCGGGGCTTGTCTGCTGAAGCCTGGGGACAACCCTACAAGCAACGGAGCCATTGGCGTGCCATCGTACTGCTAACATATCTTTGTCGTCGAACGTCGTTATACTCGTCGACACATCAAGTTGTCGTTCAAAAATAACTGACTCAAGTCTTTGGGTCAACGGGTGATCACACCTTGAACGGCTCTGCTCGACACAGCGACGCAAGGACCACCAACCACGTGCTGCATCATGCTGGCAGATGTCATCGTGGGACGACGACTATGTGAAAATGCGAAGCCACTTCAAGCAGCGCAAGTCGAAGCGCAAGTATCAGTATGCCTCGCGATGTGAAAAGGCTTTCGAGTCCCAGCGCTAGGGGTTGGGGATTGGCCACGAAGCCATGATCATGAGTCACCACGATCTGCAGAGACCTCTGCACGCTCACTTCATGGCGTTTTTATGGGTTTCTTCATTTGTTGACAGTCCGTCTGTTGCACGAGGCAGCCGTACTGTGTTCCTTTCTGCTGCTTGGTGTCATTCCAGTACCGACCTTGTGGCCAAATCGGACTTGACTTTTGCGCCTTTGTGACGCCACAGCCTTATGCTGTTGACCACTGTGCCCAGGCTACCTGTTGTCCAGCCTCTGCAAAGGACTGGTTGTGTACGTTGCGTAAGCCATTCTCAGCGCAGCACTGGATCCTGTCTCCTCGAACGCCCTGTAGCGCGACAGCGTATCCAGTCGTTGATCAGCTCAGAACAAACACCTTTTCATGTTGCAAACAGTGCTTCTCCGCCAGACAACAACTCTCAAACCGATTTTGAGTTGTCTGTGCTAATCGAAGTGCTCCCTGCGCGAGTCAGAACTATTCTGCAGCAGCATTCAGACCTGTCACAGCTTGTGGAGGTGGTACTGGACTTGGGCCGGCCTGTCCTGGCACGCTTTGCAAATACAGATCAACTGCTGTCAGCTGCCCCATTAGCAAAGCAAGAACTCGAGGAGGTCACTAGCAAGGCACGTCACCTACTTGCAGGGCACATGCAGCAAAGGCCACCAGATAGTGTAAATTGCTTCGCCAGGGCAGCCAGCTGACTCTTGCCTTCCCTGCTGCACAGGTCAGTGACTTTGGCGGCGACAACAGAGCCGGCATTGACAGATGCTTGCACAGGATCAGTTGCATTCGCAACAGGGATGGGCAGATTGTGGGCCTCACATGCCGAGTTGGCAGAGCAATTGCTGGCAGCGCAAACATGGCTGCAGATGTTGTGCTGTCAGGCAAATCCATCCTGCTTCTGGGCAGGCCGGGCGTGGGCAAGACCACAGCCATCAGAGACATCTCAAGCATGCTGGCACATGTTGCTCACAAGAGGGTGGTCATCATTGATACCTCCAATGAGATTGCTGGAGATGGTGATGTGCCGCATCCTGGGATAGCGTCAGCCAGGCGAATGCAGGTAAGCTGCATGTTTATATCTGTTGCAGCACAGCCTTCCTGGATCTGCCTTTGTTCAAGTCATCATATGTCAGCATGATGCAGGCACTGGGAGTTCCTTGTCTTGAAGCAGAGCTGTGCAGCTCTTGCAGCGGCGTGCTCCATCTTTGATCCTCTGCAGTTCCATATGTCAGTTGTCAACACTGACCCTGACTCATTGCTGATGCAGGTGCCAGTTCCTGAGCAGCAGCATCGCGTCATGATTGAGGCTGTTGAGAATCACATGCCTGAAGTCATCGTCATTGATGAAATTGGAAGCGAGGCTGAAGCTTTGGCAGCAGCCACCATTGCCCAGAGGGGTGTTCAGCTTGTGGCCACAGCTCATGGGGAGCGGCTACAAAACATTTTGAACAACCCTACATTGCAGAGCCTGTTAGGTGGTGTTGAAAGGTCGGTCTCTGCACCGCTTGTCGTAATACTCACCCATGTGTGTGTTTCTCAGATTTATTCTGTTGCATACAATTTAAATGTATGTGATTTCAAAATGATGTGAGAATCTGAGAGAGGTGTTTACATCCTGTAGGCTGTGCTGAGAAAGCATTTGATTGCAGCATGTCAAGTCACTGAACACGTGTAAGCTATACATGACAAATTGTGCACTTGTTAAAGCTGCTCACACCAGCTGGCAGGCCTTCTATAACAATGCTGAATTGCGGAATTGCATTTTAGATGATTTTGTGAATGCAGTGTGACCTTGGGAGATGAGCAAGCCAAGAAGAGGGGGGTACAGAAGAGTGTGCGGGAGCGTGCTGGGCCCCCCACCTTTGAGTGCTGCATTGAAATGCAGGACCGCGAGCATTGGCGCGTCTATGATGAGATTGCATCCGCAACTGACGATCTACTTTCAGGCACGATGACCGTTATCTAGCAGCAGACTGTGCATTCTCAGGCCAGCATGTGTGCACTGAGCAGCCAAGGCGTCAGCATGAGTTTTGTGTCCACTCGGGTAACTCAGTTTTTACAAGTGCTGCTGTGCATTTACCTTCCAGAAGCCAGAAAGGCTGAGATGTTTAAATTTTGCAGGTAAGGAGGTGCACCCTGTGCTGCGCTACAGAGACGCAGATGGCAGCGTATTCTCACAGACCACCAACAGTTTTGGACAGACTCAGACTCAATCCGTCTTCACTGCAACTGCTTCCTCTTCTTCTTCAAGCAGCTCAGCAGCTTCAGACTCAGCCCGCTCACACAGCAGCCGTGACTCCTCCTCATCACACTCTGGAGGGATCCCACGCTATGACTCAGCGTCAGACTCTGACGAAGAAGAAGTTGCATCTCACCTGCAAAGGCTGCAAAGCTTAGCTGGCAATTGGAAGCTGAAACAGACCAACAAGCGTGGCAGAGTGGCCAACAAGTCTCCTCAGCAGGATGACTCTGAGCTGAGTACAAGTGATGGAGGGCAGCAAGGGCAAGGGCAAGGGCAAGGCAGTTTCCAGCTTCCGGCTGTGCCGGCAATGCAAGTGTATCTGCATGGCATTGTTGAGGCAGTGCTGCAGGCTGCCTTGACTACCTCATCACTCTGGGACAGGATTCAGCTGCAAGACAGCTTGCAGGCAAGTTTCAGCGAGGTTTTGTTGACAATGCTGAGTTAGATCCACTTGCATGTTGTTGCTGTTGACAATGCACGACCCAGAAAACAACATTGTTGCTGTAGTGACGATGCACTACCCAACAAAACAATGTGCTTCTGCAATTTATGTCCTGCATTCTTGTATCTTTGCAAACTACCATGTTGGACCGGAGAAGAGGTGTTTGAGGGCAATGTTGAGCTTAAGTGGGGGAACTAACGCTATTTGGCAAGAATGCGGTCTGCACATTTTGGTGTTGATTATGTACATGTTATCTTGCCTCTTGACTTTGATTGTGACAATGCAGGGCTGTGATGCTGTGCTGGCCTTGCGTGGCAAGATCAAGGCTGGAGGCTGGTTACGCACTGCGGCCAAGGGCTTTGCAGTGCCAATCTTTTCTGTTAAGACCAGCAGCCCAGACCATCTGACCAGGGCAGTGCAGACCATTCTGGGGCTGGAGCCCTCCCCAGGAGGCCTGTTTGGTGCCTCAAGGGCTGGCAGTGTTGAGCCAGCCTCAAGCAGTAATAGCGAAAGCCAGCAAGGTGTGTGCAAGTTGCATGTGTGAGACCTGCTGCACATTCTGACCCCATGCATGACAGTGCATTGTGTGACTGGTTGTGCCAGATCTTGGTCTGGGTGCTATTTGACACATGTAATGCAAACGCTTGCAGGCTTGCACACAATCAGGATCGCTTCAAGTGAGGTGCAGCACAATTTTCGGGCTGGCAATTCATGTTTATGCTCTATCATGACACTGGCCAGCACTGCAGGGCTTGAAGCAGAAGCTGGTGGTGAGGAGCCAACAATCCAGAGGCCACCGTTGGGGTTTCAAGATGCAATGGACGAGGCGCTGATAGCAGTCGAGCAAGTGGTCATACCTAGACACCAACCCATAGAGCTGCTGCCTCGCACCCCTGAATTGCTAGACATGCAGGTGAGCATAACGCAAGTCAGCTTACATGCAGATAACAACTGCTGCTGCATTTCTCTGTCAGCACCCACTCATGCTCTTGAGTCAATTGGCTGTGTGTGCATGATACTACTGCGCAGCTGATGCCTGTCTGTTTGTATGCGCAAAGCATCAACTTCCTCATGCTGTTTTTGTGCAGGTGGCTGTCGTAAATAAATTTGATCTGCCTTATGAGGTTATTGGCAGAGACAGAAAAAGCCGCTTGAGAATTATGCCAAGAGTATCACGAGCAAAATGACTTCAGCTGTATTCAGCTGTACTGCACAATCAGCAAACAACTATCTTTTCTGTTTGCTCTGCTCTTATTCCCATCAAGGAGCAATTTTTTGGCAGTGATGCAAATTTGCAGCATGCTCAAGGTTTTATACAGCTTGATTCTGTGTATTTTACAGCTTACAACTTCAGCGCTTAGCATTCAAGAGGGTTTGATGCCAAGCGCTGCCATGCTGAGTCATATAACCTCCTTGTTCTTGTGGCCTTGTAGTCAAGCACTCCATGCACATTCATGACAATACTTAACAGCATACTCGCTCAGTGTTAAGTTGTTGAATTCTGCTGGTGACACCTCATGTGTGATTGCGTGTGATTTGCTCTGGCGAACAGCTGCTGAAGTCTTCACTGCTGCAGCTGATTGACCGACCGGGCTTTTTTCCAATGACTTTAACCACAGATGCATCATCTTCCTTGTTGAGTGTTGCAGATTCTGCCAGCTAGTCTTGAGAAGACCAGCGGGCGTCTGCGTCAGGTTACCAGCTTGAGCATTCGGTCTTGCAGCTTCATTCTCCGCCACAATCCCGATGTGATCGGGATCTCCGCCAGTGTACTTGTCAACAAATTGCCAACCTTGCGATATTGGCGTTTGTGTTCTGCTAGACATTCCGTCCGTGAGGTCCTGCAGCATACGTGCAGCATACGTGAATGCTAAGTGCAAAACAGACTGAAGCTCCAAGCAAGCAGACGAGGCAAAAGCGCTCACCTCACTCGTTAAAACGGTCTGGCTGCCGGAACGAGGTAGCTGTGGCTGCAAATGTTGAGACGCATGGGCATTTGCATTGTGGCTTTGCATCGCAACTACCAGTAGCCGCGCGTGGTGCAGCTGTCCGCGTTGGCAAGTGGCTCATCCCACAAAGCCAACGAGACGCTACTAAACCCCTCAGGACAACTTGTGTATGCACTCCCACACCGATCGTGAGGTTCTTGGCCGGCGGTCAGCTGCGGATATCGGAGTAAGCCATTGCAAGCTGACAACCAGCAAGCTGCCAATGCCTACTACTAGTACAATTTTGCTAAGTACTGCAAAGTTGCTGGTTTGCTCAAAAGGCTATTGTCGACACCTCTGACTGGACAGAGCTTCTGAATCAGCATGTTACTGACTGATCCCAACACCAACCCAACTTGGCTAAGCCAAGCAATATGTCCATTGCAGTTGGCAACACCCTCTTTTTGTATCAAAGAAGGTAATGCAAGAAGACATTTCATTTGAATGAAATCATCAACTTTGATGGAAGGCTCTCTCAACAAACAATGTCATACACTAGTCCGCTAAGTTTGAACTCTTCTCAAAGTCTGATCCATTGGATGAGCCAGAAGCTCTCAAAACCTGTTGAACCACTATGAATAGCATGCGTTGACTCAAAGGGCAGTGGTAGGCTGCATGCACATGTGCAAAGTGCCGCCTATAATTGTGAATAGGAATATATGCATATTTCTGGCCCTCAAGCAAGGCCATGCTTCATAGACTTACTGAAGTTACTTGGTCATCTGCAATTGCCTTGGCTTCCAGGGCTTTGCAGAAGCTCTCAAGAACCGCAGCGTATATGCAAGGGAGGCAGCCAAGGATCGGCTTTGCATTGCCAATCTAGGTCCAATATTGTTTGTTGTAAAGTCCAGCATCCAACAGTGCACGCAGTCTGCATTGACACAGTGAGTTATTGTGGTGAAGCAGGTGTCACTCAGTCAGGGGCCTGCACATAGCATTACTAGGCCAGAGGAAACGAGCTAGCTCAGATGTTTGTTGATCTTGCACTGCCTGCAACTTGGATGCTTGCGCAGCAGCAGTTATGCTGCATGCACACAATATGCTGTTGACGACTAGATGTGCAGTCTTTGTTGGGGACTTTTCAGGTTTCTTGATTGGAAGAAAAATGTGACAGGTAGTCCCAGAAGGTTTTGTCCAGAGTTTGTCGCAACGCATGTAGGGTCCAGCACTGCACTTGTGCCCGGGCATACTCCCTGACACTGACAATCCTGTCCTGGTTGGGGTGAAAGACCTGGCCCACTTTGCCCATGGCTTGGGGTGTGTGTTGGAGGTGGGGAAGTGACCATCAACTTTAGCCTCCCAAACAGGCATTCCTGCCACTTTGCAGTGCTAGCAGGGCGCCAGTGCCTGACCCTACAAAGTCACTTTGAAATCAGTGTATACTTTCTGTTCATTGACTTTGTACGAGGTGATGTGGCTTAGACAAAATGCCCCACACACGTTTGAGGGGTGCGCAAAAATATTGGGGCTAGGACTGTGAGTGTGGCATGCAAAGGCAGCTTGTTGAGGTGCAACAGGCCGCACTTGGTCCGCCAATGACAGCATCCCTTGCGTTGCTTAAGGTCTGCGTATGAAAACACCTACAGACAAATGCAGTTTGTAGTTGCATAGATCTTATGCATGCGCTTCATTCAACCTCCTCTGCCAATGCACAGTTCGACTCTGATGCAGAGGGATTGAAATGTGCACAGCAAGGGACAGCAAAGAGTGTGTGCATGCCCTGATGCATCACTCAGTTAGATTGGGTAACTATGGAAATCATTTGCAGATGCACAAGTATAAGAGCATTTGTGTACAGCCAGGTTGCGTGCATGTACAAATTTGTAGCACAATGAAGATACTGGATAGCATAGTGATGGGGTGACAGCACTGTACTGATGCGGCCCTCACCCTCTTCAATCTCACCATCAGAAAGCAAGCCTTGCTGCTCAGGCTTCTGAGGGTTCAGCGCATTCAGGGGGCCAGGCGCCAGTGCTGATGGCTGAGCCATGTCCTGCAGCAAGCCTGAATGGTCAAAGAAAACAAAGAGACCCTTGATTCATTCCTTGCTTTGCTCAATGAGACATACTTCTGTGTTTTTTTCTCGGCTCACAGACTAAACAACCAGCACTCCTTTTCAAACAGGCTTGATTGCTCAAGTGCTGCAGCAACTTGGTCAACATGTTGCTCAACACTGTTTATGCTAAGACAAAGGATTCCTGCAGGGCTGCTCATCAGATCATGACAACATGAAGCATGGTATGTTACCACATACAAGATATGCGCTGTTGCAGCAATAATCGCAGCAAAGACAGAGCTGGACAAGCTGCAGAAGGCTTGCCTGTGTGCGGGTGGACCTAAGAAGTATACCCTGAGGCCTCCTGGCAGCTGACAAGCGTACCTCCAGCAACCTGTGACCTGATACATAGCCACTTACATAGCAATGACCATCCAGCCATACTTGCTTGAGATGCTTGTTGGTTGCTCCTGCTTCAGCCAACCTCCTGTCCACAGCCTTCCTGGACAGCATGCAACACCTCACTTAATATACGATTTAAAGCAGACCCAAGCTGCAGCATGTGTGCAAGCAGTGTACCTGTCAAAACTGCTTGGACTCACCATATCAACTCCTGGAACTTGTCACCAGCCTCAATCAGCCTTCCCTCCACTGTCCATCAGCGTTGCACAACCACGCAGCGTCGATAGCTAGTCCAGCATCAAAGCATGTTTGTCTGCCCACTTGTACTGTGGCGAGTGATGCATTGAGACGCAGGCAGATACACAGCGCTTTAGGCCTCACTGCAGATCACTCGCGGCAGGGATCAACAAACCCACCACAGCATCATCCACAACACCCAAGAATGCATGAGTTCCGCAAAGTACCAGCAAGCAGCAAGCTGTACACCGGCATCAGCGGCGAAGCGCGTGCCCAAGCACGCGAGCGGCTCTTCCATACCCCTGTTGGTTGACCGGCAAACCTGAAACCATAACATGCATTCAGATTTCTTACCAGCACAAGTCTCACTAATCGGGTCAGTTTTGGCTTGATTAACCAAAGCCCCGAGCTGAGGCCCTGGAAAAACTAGACGCCGCGAGGACGGTAGCATGGAGTGTAGCACTTGTAGCAGCATAGGGGCATCATCTGATGCCTCTGCGCGAAAACTGTTACTGCCTATGCTACCTATCTCACCGAGCTCCGCCTATCATGGTGCTGTGTTTGTAGTCAGTTGATTTCATCCTGACGAAGACCATAGCAACAGCGTTAGGTCGCTGAGTCTAATGGATTTTCTGGGGTAGACCCGCCAGCTCCCAGCGGCAAGCCCAGACAGCTTGCTTGAACCCACTGCACTTGCAGCTCTCAGCAGCAAGCCCATATGCATGCATGCATGCATGTGACTTGCTTGAACCTATGATGCACTACTCAGCATGAACCTAATGCACTGGCAGCTTGACAACTGCACTGGCAACGTGGACCTATTGCATTAACACTGCACTGGCAGCTCGACAACATTGCACTAGCAGCCTGACATCACTACACAAAATGTTGCAACTCAACAGCACCCATCAAAAAGCTGAAGCCTGCCGTATCTACCTGAACATCTGCTGGTTACCTGGTGACGCATCAACTGCAGCAGATTGTCTGGTGCTGTCCCAGTCATGCATTGTCCTATTTGATGCACCTCAGGCATGGCTTGTCCTCAACGCAGTAGCCAGGAGCAAGTTTGTCATGCAGCTCAACCTTTGAGCTGCCTTTGAGCCTCAAAGGCAGGAGGCACAAGGTTGGTTATGTACCTGCAAAATGCCTCATTGATTCAGGAGCTGGTTTAACTGGTCTCAGTCAGCATTTTGCAGAAAATCATTGGCTGTCTGTTGACAAGTTGGCAGATGCCCAAGTCAGTGTGACATGTCAGAATCCAAGCATACCAGTGTTCGGTCATGTTCTACATAACTCGCCTGGCAAAACACTCTGAACGAGCTGTATGTAAAGTTGCCAAAGTGTGAGCTTAACAAGCCAGAGCTGCAGTTTCTTGGTCATATTTTACACTCAGCGGGCTTTGACAAGCTGTCCTGTGCTGGCTTTGTCGGACAACAATAAGCAATTTGAGGTAGGCTGTGTTACGTCAATCACCGGCATAGGTGCCGCCCTGACTCAAAAGGGCAGGCCAGTAGCCTTTGAGAGTAAGATGTTGTCCCCTGCAGAGCGTAATTACACGGCGGGTGAGCAGGACCTGTTTGCTGTGGTTCATACTATGAGGACATGGCCATGTTGCCTGGAAGGAGTGAAGTTGACAGTGATCACTGACCACTACCTTCATGTGAATCTGCAAACCCAACCTGACCAATCAAGGCGTCAGGTCAGGTGGTCAGATTAATTCCAAGGTTTCAGGTTCAGGTGGCAGTATAAACCAGGTAGGATCAACACGGCTGATCCTCTCAGTAAAGTTGAAGCTGCGCCAGTGGTTGCAGTGACCAAAGGCTCTTTTCAATCCCGAAAAGTCTATTTTTATTCAGAAACGTCATCCCTACACTGGAACTGTAAATAGAGAAACGTCTGGGGACAGCTTTTCCACATTTTGGAGATGTTTTTTGGCAAAGCAAGACAGCAGTGCCCAGCAAGCCTGATGCTGACCCTACTGCAGACCCTAGCCCAGATTTGCCATCAGGCCCTAAGACACTTTTGCCTCAGAACCCTGACACTGTTGCTGAACAGCAGACCGTGACTGGTTTGACAAGCTGACTGCTGCAGAGCAACGCAAGTGCAAACAGAAGCAAAGCTTTTGGTGGCATGCTCACGCTTTAGTTTTTCCAACTAGTTAGAAAATCAGAAAATGCTTGCATGAGCTCGAGCTGCATGACTGCCCACACAGTGGCCAACTCAGCATAGCCAAAGACTCAGAAGGCTATGAATAGGCTATATTGGCCTCAATGCCCACCAATGTCAGTGCAATCCTCGAGTCTTGCCCTGACTCAATGACTTCTTGACCGTGTATGCTAATTCCAGAGTGCTGTCCAGCTCCTACAGTAGGTTTGCTGGTGACGGCACAGTTTCTTGGTTAAGAGAGTAGCTGAAATCCCTCAGGTACTCCTGTGGGACCGGCGGGTTTAGTCTGGGCTCTCGGGGCATTAGAAGTGGGTCAGGCCAAAAATTCATGCAAGGGAGTGGTATTTTGGCCAGGACTGGTGCATGGTATGTATCACCTGATGTGTCCAGCATCTCTGTGGAGGGTGACATTCCTGTACATGGACTCTGGTATGAGTATGCCATCCATTGTACAGTCTTGGCTACTGTCCATTCTATGGCGCAAGTTGTACTGTCTATGTGGGTGCTCATCAGGAGCTGTTGCATGTAAATGCAGGGTTTTGATCAGCTTTTGATGTGTTGCTTCAAGTTTGGCCCTCTGCACATCTTGTTTGAATGGTGCTGCATTCATGTCCCCAACCATTATGTTGTAGGGCAGTGGCAGACCTGCATGTGATGCCTTCTTATTCTCACAGCTCTTGGCATCCTGGATCACCTGATATAGCTCTTCTCTCTTTTGTGCATGTATAGATGATTGCTTGCCAGACTCACTCTCCATATGGTCAAGCAAGCACTTTGAGAGTGGTCTAATTTTGAAATTCTTCAGTCTGCAGGGTGCTTATGGCAAATCAGCTCTACTGAGTTCTGCCTTGTGAGAGATTTGTGCACCGCTATTGCCACTCCTCCAGACCCAGTTCTACAGTGGCCGCTGTTATTGCTTTGAGTGCAGCTGTGGAACAATGCATATCCTGGTAGGTGTTCCTGAAGGTCTTGCCTTGCATCAGCCAGCTTGGTCTCAGTTAACACAATAATCCATGGCTTCCTCTGGTGGGCAAAGTGCCTGGCCCAATGGTGGAACCCATGACATGTTATGTCAGGTAGGTCAAAGTGTCATAGCAGAGGGTGTACGCACCTGCTACCTTCTTCTTCTCCTCCTTTGCGGTGGCAGCCTGCTTGTCTGTGTGGCTTGTTGCTCCATCCCTGCATGCTTCTCATACTGTGCTTGCTCCCCTCACCTTCTGTGCTTTATTGCTAATGTCCAAGCTTATGCTGCAGACCATGTCAACCTCATCTTGTTGCAGGTGCATTCTTTGTCAGCAACAATGTTTTCCTTGGCTGGTGGTTTTTGGAGTAATGTCGGGCTTCTCGCACTGACTGTATTTCCAGGTGCTGGCTGCTGCTTTGTTGCCTTTTGTTTAAGGGTTGCATTAGCAAAGCATTCTTGTATGCTACCTGGCTTGTGGGGTGTCTGCTGTGATCAAGGGGTGCCAACTTGCAGCTTGCTGTACTGCTGGGTCCTATGTTGTCTTGCTGCATGCCAGCTTCATCAATGTCGTGTTGCATCTTGCCTGTGTTTCTGATGTTGCTATCCCCTTGCAGCCAGGACAGTAAGCATCCTGCCATAACGGGATACTGTGTGACTTGTCATTTGTAATCTTGGTGCTGTGGTCATGCTCCACATATGTCCTGAATACGTGTGCGTTGCACTTCATTCTGAGCAATTTACACTTTGTACAAGCCTGTGACAGACTTCATGGTCTGCAATTTGTGGATTGCTCATGATAAGGTGCGGCAGAATGTATGGCTTGACAGCACATGCTCAGCAATGTAGGACCTCAGTCACAAGCTGCTGGTTGGCAACGAGCATTTTGAGACGCACCAATGGAGGCTCTAAGATGCAGTGAATGAGGCGTTGACAGCAGTTCAGTAGGTGGTCACACTCAAGTGTTGAGCCTGGTGAGCTGTTGCCTTGCAGCCTTGAATTGCTAGACAAGGAGGTGAGCCTGGTGCAAGGAAACATTCAGATAATCTTCACCTCTGCACATTTTGTGTGTTAGCATCCAGTCAAAAGTTTATCTCATGTGCGCAAGATGCTGCTATGCAGCTGCTGCCTCACATTCCTTGTATGCTCAGATTTGAAGCGCTCATGCTGACTTGGTGCAGGTGGGTTTTGTGAACAGGCCTGTTCACAAAACCCAGGTCTGATCTGCCTTGTGAGGTGGTTGGCAAAGGCAGAGATAAGCTGCTGGAGGATTTTGCCAAGCATGTCTTGAGTGGGATTACCAGATGGCAGCAATATATTGAGCAGAATCAGCAAATAACTGCCTTTCTGTTTGCTCTGCTAGCAAAGCACGAGAGCAAGCAAGAGAGCAAAGCAAGAGCGCTCTATGTTCAGTTACAGAAGCTCACACTTCTGAGCAACATTCAAATTTGCAATGTCCACAGTGTGCAACCAGCTTCTCTTTGAAGATCTTCCTCCAGCTTGACTGCTCAACACTCAAGGGTCATTCAAATTGTTAACAAAGACAACAACTTCGTTACACAAATGTTGTGCATTGTGACTCAAACAATATGGCTTGAGCTTATTTCTGTGGCTGCGGGATCAAGCAACCCATGCACTATCATAACAGCTCCCACTCGCTCAGTGCTAAGTGGCTGGATGCTGCTGAGGTCTCATGTTTGATCACTGGTGAGGTCTCATGCGTCGTCTCACATGCCTTGCCCAGGCCTGGAGCTGCTGCTGAGTTTCCCCCTGCATCTGTTGATTGAGCGGGCGGGCGGGTTTTTGCTGTGTCTGGACGAGATGACCATGTTTGGTGCCGGTGCAACAGTTGCCTTGCTGAGTGTTGCAGAAGACTAGTTGGCGGCCTTGTCAAGTCACCAGCTTGTACACGCAGTCTTGCAATCTCATTGTCCGCTACAGGCCGATGAGCGACCGTCTTCATGTGGCTGTTATCTGCATCGTGCGTGCCAACAATTTGCCAACCGTGGGACTGTGAATCACCATCAGATGGCGGTCGACGTGTGCTAGACTGCATTTCGGTCGACCTGCAGCATCGAATGTCGTAACCGCTACATTGCAGTGAGATGCAAGACAGCATGAAGCCCCAAGCAAGCAGACGATGCGCATATACGCTTACCTCACGGCGCTGGAACGGTCTTGCTGCCAAGACGGCAGCCCCGGCTGCAAATGTTGGTTCAGGATCGGCGGCAAAGACACTTGCACTGTGGCTTTACATTGCAACCGGTAGCCGCGCAAGGTGCAGCTGTCCGCGTCGGCAAGTGGCTCGTCCCACGGATGTCAACGAGACGCTGTATCACCCCTAAGGACGACTTGCACATACATATACACAGATGGTGGTGAGGTACGTAGCTGGCTATCAGCTACGGATGATCCGATCATCGGGTTCATGCAGGGTTCTGTGGAAATGCTTCACAGTCATTGGGTGTGATTGTGTGGCACTGAAGGTGCCTGTTTCAGGCACCTGTTTCAGGCTTCTTACAAAACAGCAAGCTGCCAACGCCTGAACTGCATTGCAATATTGCTGTTCTTCTCGGGATTTCTTTCAAGGCTATTGTCAACACATCTAGATAGACAGAGTAGCAGTTGCTTACCAAGACACCCATTGCCCACAGCTACACACATTGCAAGCCTTCAGACCAAATCATACATCCAACAAAAAGTGGTTCGTTTATGAAGGGCAATCACTACTGTCTTCAACATACATGCACTAGTCCAGCTGAGTTTGAACTCTCCTCAGTGGCAACTGATTCATTTGACATGTTCCCAAGCGCTGAACGTCCCCAAGCGCTGTTCAACATGCTGTCAGTACAGCTAATGATCCCAAGCCAGAGCCTGGCTTTACCAGGCTGCATGCTCATGTGCGACGTGCTGTCTGATGACTACATCTGGCCCTCCAGCAAGGCCAAGCCATCTGCATTTGCCTTGGCTTCTAGGGCCTTTCGCAGCTGGTGTCCAAGAGAGGCTGCCAGCGGGGGTGGCACTGCATTGCCAATCTGGCGGTGCTTGTTGTGGACATTGCCCCAGAACTGGAAGTCATCAGGGAAGCCCTGCATGACAAATCAAATCATTGTTGATGAGGCAGGTGCTGCTCAGACAGTTCTGCACATACTAGGTTAGAGAGTTAATGCTTGCACACAGATGATCATTGACCCAGAACACACATCTTATGCAGACTTGCACAAGGTTTGCAGTCTCAAATGCTTTCTCAGACACATTGCTTAGGTGCAACTTTGACAGGCAGTCCCAGGGGGTTTTGACTCGCTCGGGGGACTTGATGTGCACAAAACATGTGGTGCATGTAGGGTTCAGCGCTGCACCTGTGCCCGGGCGCATTCCCTGACACTGACAATCCTGTCCTGGTTGGGGTGAAAGACCTGGCCCACTTTGCCCATGGGTTGGGGGTCTGTGGTGGAGGTGGGGAAGTGGCCGTTCAGGTCCAGCCTCCCAAACAGGCCTCTCCAGCCATTGTGCCGCTCTGCAGTGTTGGGCAAACACCAGGGCACCAGTGCCTGACCCTGCAGAGTCGAAGTCACTTTGTCAAAATCTTGAATTTGTCTATGGCATGCTGCCAATCTTTGACAACGCACAGTTAAGGTGATTCAAGCACAGTAGCCCCACACAAAGGTGAGGGATTGAGAAGTTTGCTGGACCTGGGAACATGGACCTGGGAACATGTAAATGAGAACGCATGAGAAAGCCAAGGCAGCAGGCTGCAGTTGGGGCCGACAAGTGACAGCACCCCTTGCATTGGTTATGTTGGCATAGAAAAACTACAGACTAACCCAACATACATATGTACAACACAGGCTGTGAACAAGACAGGTGCCACCTTGTACATCTCTCGTGCAGGGTCCTGAGCCACCAGCTGCTCCAGGCAACGCCAGTCTGCACCAGGGACCTCCTTGGGTATGCAGCGGCACCGCTCCAGATTCAGCTCATTCATCTGCTTGCATATGTGATCTCTCAGCACTGTGCACTCCCCCCGGATCTTCTTCTGGAATGCTGAAACAGGTGGCCCTGCAAAGTCACAACTCAGCTGGGGCTGACCCTGGTTATTGTCTCATGCAGCGTGCATGGGCTCACAGCACTACATTAGGCTGCATTGCTCAGCCCAAGATGGCATACGTAGCTGCTAGTCGCCAATTAGACCAAGATGCACTGACACAGACTGATGCTAGACTGACTGAATAAGACTGGGGCTAGACTTATAGCTCACAGGCATACCAATGCCAACTCCCTTTCAGCATAACACAGGCAAGCACCTGACCACACTGACAACAGTTTTGGGCACAGGTGCTGAAGTCAGAGCCGGGAACTGTCGCAAAGCAGTATAGCTCACCTGCATACTGCATTTCTGCCTGATCATGGCCATTCTCAATGACTGGCAGGTCACTGATGGCGTCCCTCACTGTCACAGTCCTCAATGGAGCTCCCACTGATTGCGGCACTGCCGTAAACTGCATTGCAAAACCAGTTCACATCAGCTTGCGCAAGCGCAGCTTCAGAGCACAATACACCGTTGCGGTGAAGCACAGTAGACGAAACACAGAAATCAACGTCTTTACTGTGCCAGCTCCTCAGCACAAGTACTGTATAAGCTTGGGCACCTTGCAGTCTGCAACAGTCCCACAAGCAAGCCAAGCAAAGACAGGAGAGCATACACTGTTGCATATGTGCTGCATGCTAGATTTCCAAAGCCAGGCACCACAGAGCCGCAAGGACAATGCATCACATTATCACCTGCACATTGCCTGGCAGATTGATGGTGAGCTGAGAGGAGCGGAAGACATGCTGGGGCTTGGGCCACTCCGGCAGAATGTTGCCGGGAGCCACTCCCCAGATGAAGGTGCGCTTGCGAGACTGACTCACGCCAAAGTTGCCAGCATTCAGCACACCAAAGCGCACCTGCAGACAACCACTGCTTGCTTGTAGCTTTGCATCAAAACACTGCTCGCAGGGCAGTCTTGTGCATAGATGCTAGCACTTCTTGCACCAACTGCATTTGCAGCCCTGGTGCAGCCTTTGATGCTGGTGTGTCCAGGTGTGCACAGTCATCTAGTGTGCAAAGCCATCGCTCAGAACTGATCAAGTCATTAAAGCAAGAATCTTGGTGACAGCTCTGGCATGATGACGAGCTGCTGCTGTAAGTTTCCCCTCTTGTGACATTCAGAGGCATACGCTTAGACATGAGTGCAGGTGAGGTGAGAGTGCAGAGGTGTATGAGAGTGACCTGGTAGCCCATATCCAGCAAGGAGCGCACTGTCAGCCGGAAGGTGAAGCTCTTGTTATGGCTCACAAAGTTGCGCACATTCTCCAGGAGGAAGTAGCGTGGCCGGTACAGGTCACAGTAACTCAAGTAGGACATCACCTGCACCAGAAAGCAGAGCTTGAGCACAAAGCAGCAGGAGCAGATTGTTTTCATTCTTCTGTTGCATGAAGGCTTACAAACACTCATCCTAGGTTTTAATCAGCATCTGCCAAGCAAGTGTTGAGTTAAGTTGTTGAGCCAACACAGATGTTCATGCTTGACTGAATTTGTGCTCATATGGCACACATGGCATGTATGCAGCATGCCACGACCCTGAAGCACTGTACAGCTCGAGCTCACAGCTGTAGCACTGCCATGCCAACAAGACACAGCCAAGATGACTGACCATGGAATTCTGCACCATGGACCAGTTGCCCTTGTTGAAGCGGTTCATGCCTGAGTAGCCCTGGCAAGGGGGCCCACCACACAGGAAGTCCACCTCCCCAGGCACTGGCAGCTGTGCCACATCCTGCTCTGACAGAGCCTTTGCCTCTTCCTCTGCCTGGAGTCATGCCCACATTCACAGTCAATCTGGTGCTGACCAATCAGCTCAATGTTTGGTCTTTTGCTTTTGGTGTTGTGCCTCAAGGCCTGTGTATATGCTATGCGACACATCACAACGAGCATGGCCAGACAAAGCATACAGAAGCAGCAAGTCTCCTGGCCATTTCAGTGTGCGCACCCTGGCAGCCTTATGGCAGCATGAGAAACAGGTAGACAGATGTAACATTAACTGATGACATGCAACCAGCCCGAGGTCAGAAAAAGCATGCTTTGTGGTATCCTATCTATGCATGATGGCAGCACACGCGGCCAGCAGGACCATCCTGCATATGTGTTGCTGCACACTGCTATCACGGACATTTTGCACTTGACAAAATTGGCTGCAGACACCCTTGACATTAGCTGTTGCCATGTGTTCTGCTGCCCACACATACTGGTGAATGAGACCAGCAGCTCACCTCAGGAGAGGCTTTGCAGATGTCTTGCAGGCCAGCCTTGTGCATGGCTGCCGTCAGGATGACATTGCAGTTGTTGCACATGACATGAGCCTCAGGGTGGTTGAGCTTGAAGGCCTCAGCAGCTGGGTGCTCATACTCAATGGCCCATTTGCAGACAGCAGCACGCGCTTGCTGGAAGCCCTCTGACAGGCCACCACAGCCAGCAAAGATGTCCATTGTGCGCAAGGCAACGCCATCATCCTCTGCAGGAGCCCTGCAACCACAACAATGCCACAAGTGCTGAGCAATGACTTGGTTGAGCCGGCCTACAGGACCATGTGACTGTCGCTCAGCAAGTTGAATACAAGGGCATGCTGCAGGGAGGTTGTATGATCATGTTTGCTGTGTGCAAGAAGTATCAATGTGAAGTGTAGCAGATCAGCTTCAGCAAGGACCAAGCGTGGTGTTGTGCTTGCGTGGTCAATTCGCAGATAGACAAATCAGTCAGATGATCAGGGTTGGTATCTGACCTGTCACTGGCTGTGGCAGCTTCTTCTTGCACAGTTCCTTTGCCTTTGCCTGATGCAGCACTTTTGCCCTTGTCAACAGTCGACGCTTTGCCTTTCCCCTGCAGACATACACTGCGTTTTAGAATGATGCTGAGCAACAAGTTTTCTGTCTGCCACAGAGCATAGATTGCATGTGCTTGCTACATGAGGTGCTTGCCTCCATGCACCACATGCATACAAATTGCAGATCACACCAGGGGCCAGAAGCAGCTGCACCGGGATACTGTAGGACACCTGTCAGGAAACATGTAAATCTAGTGCTCAAGCAAGCCGTTTAGAGCTAATGGCAACATCCTGGGTGAATAGCAATCTTGTGATGTATTAATTGATGTTGAGTGCCCTATATTACCAGAACATATTGATGGCGACGAGGATGTCATACCTTGCCTTTGGGCTCAGCAGGCTGTGAGGGTGCCTGATGGCTGCTTGAGGATAGATCAGAAAGCTTTTTGCTCTTGCGATCAAACTGCTTGGTGCAGATAAACCGGTCCTTGCCTGCATGAAAGCACAGGGGGATTGTACATATTGCCTGCTTAGGCAAATCTTATTGCTGGAGAAAGCATGAGGTCTTGTTTCTGACATCTTGAAGTCTCTGACCAGACAAGGCAACTGAGTATTTGCCTTCTTGTTCAACTGCTACGACAACATGTACCAGCTTGCTGCTGCACTTTTGTACATGCATACACTGGTTCTGGATTCAAGCTTGCACTGAACTCACCAGGTTCACCGGCTTCCACACCCACAGAGCACTTGCCCACAAAGCTGTCCACCTCAACTGACTGAGTCTCGACACTGGCATAAACCTCGTACAGGTTTGCCCTATAGGCTGTGTCTATACTGATGTCTTCAGGACGGTAGAAGCGCTTCAGAGTGACCTTTGCTGGGACCTGACCCTGCATTTGAAGGTCACTTGCCAGCATGCTACCACACTCTGCTTTTACAAACACATTTTTTGACGCTTACAAGCTTGACGCAATAACATGCCACTGGGGTGTCAGAAATGCCTGATACGACCTTGCTGACGTGTGCAGTGGGACAGCTACGTTGTGGGCTACCAGTGGCAACATCAGTAATGTTTGGTGTGACATGGTGGGGACACACAGAGCAAAGACAGCACCTGCTTGGCTCTGCCTGCAACGCCAAAGTTGACAATCTCACCCACTCCCCATGCTCGCAAGCCAGCGTTGGTGCCTCCCTGCATTAAAATCAAGGTAGCTCATCTGCTATGCCAACCAAGTTGCTGCGCCTGGCAAAGGGCATGGGAGACTAGACAGGAATCCCACAGTCAAGAGGACAAAGATTCAGTGAACACACAATTTCACATGATTTTGGTGAAGAGACTGACAGCCCTGCGGTCTAGATGCTAAGGACAGAAGCTGCTACTCACCTTATGAAATCTGCCTTTGGCTGCATAGTCTGGCACCTCTGCCTGTGCTGCTTGCTCCAGCTGGTCAAAGGTCTCAGGGTAGACATACACCTGGTCGCCCACTTGGTAGGACACACCGTCCTTAATCAGGGTTTTGCCATCTGCAGACATGCTTGTGCCTGCCAAAGCACTGTTTGCCTCCTGCATGTGCAATATGCAGTTGTGGGCATTTGGAGCTGAAGCACTGAACACTCAAGCCAAAAGCAGACAGCTGTGCTGTTGCTTGGTGGCATCAAATTCACAGACTGTTAGTGCCATTGCATCATACCCTCTGGCTGGACTACACATGGCCAGTGTGACTCAGGCTGACCTATTGTACACACTGCTGGCATAGGCATGCAAGGCGTCACATACAACACAGGCAGCTGCGCTTCTGAGTAAGATTGCATTTGCTGCCGGCACAGGCATAGAAACACTCCCTGTCTTGGGGACATTTATGCCTCTGTGTAACTGTATTGCTAAGACAAGCAATGTGACCAAGATGGTGATCCTCACCTCTTGCTTGTGTCCTAGATGCAGGTCCACAGGGGCTTGGCAAAACATGCCCTGCTCTGGCAAGTATAGGCTGCGCCAGAAACAGCGCAGCGGTGTCCCATTGCCCTTGGCATCTGCATTGTGCTTCCTTAAAGCCTCATCCTCTGCTAGTTGCTGGCGGCGGTCTGAGAGTGACCAGGGCCGCTGCAGGCGTTGAGCATTAACCTTGTTCTGGATGTTCTGCACTGGGCTGCAGCACACAGCAGGACTGTTAAGCAGTAGCTCTGCAGTTTTTTCAGTGCCATACTTTGTCTGCTGTCATGCAAAACCAGAAGCTGTGTCGCACAGGCCTGCTGAGGCAGACGTAAGCATGCAAGCATGGCAAATTGCTGTGCATACTAGATGTCAACATGGACAAATGCCAAAAGCAAAAATGTTGTTGCGTCTGCTGTGAGCAAACCATCGCCCAATGTTCTTTGCTGTGGGTTGATCATGCACCTAGTAAGAAAGTCGCTGGTGAGGAACAGCTCAGAGTCTGAAGCAGCATCCCCAAGCACAGTCTCACAGCCTCGAGCCACCAGCCTGACTTGCATCTCCTTTGCACCTGTCATGCCATACCCAATATTGAATTGTCAGGATTCTTGTTGCTGCAAGCTTCATGGTAAGCATCAAGCACAGCTGTCGCAAGTCATCATCAGCAGTTTACTTTTGTTGAGTTTCATACAGATGACATGAGGTGAGGCCTGACACGCATGCTGCTCTTTTGGCTGCACCATGTTTGTCAACCAAGAAGCTGTAGCTGACCTTTGGTTGTTTGCCAGACGGCTTGCAAAAGGCCAAGTGGCGGCTCTGCATCTCCATCTGCTTCATCATCAGCAGCTGCAACGACTACAATATCACCAACAGCAACCTCCAAAGAAGCGATCTTGACAGACCTGCAGTTTGCACACTTTTGAAAAACATGCAGTGTCTGGGCATAACCCCTTTGACATGCAGAATGCCAAGATTGAGACAAGCAAAGAAATTGGTTGCTTCTGCCTGCATATGACCTGTGTGGCCGTACTTACACAGTCTATAACAGTCAGTTCTGTATGTCTGTACCTGTACAACTGCTCCCCACAGACACCAGCCTGAGAGCTGCCAAGCCAGGTGACTTTCTGTTGTTTGGCAGCACTCTTGGCTGCTTTCTTCTCAGTGGCAGCAGTCTCAGCAAGAGCGTTTTCCTCAGGCGCTTCATCTTCTTCTTCATTCAAGTCTTCATTGACAGGTGCAGCAACAGCCTCTGTGAGTGCCTCATCTGCGCAACAAGCTTTGCAGTCAAAGCAGTGCACTGATTGGGCTTGTGGTTACAGCCGCGATCAGGTGCAGCGTTACTGAGCAAGGACATTCAGGTGCTCGTCATGCGGCAGCACACAATCCCGTGAAAGTTCAAGGCCTGATATGTTGGAGTTATGTGCATGGTACAGTGTTGTGTTGAGCCCAAGTCAGCACACCTTCAGCTGCAGTAGATGGGAAGTAAGACTGCCAGATGGCCTTGACCATGCTGGTGGCAGTGGCTGTCATGGGCTTGGCCCGTGCACCACACGCTCGGTCCTGCATCAATTGTGACTTCAGCTTGATGTGTCACTAGATGGCAGTTTTCCAATTTTGCAGCTTTCTGCTGGCAGACGGGGCGTTTACGCATGGGTATCTTGGGTGTCTTTTTGACCAGCGCAAGTTAGCAATGCAGTAACCCTTGCACGCTACATTGCGGGCTCAAAATTCAATGGCATGCCTGACAGGTGCTAGATACAGAATTTAAAGCAGTGCCATCAGGGTACGACTCACTGGTAATCTAACCCTGACTCTCACCTTCATAGGGTTGCGGTTGACTGACTTGGACTTGAGACTCTTCTTGGTGGATGAGTACAGCTTGGAGTGCTTGCGGGCTTCCATGGCTGTCTTCAAGCTGTTCACGAAGGCACAGTTCTGGATGGCCTTGTTTGGGAAGTGCTTGAACTGGTTCAGGAGGATCTGCCCATGGACCACTATGAACCTTTCCACACTAGCTAGCTGCATCATGACAGCTGTGATCAGCATTGCAGAGCAGCTGACAACTCAGCTGCAGCATCTGGCATCTTACTGGCACAGATGTAATGATGACACACCCTTCTTGCATTGTAAGCACATCTCAGCTGTGTTCCAGACTCTCACAGTCTTAGTTCAGCAAAAAAGCTGACGGTTTTGGCACGTGCCCATCATGGCTCAGCTAAGCCCAGAGCAATGCAGTCACTGACATTTTGCATATAGACAAGAGTGGACACAATGATGTTATGGCTGTCGATGGTCGTGAGACCATAGAGCTGTCTATAGAGGGTAAAGGTTGGCCTGAATGTCACCAGTGTAATAAGCAATCAGACAGTAAGTTGATTATCATACCTGTTTAGAGATGAAGATAGGCTCTGTTGATGGCAGAGCTGCTAGCCGCTTCAAGATGTCAGAGAATGACAGGCGTGATGCTCTTGCCTGCGCGGGCATGCAAAAAGACGTCTGACACTAGAACAGGGGCATTGTCAACCCATCTGGCAACTAGAGCAGATGCTGATAGCTGCATCAGATATGACAGACCTCTTTCACATTGACAGCATTGTGCAGTGCGTGTCAGCTGCACTGAGGCCTTGATCACAAATGCTAGTTACTGCACAACACCTGGATATTGGATATTGCACTTTGCAAGACTGCTGCAGGATGATGTACACTGTCCCTGAGCCCTCAGATCACAGTGCCACAACTTTGCTCAGACTTAGATCCCTGCAATCATACCTCTTCCACCAGCATGTGAATGACCTTGACAGCCACTCGACAAGTCTTCAGCACTGTGGCAAACCATGGGGCGTACTCAGTGGCAGGCCTGCATGAAACAGGACCTCAACTGCAAAACAGTGATAGGCTTACCAACATGACAGGCACTGCAATTTCGTCAGTACATCAGCGTGAGCACCAATTACAAAAGCCATTAAGGAGGTCTTTGCGTAGAGGTCACTTACTGTGAAAGGCGGTACCATGCCACATCAGTGCGCATGGAAATGAACAGCATGTCACAGCTGAACTCCACGATCCACTCCCTGATTTGACTCAGGTACAGGCGCATGCCCCCAGCAGCAGGGCCGCTGCCTGACGGGCCAGCTTCACCAGAAGAGCCCCCTGCTGCTGCCTCATCATTGTTGTCTGTAAGCATGAAACAGTTTGTGCTCAGTGTTCATCTCATTACAGGTTTCCACTGCATCAGCTGTTGCACAGGGTAGCACAGCTAAGACAACTGCATCTTTGGGCATCTTCTTTTGCTTCATTGTGAAGTAATCAGCAAAGCGTATGATGATGCACAACAGTCCGTCGGATTGCTGGCAGCTTCAGTTGACATATTTGCATCATGCACATGTGGCTGGAGAATCAAATGCAATGTTGCGTCAGAAGAGAGCTGGGAGCACAATAGAGACTTGCCTGCATTCAGTGCTTGGCCCCCAGCCCATTCACCATCATCATCCAGCACATTCCCAGAAGCATACAAGTCAACATCAGGATCCACTCCGCTCCACATAGGCAACAGCTCCAGACTGGAGCAGAAGCCCTCAGAATTGTACACTGCAAAGTCTGACAGTACACGGCGAGGCAAGTCTTCTGGTGGCAGGTCCATTGCATCCTCATCCATGAGTACCAGCTCATCCATTTCATCATCAACCTGCAACATGGGTCATTGATCATGTTGTATTGTCAAGGCCTTGCGGGTTGAGATGCATGGCAGCAAAAAGGACATGAGAGCTGCTGCACATGGATTTGTGCAGTGCAAGTGGTGGACTCAATCTGATGCACAGTGCATGTTCAAGAGTGACTGCTGGTATGTGATGTGGCACAATCATGATGGCACTGCCCCAACTGGTCTCAACTGCACTGGCAAGCAGCTATATGCAGGGTGTACCTTGTCATACTGCTTGGGCTCAGGGTAGTCGTCAGCAATCTCAGCCTCGCTGATCTTGATGTACACTTGCTGCTTTCCACCTGTGCGCCTGCGGCCATAGCAGCCCTTTTACACGCCTTTCACATTGCCAGAACATGCGTCACCGCACAAATTAGCTTGACATATCGTCTGACTTAAAGTTTCTGCATTTCTGGGCTATGTTTTGCCAGAGAGAGATACATAAGATACTCATGTCTGCTGTGACACAGGCAGTCAGCCTACTGAAGCCGATATCGGACACAAAGCGTGCCTCCAGGCAAACATGCATATGTATATATATCTACACATATATACCACTAATCACATGACAGACTGACATGACAGCAGTGGCAGAGGCTAACCTGGGACCACCTCTGACTTCCTGAGCATCCAGCTTGGCCTGCAGCTGCCGGGCATAGTCAGCATCTGCCTGCTGCTGCTTCTCCTCTGCATTCAGGGATGGTCTCTCCTCAGCTGCTGTTGCGGACCTCTCCTTGATGCTGATGCCACCATTGGGGTTGTGACTACGCAAACTGTTGACCTGCAGAGTGCACCGCTGCAATTCAGGCAATTTAGACAATCACAGGACATTGACACCAGGGTGCCACATGCCATGCAACATGCAGTGCTTGACAGCTTATACGTTGTGAGGAAAAGCTGGTCATGCACTGCATTGGATAACCTATGGCTGCAGACTAGTGTCTCCAGGACATCTGTACAGGCAGTGTAATGTTTGTGTCACTGGCTGCTCTGCCCCGCGAGATGCTCACCTCTGTTATCAGGGAGGTGGCGAAGGCTGTTGCTCCAAAGGCAAAGGTAGCCTTGCCTCCTGCTGCATTGTCTAGCATCTGCAGCTGCTCCAATAGGAAGTTTCCAGTCATGATGATAGCCTCCTTTGCAGATGAGTAGCTCTTGCCAACCTGCAGTCAAGTTCTCAGCTCAATACAGCTGAATGCATACATGGCCTGGTGACCTCAACAAGCTGAGCTTGCAAAAACATCAAACACACATGTATCTGGTTGATATCAGGTAAACGGTGTCTGCCAGTCGACACAGTCAATACTCACAAACAATGTTGCAGCCAAGGAAAGCAGCGTCATGGCAGCAGCATGCAGCATTGCCAGAGCAGGAACTCGAGTTTACCTTTGCTCTGGATAGCTTGGCTGCAACCTCGCCAAGCTCTGCATCTGGGCGTCCACCATACTTGGGATGCAAAGCATGGCACACCTGCACATGCGCAGACATTGCTGAGCTGGTATGTACATACAGTTGTATAGGCATTGCTCCCCAACACTGTGAGCTGCCCTCACAAGTGAGCACTCGTAACGGTCATTCAGCCCAAATGAATCATGGTGCATGACTGACTCTCCAACTGCAACCCAGTATTGGCATCAGGGACGTCAAAGCCATGCGTTGCAGTCTTAGTAGGTCTGCCCAGTCAGGTAACATACCTCATATAGAATCTCTGCTTGTTCAAGTATGTCATTATAAATTTTCTTGTAACCAGCTGCTGGTCTGACAAGCTGGTACTCTGACTTGTTGGTCGCCAACAGTACCTGTGCATTTGCAACAAGCTCTTGCACTGCTCACATGCAATCCTTTGTTTGAACGAGCCACCTAAGTATGACTATACCTGGACTGCATTTGCATCACAATTTAGTGACCAAGCAGTGACTGGGCCAAATTTGGCAACCTTCCATGCTGACTCCCTTTTCATGGGACCTGTAGCTGCGTGTATGCAACCTGCCACGGCAACAAAGCCCGTTATTGAAGACGTGAGACTGACTCAGACAGGCAGTACAGGTGGTAGCATAGAGGTCCTGACACAGACAAAAGTGCTGGGGTGCTGTCAGTCATTGCCTGTCATTCATAGCCATTGTTGAGCATCACCTGTGATGTACATAGAGTTGCTGTCAATGTTGATAGACTCCACTCCTTGTTTTTCACCTTGCTCATTGGTGAGCTGGAAGTCAGCCAGCCTGCATATCGCTAAAATTTGCTGTGGTAACAATGCAGGACACAGCACATGGTCTACATTGACACAAAGCTGAGCTCTACCTGCGTGGACCTTCGCCCTCAGACTTAGTTTTGTCCAAGGCCTGTATCTCATCTGCTGCAATGTGTTCCTCCTTCACCAGAACCTTGCTGCCAGGGAGGGAAAGCGATGCCTTCTCTTTATATTCCACACCTTGGGCAGCCTGTCTGCCAGATCCTACAACAATGCTTTGAGGATCTGCAGGAGCTGCTGTCCTCTCTGCAGCTTTCGGTGCATTGCTGGTAAGGTTGCTAGTTGCTTTGGCATGCCTTGCTTTGACAGCAGGCTTGTCTACAGGAGTGTCTTTTTTAGCTGGTCTCTGAGCCTGTAGTCGTGCTTTTTTGTTCGCTGGCTTTTGGTCTGGCTCGTCTGAGCGCGACTGTCGTTTGCTGTTTGTGGCCACGTTTTCTGCAGGGTGTTCACAGACTTCTGCAGATCAACGCAGACTACTGATCAACGAGTTCGTTACTGACAGATCATACCTTTGACCATGTGTACGTCTAGATA
>JAABUK010002920.1_pt1 | contig 29836 bp, 33 predicted proteins | sample 5559141 | NCBI WGS metagenome assembly JAABUK01 (sample SAMN10711869, study PRJNA513367) | rock metagenome | isolation source: Antarctica rocks | place: Antarctica: Victoria Land, Pudding Butte nord | collected 2016-01-03
CCAGGGGTATCGCCAACTCGTCACGGTGGTCGCTCATCACCACCCAGCAGGCTCCAACCGGCCACAGTCGGAGATTAGCGGTCGATCGGTCGACCCCAACAGAGTCGGCGCCCCCTGTTGCGGCGGCCCCCAGGACCGGGTTCCAGGCATGCCGGGGGCGGTTTACGCCTCCCGGTGCCCATGTGTTGCCCCGTACGGCGTCTTGGGGTGAAGCCATTGTCCTAGAGCATCGAACCGAGGTCGGACCCGTGGGTGGGGTAGGCGGCGGTGGCGGACTTGAGCTGGCGGGTGGTGAGCCCGAGTTTCATGGCGAGTCCGAGGGTGTTGACCAGTTCGCCGGACTCGGGTCCGAGCAGATGGGCGCCGACGATCTTCTCGGTTGAGCGGTCGATGAGGATCTTGGCGGCGGAGGTGGTCTCGCCGATCCGGTAGTTGGAGTACCAGCCGCTGGTGTCGGAGTAGCGCACGGCCAGATCGATGCCGTGCTCGGTGGCGTCGGCTTCGAGCATGCCGACGCGGACGAGCTCGGGGATGGTGAACACCGCGGTGGGGATCCCGTTGTAGTCGGGTGTGGTGGTAGTTGCCTTGAGCATGTTGGAGGCGGCGACCTTGGCCTCGGAGACCGCGACAGGGGTCAGCGGCAGCCCGGCGGTGTCCGCGGAGTCACCGGCGGCCCAGACAGCAGGGTTCGTCGTGCTCTGCAGGTGGGTGGCGACGTGCACCCCGCGCTCCCCCCACCCGACGCCGGCTGCGTCGAGACCGAGGTCGGCGAGGTCGGCGACGCGGCCCGCGCCGTGGACGACGAGATCGGTCTCGATCGTCTCGCGCTGGCCGGCGCGCTCGAGGGTGACCCGATACCCGCGGTCGCTCGGCTCGATCGCCGCGATGGTGGTGGACCTGCGCAGTTCGACCCCGACCCCGCGGCCGCGGTCCATCAGGAGCTCGACGAGATCGGGGTCAAAGCTTCTCAGTGGGCGTTGCCCGCGGTCGACGATGACGGTGGAGCTGCCGACGCGGGCGGCGAGGTGAGCGAACTCGAAGGAAATGAAGCCGCCCCCGACGAACAGGATGCGCGGCGGGAGGGCGTCGAGGTTCAGGAAGTCGGTGCTGTCGACCAGGTGCTCGTGGCCGGGGAAGTCCAGGGGGCGGGGACGCGCCCCGGTGGCGATGAGGAACCGGTCGGCGTCGTAGGGGGTGCCGTCGACCTCGATGCGGTTCGGGCCGGTGAAGCGAGCGTGCCCGTGGAAGGTGTCGACACCCTGGCCTGCGAGGTTGTCCTCCATGGACTGGGGGACAGGGTCGGTGAAGCCGTGCTTGTGCTTCATCAGATCGGGCCAGTCGATCCTCAGCCCAGCGTCGTTGATGCCCTTGCCGCGCATCAGGCGGGCGCTGTCGATGATCTCGGCCCCGCGCCGCAAGATCTTCTTCGGGTCACATCCCCGGAGGGCACAGGTGCCACCGTAAGGGAGGGAGTCAACGATGGCCACCCGCCAGCCTTCGGTGGCGCACTTGGTGGCGGCTGCCACACCGGCCATCCCGGCACCGATGACGATGAGGTCGTAGGACTCACTCATGGTTGGTGTCCCTTCGCGGTGCTGACGCTTCGGTCGGGTGTTGAGTCCTGAGGCGTACGGAGCGCGCGGACCCGGCAGCGGGCGGCAGTGCTCCGGCGGGCACCCGCTTACGCACCGGCGAGCACCACCCGCAGCTGCTCGAGGGTCGGTGCACCGGCGTACCCGTCGGGGGTGCGGTACCGCCGACACGTCAGCCCCACCCGTACGCCGTCCTCGGTGATCACGTCGACGCCGTCGACCTGGATGCTGGGTGAACCGAGGAACCCGACGCGGTCGGCGTCCTCCTGGGTCTCGATCGGGCGGTGGGTCACCGTGAGGTCGGGGCGCTCGGCCGCCAGCACCTGCAGGCGCTGATCCGCGACCTTCCAGTTCGGGCAGTCCTGGAAGTAGTACAGGGTGACGTCCATGACCGAGACCGTAAACCTTGATCCCCAGTACAAGGTCAAGTCGTAGGGTTCCAGGCATGCGCATCGGAGAAGTCGCCACCGCAACGGGTCTGCACACCCAGGCCATCCGCTTCTACGAACGCCAGGGCCTGCTGCCGCAGCCTCGACGCGGCACGAACGGGTACCGGGTGTACGACCCCTCGACGATCACCCGACTCGAGTTCATCCGCAGAGGCCAAGGGGCGGGGCTCACCCTCGCCGAGCTCGCGACCATCCTGGAGCTACGCGATGACGGTGCCACACCCTGCGCCCATGTCCGCGCCCTGCTCTCCGCCAAGCTGCGCGACGTCCAGACACGACAGCGGCAGCTCGAAGCCCTCGAAGCAGAGCTCGGAGTCCTGATCAGCCGCAGCGACCGACTCGACCCAGCCGAATGCACTGACGCTCAGATCTGCCACATCATTACGGCCGCCCGGTAGTCGCACACCCCGATTGAGGCCGCGCCCGACGTCCTCGATCTCGGAATTCTCAGACGAGACAAGATGACCTACACCGTCACCACCGACCGCGCCGAGACCGGCGCGGGCCACCAACCACGACGACGCCCTCGCCGAGGCGCTGACCACCGTCCTGATGCTGCATGAACATCACGCCGCTGCCGAGTCGTGCACGCCGATGGGCTCGTGCACCGTCCGTGTCGGTGACGCCGAACCCGTCCTGATCCGGGACGCGCCGCCCAGCGGCGACGACGAGCGGGACCGTGCCAATCTGGCGGCGTTTCTCACCCAGCTCTACCGCAACCTCGCCGAGGATCCCCTCGCCAAGCTCCCGACCATCGACCCGCCGGGGCCGGCATGAGCACCGGGCGAAACGACTACCGATGCGGAACCAGGCCAACCGCTCCGCGCCCACTTTCCCGGCCTGGTGCTGTCCTCGCCGCCCACAGGCCCGCGTTGGGAGAGAGATCCGGTGAAGCTCACAACGCCCTCCTCCAGTCGGTGGCGTGGCTAATGCGTCAGTCGCGGGTAGCGGACGCGCCAACCATGGCCGAGTTCTTGTTCAAGGCGCGGCTGAAGTGTTCGTCGAGCAGGCCGAGCAGCTTCTGGAAGGTGGGGTGGTCATCGAACATCCACTCGGTGTGCCCGGAGTCTTCCAAGAACACCAGTTGCTTGGCGTCCTCCGCGTGGTCATACAGTGCCTGCGCCTCCACCGGGTGGTGCAGCTGGTTCTCCGCACCGTGCACGATCAGTAGTGGGCGCCCGGCGAGGCGGTGCACCACCTTCTCGGGGCTGAAGCGCAACAGCAGGTCCGCGGACTCCAGGGTGACGCCGCTGCCGAACCCAGGAGCTTTGTACAGCTCCTCGCCGACGTAGCCGTCGGTGCGGGTGTCCAGATTCAGCCGGACGATGTCCCAGGGGTCGGTGATCTCGGAGCGGCCCTGGGTGGCGCGCAGGCCGCGGTCGGCTTCGATCCTGGTGAGCAGGCTGTTCCACGACGTTTCGTCGTGCATGTTGCGGGTGGAGCGGGTGCCGTCGCTGATGCAGTTGGCGGCGGCGACGGCGCGGACCCGGGGGTCCTCGCTGGCCTCGGCCACGACGACACCGCCGCCCATGCCCCAGCCCAGCAGACCGATGCGCGCGGCGTCCACGTCGGCCACGACGGTGAGCCGGTCCACCGCGGCGCGGACGTCCTCGGCCCAGTCCTGTGGTGCAAGCCGGCCGCGCTCGCCTTCGCTGAGACCGAAGCCGCGGTAGTCAAAGGCCAACACCGCATAACCCAAGGGAGTCATGGTGCGCGCGAACCGCTCGGGGTGAATAACCTTCTGTCCCTGGTAGCCCGAGCAGGCCACGATCACCAGATACGGTGCACCGGCCCCGCCGTCGTCGGGCAGGTGCAGATCGGCGTCGAGGCGGTATCCGTTGCTGAAGAAGGGAAGCGGTCGGGTGGTCACGAGATCCTCCTGATGTTGGTGATGCTGTGCGTTGGTAGGTGGTGTGGTCAGGCCGAGCTGATCTGCTCGGTCGATGGGGGGCTGATCAACGCGTGCGACAGTTGCGCGGCGGCGGCCTTGACATGCAGCCCGGCAGTGTCAAGGTTGTGGCCGAGGCGGAACTTGGGGGCGGAGATGTTCAGCGCGGCGACGACGCGGCCGCGGAAGTCGCGCACCGGAGCGGCGGCGGCAACGAGGCCAACCTCGAACTCCTCATCGGCGACCACGTAGCCGCTGTGGCGGCCCAGGTGCAGGCGACCCAGCAGATCGCTGACATCGCGGGGGGCATTCGGCGCATCAACACTGAAGGCGGCTCCCGTGAGCAGGCCGCGGACTTCCTCATCGGTGTGGTCGAAGAGTAAGGCCCGTCCGGAGGAGGTGCTGTGCAGCGGCGTGGCCCGGCCCACCCAGCCGACTGCCTGAATGGCCTGGGCTGGGCTTTCCGAGAGCACCGTGAGCACCTCGGCGCCCGCCAGCACGGATAGGTGGGCTCGCTCGCCGACGGTGGTGACGAGCTTGCGCAGGATCTGCGGGGCGACCGCTATCAGACGTTGGTCGGCGGCGGAGGCAGCCAGGGTGAACAGTCGCCACCCCAGGCGGTAGCCCAGAGTTTCCGGATCACGGTCGACCAGACCCGCATCGGCCAGTGCCTTCAAGGCTCGTGACACCTGGCTCTTCTCCCGACCCACCAGCCTCGCAATCTCGACGACGCCGACACTGTCCCGTCGGGTCACCGCATCCGAGCCCAAGGTGACCAAGATCGCGATCGCTCGCTGTAGCGTGCTCGCTCCCTCATCAGCCATGGGACGGAAGAGTGAACCCCCCGCTCCGATATCGCAACCCCTGTTGCTTCATAAGCAACGACCGGTGGGGCCGCTACGTGACGCATCCTCGTCGGCAGCGCGGAGGCCAACGCATTCCGTGCCGCGTTGCTACATGCGCACCGAGGGTTGCGAAGGCGCGGTCGATTCGGCTAAATCTGGTTGCGCTGCGGAGTTTCTCCGACGCGGTGCTGCGCGCTAGCGGAATCAGCGCACTGTGGCGTCGACGACGAGGTCGCCGCACGCGCGCGGATGCCGTCTGAAGTAGCTGGCACGCCAACGAAGAGACCATGAGGGTTTGATGAACGGCCAGCAGAGGCACGGCACGACGATGAGCGCTGCTGGCGCCGTCTCCGACGAGGTTGCGGCGGCGCTGCGGAGCGCGGTGCCCGCCGTCCGCGCTGCAGCTGTAGGCACCGTGGTCCTCGCGGACGGCTTCTCCTGCCGAACCCAGCTCGAACAACTCGCCGACCACCCCAGCGTGCATCTGGCCGAGCTCCTCGCTGCACACTTGACCAGCCTTGATCAACAGCCACCACGATGACCGCAGGCTGCCCGCACAGCACAGCACAGCACAGCACAGCACAGCACAGCACAGATCGGACGGTGAACTGGTGCGGATAGCGCTGGGCCAGATCGACAGCGCGCTCGGCGATGTCGCGGCCAATGTTGAGCAGATGCGAGAACGAGTCAGGCAGGCCACGTTTGCCGGGGCCGATCTCACGGTGTTTCCTGAGCTGGCCATGCACGGCTACGCGCTGGGCTACGCCGGCGGTGACCGTTCCGTGTGTGCCCGCGACGAGCGGCTGACTGCGCTGTCGGAGCCCGGTTCGGACGTGCTTGTCGGCTTCCACGAGGACGGAGGTCTGCGGACCTACAATGCGGCCGCCTACGTCTCCGCGGGCGCGGTGGTACATACCCACCGCAAGCTGTACTTGCCGAACTACTCGGTGTGGGAGGAACGCAAACACGCCAGCCCAGGCCAGTCGATGCGTGCGTTCAATACCCGCTTCGGCCGGATGGCCACCCTCATTTGCAACGATGCGTGGCAGCCGGTGCTGTCCTGGTTGGCGACCCAGGACGGCGCGGACATACTGCTGGTCCCAACCAACAGTGCCGCCGCGTTCGGGCCCGAGACCGTGGACGTCGTCACCTACTGGGACCAGTTGCTGAGCTTCACCGCACGGATGCAGCAATGCTGGGTGGTTTTCGTCAACCGCGTCGGCACCGAGGCCGGCGCCAGCTTCTGGGGTGGCTCCCGGGTCGTGTCTCCCACTGGTGAGGTCATCGCCCAGGCGCCGCTATGGGAACCGTCGTTGACCCTCGTCGACATCGACGTATCCGCGGTGCGTCGGCGACGCCGGGAGGGGGTGGCGCTGACCGGCGAAGCGCGTCTGGGCCTCATCGAGCGTGAGGTGCACCGCCTGATCGGTGAAGGCGGAGACGCCTGAGCAGGTGCGCCCAGGGTAACCAACCGTTGCCAACACCACGCTCGATCGACACGCTGGAGCCCATGTTCGACCTTCACGTCCACGCCGCACCCGACGTCGTAGCGCGCGCTGGCGACGACGTCCAAGTTCTGCGCTGGTACCAGGAAGCGGGCTTCACCGGGTGCGTGCTCAAAGCCCACTACGACGCCACCGCAGGACGCGCACACGCCGCGAGCCAAGGAACAGGTTTGCGGGTCTATGGGGGTCTGGCCCTGAACCAGCATGTTGGCGGAATCAATCCCGCCGCCGTACGAGCCGCACTGGCCATGGGGGCCCGCATGATCTGGATGCCCACCGCGGACTCCCACACTCAGCAGACCGCCAGACTGCCCCGACTCTGCGGTGAAACCAACGGACTACCCGACACCACCTACGCGATCCCCCCGGTCGACTGGTCAATGGCCGAGCACATCCACCAGATCCTCACCTTCATCGCGGAAGCCGACGCCGTGCTCGCCACCGGCCACCTCAGCACCGCCGAGGTCAAATGGCTCCTGCCGGTCGCGCGACAGGCGGGGGTACGAAGGCTGCTGCTCACCCACCCGAGCTACACGGTGCCGGCGATGACGCCGGCCGCCGCGGCCGAGCTCACTGCCCAAGGTGCGTACGCCGAAGTCACCGCCTACCAACTCCTCCATCAACCCGACTGCGACGCAGCCAGACTCGCCGCGTTCATCCGTGTCGTCGGCTACGACCGAACCATCCTGTCTTCCGACGCCGGACAACCCAACAGCCCGACCCCACCGCAGGCTCTGCACCAACTCATCGACGCCCTGACCAGCGAAGGACTCGACCCCCACGCGCTCCTCGCCTGCGCCTCGGAGATTCCCGAGCGCCTCGTCACGCCCTGACTCCGCTGATCAGCACGATGATGGGGGCTTATCAGGGTCATCGACGTCAGGCCACGGCGACAGCTCGTCGACCAAAGCAACGACGAAAATGCCGAGGGCATACGCGATCTGGTCGCTGCGTTCGGGATGGTGTGCTTGATCTTCACCGCCGAAGATCCGTTCGCAGCCGGCGGCGGTCAGCGCGTTGTGCTGGGTTTCGAGGGATTGGTGGTCGGTGGAGACCCGCTGTCTAGCATCACTCCAGCCTTGATCCGGGGGTCGGACAGGTCCGTGGGCTGGATGACGGCGAACCCGTGGGCGGCCCAGAAGTCGGCGAGCGGCCCGTACCCGTTAAGAGAGGCGAGGAAGTTCGTGACCCCGTGCCCGTGGGAGAGCAGGATGATGGGCAGGTCGTCGCCGCTCGCCGGTACCGCCACCTTCAGCTCGAGGTCCACGGGGCGGCCGGGGACCTTTAGGACCACCGCGCTGTAGGAGATCACTGCCGTGGGATCGTTGACCGGGATGGTGCCCGCTTCGGTGAATGGTGCGCTCATCGCATGTAGCTCCTCAACTCGAAACGGATTGGCTGTCCGGTACGCTGGCGAGTATTGGTTCACTTGGCAACGATCGTCGTCGTGAGGAGTCGTCGATGACCGCAAACCACGTGCGCATGCGGGGTCGCGACGCGAGCGAAGAGCACCGCGGTGCGAGCTCGCTCGAGCTGCTATTCGACCTGACGTTCGTGGTCGCCATCGCGCAGCTGGCGCTGCAGCTCTCGCACGGTGGTGACGAGGTCACCGGACCCGAGAAGATTGGTCCGTACCTGATGGTGTTCTTCGCCATCTGGTGGGCGTGGATCAGCTCACCTGGTTCGCGTCGGCCTACGACACCGATGACGTGCTCTACCGGGTGTTCGCCGGTGCGGCGACGTGAGACCGTCCCGGCGCGCTGACGCGGCCCGCAACCGGACCCGGATCCTCGACGTGGCCCGCGCGGCCTTCGCCGAGAGCGGCGCCTCGACGTCGATGGCGGAGATCGCGCGCCGCGCCGACCTCGGGATGGCGACAACTCTACCGGAACTTCTCGGGTAAGCAGGAGCTCCTCGAGGCGCTCTACGTCGACGAGGTCGACGCGATCTGCGCTGCTGCCAGGGTCGATCCCGGCCAGGCTGCGGGCGAGGCATTCGCGGTCTGGCTCGGACGCTTCGTCGCCTTCGCGGGCGCCAAGCGGCCCCTCTTCCTGCTGTTGATGGTCGACTCCGACCTCACCAACCCGGTGTTCGACAGCAGCCGCGATCGGGTGCTCGCCGCCGGAGGTCCGCTCTTCGAGGCGGCACGAGCGCAGGGAGCCGTCCACGACGAGCTGACTCTGGAGCAAATGCTCGACCTGCTGGTGGCCATCGCGACGATCAGCGACGACCTCGAGCGCCTCGAGCCCCTCTGGCGTGCGGCTCTGCGCGGTTTCCGTCGCGGGGACTAATCGACGCCGGCCCATGCCGATCGCCCGGTGCGCCTACCCCTTGCCAGGGCCGTGACCGATGGATAACGTCGTGATACGGATAGACTATCCGGATCCGGGGGGCGGTACCACGGCGATGACCGCGACCGCGAGGGTGACCTCCCCTGGTAGAGCTCGACAACGAAAGGCCGCCGATTACGTGGCGCTGCTGGAGGCGGTGAAGGTAGAGATCGGGGGGCCACCGAGGTGAGCATGGCTAGCAGACGCCCGCGGCGAGGTTCGGCGCACACTTGTGGTGGCCTGTTGCGTGCTCGAAAGCGCCCGCAAGCTGCAGGACCAGCCGCTCACCGCGCGCCGGTCCGATGATCTGCATCCCGAGCGGCAAGCCACCGGTGGTGAACCCGCACGGCACGGACAACGCCGGGAGTCCGGTGACGGTTATCCGGGAGCACGAGCGCATCCACTCGATGTATGTCGTCATGGGGACACCGTCGATCTCCGGTATCCATTCGACACTCACGTCGAACGGCGGCACCTGGGTGACCGGGGCGCACAGGATGTCGTAGTGGTCGAAGAACCGGCGGGCACTCTCGTGAACCTGCCCTCTCAGTCGAACGGCGGCGCGACGTCCTCCCCGTTCAGCGCCAGCCCTTGCTCGATGTTCCAGACGACGGTGTCCTTGAGGCTGCTGCGTGCGCAGCAACGGTCCGTAGGACGAGGCGTAGGCGACAGCGCGCCAGGTCTCGAACGCCTCGTCTGCACCGCCGAGGTCAGGTTCGTCGTCGTGGACGTCGTAGCCCATTTCTTCCAGCACCGTCCTGGCGCGCTCCAGCGCGATGCGTACCTGCGGATCCACCGGCAGCCCTCCCAGGTCGGGGCTGAAGGCCACGCGCAGCTTCTCCGGAGCCTCATGCAGAGTGGAGACGAAGGGGCGGCTCGGGGAGTCGAGCGCCAGCGGAGAGCGGCTGTCCGGGCCGGAGATGGCGTCGAGGAGCAGGGCTACGTCGCCTACGGTGCGGGCCATCGGGCCCGCAACGCTGATCGGTGACCACGGGTCGCCCGCGGGCCACGTTGGCACCCTGCCCGGGGCGGGCCGCAGCCCGACCACGTTGCAGAAGGCTGCGGGGTTGCGCAGCGACCCGCCCATGTCGCTGCCGTCGGCCAGGGCAACCAGGCGCGCGGCCAGCGCGGCCGCGGCTCCCCCGCTGCTGCCACCGCTGGTCTTCGTGAGGTCGTAGGGGTTGCGCGTCACCCCGAAGATCTCGTTGAACGTCTGCGAACCGGCACCGAACTCGGGAGTGTTCGTCTTACCCAGGCAAATCGCCCCGGCTGCGCGCATCCGAGCCACGTGCAGCGCGTCGACGTCCGGGACGTTGTCGGCGAAGATCCGCGAACCGTAGGTGGTCCGCACTCCACGGGTCTCGGCAAGGTCTTTGTGGGCAACGGGGAGTCCGTGCAGCGGGCCGACGGGGCCCGACCGGGCGAAGGCGTCGTCGAGCATCCGGGCTTGGCGCATCGCGGCCTCGGCCGTGATCGTGACGATGGCGTTGACGCTGGGCCCGACTGCGGCGATCCGCTCGAGGTGCGCGGCGGTCACCTCCCGCGCCGACACGGCTCCGGCGGCGAGCAGTCTAGCCAGCTCGACAGCGGTGTGGTTCACCAGCGCGGGCATGCTCATGCCGCCCCCACGACGAGCCGGCCGTCCTGCCACACCTGGCGGATCCGTTCCCGGAGGCCGTTCAGCTGCAGGGCATCGCCTTCCAGGACGACGAGGTCGGCGGCCAGCCCGGGAGCGACGCGTCCGGTGTGGTCCTGCAGCCCGCACAACCGGGCGGCGCCGGAGGTGGTTGACACAAGAACTTGCTCGGGACTCATTCCGCAGTCCTGCATGAGTGGCAGCTCGTCGAGGTTGTGCCCGTGCGGGCCGACGCCGCTGTCGGTGCCCATGGCCACGCGCACCCCTGCGGCCACCGCGGCGCGGATCGACTCGACGTGCACCTCGGCCACCTCCCTCGCTTTGGCGACGACGGTGGGGGGCAGATTCGCTCCGGCAGCGGCTGCGGCGAACACGGCGCGGGGAGCCGCCAGGGTAGGCACCAGCCACGTCTCATGGGCCAGCATCAGCTCGATGGCCTCCTCGTCAAGGTAGATGCCGTGCTCGATGGACCGCACGCCCGCGCGGACGGCGTTCTTGATGCCCGCGGTTCCCTGCGCGTGGGCCATCACCACCAGGCCGGCGGCGGCGGCCTCGGCGACGACGACGTCGATTTCGCCGGGGCTGAACTGGGTGTGCGTCGGGGCGTCTCGGGGCGAGAGGACGCCCCCGGTGGTGCAGATCTTGATGACATCGGCGCCCGCCCGCACGAGGCTCCGCACCACCTTGCGCAACTCGTCCACGCCATCGGCGATGGCGGCGGGGCGTCCGGGGTGCGGCAGGCTCAGCGGCAGGTCGAATCCTGAAGGAAACCAGCCGTCCGTGTGCCCCCCGGTCTGCCCGATGATGTTCACCGCCAGGAGCAGGCGCGGTCCCGCCACGAGACCATCGGCGACCGCCTGTGCTATTCCGAGGTCCGCGCCGCCGGCGTCACGCACGGTCGTCACGCCCGTCGCCAGTGTCGCCTCGAGGTTGCGGGCGGCCGCGTAGAACTGGTAGGAGAACGGGCGGTTGAGGCGGTCCAGCACGTCCACCCCCGATGCCGTCACGTGCACGTGGCAGTCGAAGAACCCGGGTAGCACCGTCATCCCGGTCACGTCGACGACGACGTCACCGTCCAGGCCCGGCCCGACGTCCACGATCGTTCCGTCGGCCACCACCACGTCGGCCTGTGCCGGGGCGGAGCCCGTGCCGTCGAAGACCTGGCCGCCCTGCAGCAGGACGCGCGAGGCGCCGACTGCTCCGCTCACCGCGCAACTTCCGGGCCGGTACCGGCCAGCTGGGGCTGCTTCTCCGGCTGGGTACCCCCGAGCGCCCGCTCCAGGCCGGCGCCGACGATGAGCACGACGAGGTTGGGCACCAGGGCCAGGAGGCCGACGTTGACGTGCCCGGAGTACGCATGCCCGAAGGTCAACCAGATCACGACGGCCTCGCCCACGAGGAGACCTGCCATGACGGGCCACACGCCGACAAGCTTGCGTGTCAGCAGGGCCAGCCCGATCGCCGGGATGAGCTGGTCCAGGCCGGAGTAGGTGAGCAGCAGCAGGTTGGCGAGCAGGTCCGGACGCGCGAGGGCGAGGCCGAGGGCCAGTGCCGTGACGCCGATGACCGAGCCCTGGTTGGCCAGGTACTGGCCGCGGTCACTGCGGGTGCGAGCGATGTTGCGCGCGATCAGAGAAGACATCCCGATGATCAGCCCAGCGGCGGGCACCATCGCCGTGGCTGCTGTGGCGACCACCACGATCCCGATGAACCAGCCGGGAAAGACCTCGTGCACGAGGTTCAGCAACGCCCCGTTGCTGCTGGAACCCTTGGGCAGCACTACCAGCGCCGTGAAGCCGATGATCATCGGCAGAGCCAGCGCGATGCAGTACACCGGCAGAAAGACGTAGTTGCGGCGGACGGCCTTGGGTGACTCCGCGGACAACAGAGCCGGCCACTGGTGCGGCAGGGTCATGAACAGCACACCGAGGGTGGAGGCCACCATGCTCGAGAAGAAGAACGACGTGTCGTAGGTGCCGGAGTGGATCTTCAGCATGTCCGGGTGCGTCGCCAGAATCTTGTCGAAGGTGGCGCCGATGCCGCCGGTGAAGTGCGCGGGGGATGGTGATCACGAGCACGATCAGCACCACCAGCATGATGGCGTCCTTGAAGTATGAGGTGCTCGCCACCCCGCGGATGCCTGCCCACAGCACGAACGCCACCACGAGCACGAAGGCGATGATCATGCTCACGGTGCTGGAGCTCTTGTCCCCGGTCCCGAGCTGCACCGCCAGGCCCAGGCCGGTGATCTGCAGCTGCAGGTAGGGCAGCAGAAAGATGACACCGAACACGGCGGTGATGCGGCCGAGCAGCGGGGAGCCGTAGAAGTCGGAGAGGAAGTCGGCCTGCGTCAGGTGGCCGCGCTCGTGGGCCCGTCGCCAGATGATCGGCCCCAGGAAGTACAGCCCCACGTAGGCCAGCGGGATGTAGGGCAACGCGTACAGGGCCGCCACCCCACCGCTGAACGCGAGGCCGGCCAGACCGAGGAAGGTGAAGGTGGTGAAGACCTCGCCGGCCTGCAGGAACCACATGGTCATGGAGCCGAACTGGCGGCCGCCCACGGTCCATTCCGAGAGGTCGCCGGTCGCCTTGCGGCGCCCGAGAAAGCCCAGCACCGCGATGAGCACGATGCCCAGCAGCGTGACGATCAGCGTGGTGTTCATTTCCGCTCACCTGCCTGCTCGCGCTCGTCGGCGTCACGCTGGCGGCCGCTGAACTCCAGCAGGGCCAGGGCCGGAGTGATCGCCAGCACCCAGAATCCGCTCCAGACCAGCAGCGAGGGCAGCCCGAACCAGAGGGTCGCGGTGTTGACGAACGGCAGCCAGACCGTGGCCAGCAGCGCCACCACGGGTACCGCGACGAGGATCAGATAGCGACGCATGGTGTGCCTCCTGAGGTGGCAGGTACGGTCGCGTCCCGCTGCAGGGCGCGGACCGCGAGCTGGGCGTGCAGCAGGACGCCGTCGGGCATGACCTCGTCGACGAAGACCGCGCGCGGACTGTGGTTGTTCGGCGCGCCCTGGGCGTCGTCGCCCGGATGCGCGCCCAGCATCAGGTAACACCCTGGCACGGCCGCCAGCACCCGGGAGAAGTCCTCGGCCCCTGGGTTCGGGTTCTGCATGGGTTGATATCTCGTCTCCCCGAACACTTCGCCGATCACCTCCGCCGTGAACGCCGCGTGAGTGGCGTCGTTGACGGTGAGCGGGTACTCGTCGTGATAAACGGCTTCTGCCTCCATGCCGTACGCCGCGGCGATCTGGCGACACAACGAGGGGGCCTCGGTGCGGATGCGGTCGCGTGCCTGGGGGGAGAAGGACCGGACGGTCGCCTTGAACTCCGCCTCGTCCGGAATGATGTTGCGCCGGGTACCGGCATGGAAAGCGCCGACGCTCACCACGACCGGGTCAAAGACGTCGAAGCGGCGGGTCACCAGCGTCTGCAGCGCAGTCACCATTTCCGCCGCCGCTGTAATCGGGTCGCGGGCCAGGTGCGGGGCCGAGCCGTGCCCGCCTGCGCCATGCACCATGACGTGCAGGTCATCGCTGGCGGCCATCAGGGTGCCCGGACGGGTGGTGAAAATGCCTCGTGGAATCTGCGACGCGATCACGTGCATGCCGTACGCAGAGGCGACGCGCTGCCCGGACGCCTCGAGGACGCCTTCGTCGAGCATTCGCCCGGCACCGTCCCAGCCTTCCTCGCCCGGCTGGAACATAAATACGACATCCCCAGCCAGAGCGTCCCGGTGTGCGGCAAGTAACCGGGCCGCCCCGACAAGCATCGCGGTGTGCAGGTCGTGTCCGCACGCGTGCATGGCCCCGTCGACCTTGCTCGAGAAATCCAGACCGGTGTGCTCCTGCAGTGGCAAAGCGTCCATGTCACCGCGGAGCAGTACCGCCGGGCCGGGGCGGGCACCGCGCAGCACCGCGGTTACCGAGGTGACCGACGTCCCCGTCGTCACTTCCAGGCCAAGGCCGTCGATGGCCGCCAGCACGGTGCGCTGGGTGACCGGGAGGTCGAGCCCGACCTCTGGGTGCTCGTGCAGAGTGTGCCGCAGCGCCACCAGGTCGGCGGTCATGGCGTGGGCGTCGTCGTGGAGTCTGTCGTCGAGGGACACGGGGCCTCCTGAGTCGGCCGGATCTGTGGGTGCTCAGCGGCACGCACGTTTCCACTTCTCGCCCTACGCTGATCAAATTCGTAAGTTTCCGTCATCGAGGGGTAACCCAATGGCTGTTTCCGGCAGACTCACCGAAAATGACCTGTCGCTCCTCGAGGCCCTGCAGGTCGCGCCCCGGGCGCCGTGGGCGGCGGTCGCGCGGGCGACGAACAGCAGTGCGGTGACCGCCGCACGGCGGTGGCGCCGCCTCGTGGAGAGCGGGGCGGCCTGGGTCACCGGGGCACCCGGGGTGTCCGTGTGGAACTCGCAGTGTGTTGCCTACGTGGACATCACCTGCCGCCCAGGACAAAGCCTCGCCGTGGCCGAGACCTTGGCGCAGGACCGGCACGCCCTGAGTGTCGAGCTGACCGCCGGCGGTGCAGACATCTTCGTGACGGTCGCCGCCGCCGACCTCCGCGCGCTATCGCGCTACCTGCTCGAACGCATCGACCTCCTCCCGGGCGTCACCGACACCCGGACGCGGATCTCCACCCGCCTGTACCGCGACGGATCGCACTGGCGCCTCGGTGCGCTGGCCCACGACGCGGCGGCGGTACTGGCGGTTGCGCCCGACCCGGCTTGTGCACGTCCCGTGGCCCACCCCAAACCGGGTGACCGAGAGATACTCGTGCAGCTGGGCCTGAATGGGCGGGCTCACTACGCGGCGCTCGCGGCGGGTGCTGCGCTGAGCGAGGCGACGGCACGTCGTCGGGTGGCCCGCCTGCTCGGTACCGGCACCGTGCTGCTCCGCGCGGAGGTCGCGGCCCATCTCGCCGGGTGGCCGGTGCCGGTCGTCCTGTTCGTCGACGCGCCGTCGACCCGCCTGGTGGAGACGGCCCGCGCCATCGCCCGACTGCGCCAGGTCAGGCTGTGCGCCACCCTGGCGGGCACTCCCCCCATCGTCGTTGTCGCATGGTTGCAGGACGTCGAAGCGATCCACCGCTTCGAGACGACCCTGGTCACGGCGCTGCCGCACCTCACCGTGGTCGACCGCCTCGTCACCCTGCGGACGGTCAAGCGGATGGGGCGACTGCTCGACGCCGATGGGCGCGCCGTCGGGGCGGTGCCGATGGACGTCTGGACCGATCCCCTGGCCGTTGCTTGAGTAAGCGCACCTATCCGACATGATGGTGGGGTGGTCGACGTCCTCGTCCTGAGGCCAAGTGTGGGAGTGCCTCGGGGAAGGCAGCGGCACGTCGATCAGGATCATGAAGTTGTCACCGCGCTGGCACGGCGGTCTAAGGGTGTCAAGCCCTCCGCGGCACGGTTCAACGTCTCAGGGCACCCGCCGCCGCGGCCCAACTCGGACCAGGCGGCGCGGGCATGAGGCCTGACAACGCTTGAGTTGCCGAGGTTCTGCGTGATCTGGCATTGGTGCTTGCCCGTTCGGCCACCGATGGTGGGAACCCGGCCAGCCTGGACGAGGTGCTCGCCGCCTTCGGTCACACGCGCCAGTCGCTATCCGATGACGAGTAGGTCGCCGGTACGGGTCGAGTTCACAGACGACGCTATCGATGATCTCCGCAGGACCGGGCCCGATGCCGTGCCGCGGGTGTTGCAGAAGCTGCTGATACTGGAGACGAATCCTGCGGCGGGACAGCCGTTGGGGAGGTGAGCTGACCGGTTTCCGCAAGTTGGTCGTCGGCCGAAACACGTGGCGGGTCGTCTACCGCGTCTCCGCAAGCACTCGACGCCTGGACGGCTTACGTCAGCCAGCACCGATAGCAGGTGCTTACAGTGCTCGCGTGTCGTTCCTACCGGGGTGCGCTCCGCGTCGCGATAGAGCTCACACCCGCGACAGGTCCGGGCCGCGTCCGCGAGCACGTCAAGGCGTGCGCTGTCCGGTACGAACGCTTCTGCTCCGGTAACTGTGCTTCCTCTCGTAGTTCAGACGTTGTGTGCGCGCGGTATCCAGGACGCCTGCGTGCACTTGCCGACGACAACTTGAAGTCGGCGTCAACATTGCCTAAGCGGCTTGGTGACGTATAAAGAACTCATGTCAGAAGACGTCGACACCGGTGTGGGGGCGCCGCCGTCGATGGCCCGTACTTCTGCACTGCGCGAACTGCCGTCCACGCCGCGCGGCCTGCGCACCCGTTCGGCTCTGATCACCGCGGCGCGCACGGTGTTCGAGCGTCGGGGTTACCTCGACGCCCGCCTCATCGACATCACCACCGCGGCCAAGTGCTCGGCAGGCACCTTCTACACCTACTTCGCGAGCAAGGAAGAGATCTTCGCCGCCGTACTGGAGCTCGCGCAGGAGGACATGTTGCATCCGGGCATGCCGCACGTCGACTCCGCGGACGACCCGGCAGCGATCATCGAGGCCAGCAATCGCGCCTACTTCGAGGCGTACAAGCGCAACGCCAAGCTGATGGGTCTGCTCGATCAGGTGTCCAGCGTCGACCCGGAGTTCCGCAAGCTGCGCCAGCGGCGGTCGGAGGCGTTCATGCAGCGCAACGCCCGGGGGATCGCGGATCTGCAGCAGCGCGGACTGGCCGATCCCGAGTTGAATCCGGTGCTCGCCTCGCGCGCCCTCTCGGCGATGATCAGCCGGCTCGGCTTCGGATACTTCGTGGTCAAGGACGGCAAGCACGACGAGGTGCCCACCTCGTTCGAGGAGCTGGTGGACACGGCGACCCGGCTCTGGGTCAACGCACTGCGTCTCGCGGCGGCCACCTGAACAACTTGCCACCAGGTTCGGCACCCTCAGCTAAGGAGTCAGCATGTCTGCAGTCCGAGTCCGAACGCGTCGCCGACGCGGTGCGCAAGCTGAGCGCGCTTGCGGAGCGGGGGGTTCGCACCATCGTCGACCCCACCGTCGTGGGTCTGGGCCGCTACATTCCCCGAATTCAGCGGATCGCCGAGCAGGTGCCCGAGCTCAACATCGTCGCCGCCACCGGCTGCTACACCTACACCGACGTACCGTTCTTCTTCCACTATCGCGGTCCCGCGCTCAACGCCATCGTCGGGGCGGAGGTGCCCGACCCGATGGTGGACCTGTTCGTCACCGACATCACCGACGGAATCGCCGGCACCGGCGTGCGTGCAGGACTGCTGAAGTGCGCGATCGACCATCAGGGCCTCACCCCGGGAGTGGAGCGGGTGATGCGGGCGGTGGCCAAGGCGCATCGCCGCACCGGCACCCCCATCACCGTGCACACCCACCCCACCAGCGAAACCGCCCTGCACATCCAACGCGTGATGTGCGACGAGGAAGGGGTGGATCCGCGGCGGGTCGTCTTGGGGCACAGCGGGGACACCACCGACGTCGATCACCTGAGTGCGTTGGCCGACGCCGGCTTCATCCTCGGCATGGACCGCTTCGGCATCAACATCGAGACCACCTTCGAGGCGCGGGCGGACACGCTGGTGGAGATGTGCCGCCGTGGGTACGCCGGGCAGATGGTGCTCTCGCAGGATGCCTCCTGCTTCATCGATTGGATCGACCCAGGTGAAGGCGATGCTGACGCAGTGGACCTACCTGCACATCGAGGAGGACGTGCTGCCCTACGTGCGGGAACGCGGCGTCACCGAGGAGCAGATCACCACCATGCTGGTGGACGTTCCGCGTCGATACTTCGAGAACGCCGGGCCCTACTGACACCGCTCGAGCAAGTCCAAAACGGGTCTCGGGAGCACTCTGCAGCACCGATGTGGACGATCTCGGCGAACACCGACCCGCTCTCGAATATGACGCCACGTTCAGGTATACATAGCGGAAGCAAGGGAAGGGGCAGGTTGTGCAGGTAGCGAACAAGGTCGCCATCGTCACCGGGGGTGGCGGGGGCATCGGCGGCGCGCTAGCCCAACGACTCGCCGCCGAGGGTGCCACAGTGCTGGTCGCCGACCTCGACGAACGCTCCGCCGCTGCGGTGGCCGATGCCGTCAACGCGGCGCACCCCGGCACCGCGATTTCCGCCGGTGGCGACGTCTCCGACCCGGCGCACATCGCCCGGCTGATCGCGCAGGCCGAGGACAGCTTCGGCCCGGTGGACCTCTACTTCGCCAACGCCGGTATCGCCGGCGGAACCGGCCTGGACGCCGACGAGGACAGCTGGGACCGTTCGCTGAACGTCAACGTCCGCGCCCATGTGCGCGCCGCCCAGCTGCTCGTGCCCGGTTGGGTGGAGCGCGGCGAGGGCTACTTCGTGTCCACGGCCTCCGCGGCGGGCCTGCTCACCCAGATCGGCTCCGCGACGTACTCGGTGACCAAGCATGCCGCGGTGGCCTTCGCCGAGTGGCTCGCCATCACCTACGGAGCACAGGGCGTTCGGGTCAGCTGCCTCTGTCCGATGGGCGTCAACACCAAGCTGCTCTACGAAGGCAAGGAGTCCGGTGACCCGAAGGGCATGGCGGCCACCCAGGCGGTGATCTCCGCCGGCGACGTGCTCGAACCGTCCACAGTGGCCGACGCGGTGCTGGCCGCCATGGACGCGGAGAAGTTCCTGATCCTGCCGCATCCGGGGGTGCTCGACATGTATCGGCAAAAGGGCGCGGACTACGACCGCTGGCTCGGTGGCATGCGCCGTTACCAGGCCAAGCTCATGGGCACAACGCAATGACGGGCGGCGCCGTGATAGACGGGGCGGCGACCGACCTGGTGCTCGCCGAACGCCATGGTGCAGTGCTGGTCCTGACCTTCAACCGGCCGGACAAGCTCAACGCCTGGACCAACGAGCTGGAGGACGAGTACTTCGACCTGCTCACCGACGCCGACAACGACCCCGACGTCCGCGCCATCGTCGTCACCGGCGCCGGGCGCGGTTTCTGCTCCGGAGCCGACCTGAGCAACCTCAAGAACGTCGATGCGCGCAGCGCCGGAGAGCTCACCCGCCCGCGTCCACGAGACCTCCCGTTGAGCGTCCGCAAACCAATCATCGGCGCCATCAACGGGGTGGCTGCCGGACTGGGCATGGTGGAGGCGCTGTACTGCGACGTGCGCTTCGGCAGTGTCGCAAGCAGATTCACGACGGCGTTCGTGCGCCGGGGGTTGATCGCCGAGTACGGCATCTCCTGGACGCTCACCCGCCTCGTCGGCAGCAGCCGGGCCGCAGACCTGCTGCTCTCCGGGCGGATCGTCGACGCCGAGGAAGCGTTCCGCATCGGTTTGATCGATCACCTGGTGCCCGAGGAGGGGCTGCTCGCGGCAAGCGTCGGCTACGCCGAAGAGCTGGCAGCCCACTGTTCTCCGCAGTCGATGGCCACGATCAAGAGCCAGCTGCGCACGGACGCGGGTTACGCCGACATAGCGGCCAGGTCCCAGCAGCTGATGGTCCAGGCTTTCCACCAGCCCGACGTCATCGAGGGCGTGGCCAGCCACCTCGAGAAGCGGCCGCCGAACTTCCCATCCCTACCCCCAGGAGTTGTCGATGTTTGAGTTTTCCGAGCGCGCGAAGCAGTATCAGGCTGACCTGCTGGACTTCATGGACTCGCACGTCTACCCCGCGGAGACGGTCTACGAGCAGCAGATGCGCGCAGCGGGCAACCCGCACTTCCACCCACCCATTCTCGAAGAGCTCAAGACCGAGGCGCGGCGACGCGGCCTATGGAACCTGTTCCACCCGCACACGGAGTGGGGCCCCGGGCTGAGCAACCTCGACTACGCCCCGCTGGCGGAGATCATGGGCCGCAGCCACATCGCGTCAGAGGCGTGCAATTGTTCCGCGCCGGACACCGGCAACATGGAGGTGTTCACCCTCTTCGGCACCGAGGAGCACAAGGAGAAGTACCTCAAGCCGTTGCTGGAGGGCGAGATTCGCTCCGCGTTCGCCATGACCGAGCCCGCGGTGGCCAGCGCCGACGCCACCAACATCGAGATGCGGATGGAGCGCGACGGTGACGGCTACCTGCTCAACGGCCAAAAGTGGTTCGCCTCCAACGGGATGCACGCTCACTGCACGGTACTCATCGTGATGGGCAAGACCGATCCCGCCGCGGCCACCCACCGTCAGCAGTCGATGATGGTCGTGCCCATCGACGCCCCCGGGGTCACGGTCGTGCGCAACCTGCCGGTGTTTGGCTACTCCGACCGGGAAGGCCACGCCGAGATCACCTTTGACGATGTGCGGGTGGAGGCCAAGGATGTGCTCAAGGGTGAGGGCGAAGGGTTTGCCATCAGCCAGGCTCGCCTGGGACCAGGGCGCATCCACCACTGCATGCGCGCCATCGGTATGGCCGAGCGGGCGCTGGAGCTGATGTGCCGCCGAGCCTCCTCGCGCGTCACCTTTGGCCAGCCCCTCAGCGAGCGCGCCAACATCCAGGACTGGATCGCCGAGGCGCGGATCGACATCGAGATGGTGCGCCTGCTGACCTTGAAGGCCGCGTACTTGATGGACACCGTGGGCAACAAGGAAGCCCGGACCGAGATCGCCGCCATCAAGGTCGCCGCGCCGAACATCGCGCTGAAGATCATTGACCGGGCCATTCAGGTGCACGGCGGGGCCGGGGTGACCGACGACTTCCCGCTGGCCGCGGCCTACGCGCACATGCGCACCCTGCGCCTGGCCGACGGTCCGGACGAGGTGCACAAGCGCTCGATCGCCCGCCAGGAGCTGCGCAAGCACTGGAAGACTGCCGATGCCTGATGTGCTCGGCCTCGACCCGGCGGCGGTGACCACCTGGATCGAGGGGCTCGGTCTGAAAGTCGCAGCACCGTTGAGCTTCGAGCGGATCGGGCTGGGTCAGTCCAATTTGACGTTTCTGGTGTCCGATAGGGACGGACACCGCTGGGTGCTGCGCCGCCCGCCGCTCGGGCACCTGCTGGCCTCCGCCCACGACGTGGCCCGTGAGGCCAGGATCCTGATGGCGCTGGAACCCACGGCCGTGCCGACCCCGGCGATCTACGGGCTGTGCCAGGACCCCGCGATCAGCGAGGTGCCGCTGCTGTTGATGGAGTACGTCGACGGGCAAGTGGTGGACCGGATGTCGATCGCCGAGTCGCTGACCCCGCCGCGGCGCCGGGCCATCGGGTTGTCCCTACCCAAGACGCTGGCCACGATCCACGCGGTGGACCTGGAGGCGACCGGACTGATCGACCTGGCCAGCCACAAGCCGTACGCGTTGCGCCAGCTCAAGCGGTGGGGCGGGCAGTGGGAGCAGTCGAAGACCCGCGAGCTGCCCGAGCTCGACGAGCTGACCCGTCGGTTGGTCGCCGCGGCACCGGAGCAACGCGAGCTGACCTTGGTGCACGGCGACTTCCACCTGCGCAACGTCATCACCTCGCACTCCTCCGGCGAGGTGATCGCGGCCCTGGACTGGGAGCTGTGCACCCTCGGCGACCCACTGGCCGACATCGGCAGCATGCTCGCCTACTGGGCAGAACCTGGGGAGACCACCGGCGGTGACTTCTCCGCGACCACCCTGGAGGGCTTCCCCGACCGCGCCGAGGTGGCGCAGGCCTACCTCGACGCCACCGGCAGGGACCCGGCGGTGTTGAAGTACTGGCACGCACTGGGCCTCTGGAAAGTGTCCGTCATCGCCGAGGGCGTCATGCGCCGCGCGCGCGATGAACCACAGAACGCCGCGGAGAGCGGCACACCCACCGTGGAGCGCATCGACGCATTGGTGGCCAAGGCCTGGGAAGTCGCCGACGAGGCGGGGATCTGATCGAGGAGATGACCATGGATGCGCAGACCACCTCGCAGGACCTCACCGCACGGGTGACGGCCCTGCTCGAGCAGCACGATCCCCGGGGCACCGATGCACAGCAGTTCCTCGGCGCTCGCTTCGACGCCGGGCTGGCCTGGGTGAATTTCCCGGAAGGTCACGGCGGCCTTGGTCTGCCGCAGAGCTTTCAGGCCCAGGTCAACGCCGAGCTGGCCGAGGCGGGTGCGGCAGGTCCAGAGGCCGGGCGCAACGGTATCGGTCTGGGCATGGCGGCGCCGACGATCGCGGCCTTCGGAACCGAGGAGCAGAAGCGGCGCTTTCTTCGTCCACTGTGGACCTCTGAGCAGATCTACTGCCAGCTGTTCAGCGAGCCGGGCGCCGGCTCGGACCTCGCGGCCGTCGCCACCCGCGCCGTCCGCGACGGCGACGACTGGATCGTCAACGGGCAGAAGGTGTGGACCTCCGGCGCGCAGAACGCCCAGCTGGCCATTCTGGTGGCGCGGACCGATTCGGCCGTGCCCAAGCACGCCGGCCTGACCTACTTCCTCTGCGACATGAGCGATCCGGGCGTCGACGTTCGTCCGTTGCGGCAGATCACCGGCGAGGCGGAGTTCAACGAGGTGTTCCTCACCGACGTCCGCATCCCCGACACGAACCGGCTCGGCGCTGAGGGTGAGGGTTGGCGGGTGGCCACCACGACGCTGAACAACGAGCGGATCGCGATCGGCTCGGGTGCCCCCCGTGAGGGCGGGATGATCGGCAAGGTCGCAGGCACCTGGCGGACGCAGCCCGAGCTACGCACACCGGCGATGCACGACGAGCTGATGCGACTCTGGGTGGCGTCCGAGGTCGCCAGGCTGGCCGGCGAGCGGCTGCGCCAACGCCTGGCGGCCGGACAGCCAGGCCCGGAGGGATCGGGAATGAAGCTGGCCTTTGCGCGATTGGCGCAGACCATCTCCGGCTTCGAGGTGGAGCTGAGCGGCGAGGCGGGACTGCGCTACGACGACTGGACCATGCGCAGGCCCGAGAAGACCGACTTCACCGGACGCGAACCCGGCTACCGCTACCTGCGGGCCAAGGGCAACTCCATCGAGGGCGGGACCTCGGAGATCCTGCGCAACGTCATTGCGGAGCGGGTGCTGGGCCTGCCGCCGGAGCACCGCGTGGACAAGAACGTCGCCTGGAAGGACCTGCCGAGATGAGCTCCGACCTGCTCTACTCCGACACGGAGGAGGACCTCCGGGCCAGTGTCCGTCGGTTGCTCGTCGATCGCTGCCCGCCCGAGCTGGTGCTCACCGCCCACGACTCCGCATCCGCGGACTTCTCCGCGGTATGGACAGCGCTCGCCGTCGAGCTGGGGCTGGCTGGGCTGCTGGTGCCGGAGTCGCTCGGCGGTGCCGGGGCGAGCACGCGGGAGGCCGCGGTGGTCATGGAGGAGCTGGGCCGTGCCGCTGCGCCGTCGCCCTACCTCTCCAGCGCCGTCTTGGCCACGGTCGCGTTGCGCACCGCCGGTGAGACGCAGACGTTGGGCGCACTGGCGGCGGGTCAGAGCACCGGAACGCTTACGGTGCCGCTATCCACCGGGCCGCAGGAGTTTGTCGGCAGCGTCCGTCTCGCGGAGGCAGGTTTGGTCGGCCGGGTCTCCAGCGTCGCGGGCGCGGCGGAGGCCAATGTGCTCGTCGTCCCTGTGGTGGGAGCCGACGGTCTTGAGTTGCACACGGTGCCGCGCGCAGCGGACGGGGTGCGCTTCACCCCGGTGCTGTCGCTGGACATGACCAGGCCGCTGGCCGACGTCGAGTTCTCCGGTGCCGCGTCCACCCGAGTGGACAACGGCAACGCTGACGCAGCGGTGCGCGAAGCATTGCTGTGTGCAGCGGTGCTGCTGAGCTCGGAACAGCTCGGGGTGGCGCAGTGGTGCCTCGAGACGACACTGGCCTACGTCAAGGATCGCAAGCAGTTCGGGCGCGCGATCGGCTCCTACCAGGCCCTCAAGCATCGTCTCGCGGACCTCTGGCTCGAGTGCACGTCGGCCGCGGCGGCGGCCCGGTACGCGGCGGACACCTACGCCCGCGGTGATTCGGACGCGCAGACTGCCGCCGCGGTGGCGCAGGCCTACTGCAGCGACGTGGCCGTACACGCGGCCGAGGAGTGCGTTCAGCTGCACGGTGGGATCGGCATGACGTGGGAGTACCCCGCGCACCTGTACCTCAAGCGGGCCAAGAGCGACCAGCTCGCGTTCGGCACCGCGTACGCCCACCGCGCCCGGCTCGCCGAACTCGTCGACCTGCCCGTCTCGTCGTGAGTCCAGGTGCGCTGTTCGACGTCAGCGGCAAGACGGTGGTGGTGACCGGGGGGTCGCGCGGCATCGGCTTGATGATCGCCCGCGGGTTCGTAGAGGCCGGGGCGAGCGTGCTGATCTCCTCCCGCAAGGCCGACGCCTGCCGGCGGGCCGCCGAGGAGCTGTCCGCGGCAGGCTCTCCTGGGTCCTGCATCGCGCATCCGGCGGATCTGTCCACGCCCGAGGGCATCGCGAGTCTGGTCGGGCGGGTCGGTGAACTCGGCCCCCGGGTGGACGTGCTGGTCAACAATGCCGGAGCGACGTGGGGGGCGCCGGTCGACGAGTTCCCCGGCTCCGGCTTCGACAAGGTCTTCAACGTCAACGTGAAGGCCGTATTCGCACTCACCCAGCAGCTGTTGCCCCGGCTGCGGGCCGCGGCCAGTGCCGAGCAGCCCGCCCGAGTGATCAATATCGGTTCGGTCGACGGGCTCGCGGTATCAGCGACGGACAACTTCTCCTACGGTGCCAGCAAGGCGGCGGTGCACATGTTGACCCGCAAGCTGGCCAGCAGCCTGGCGGCGGAGCACATCACCGTCAACGCTATTGCGCCCGGGCCCTTCCCGAGCAAAATGACCGGGTACCTGCTCGACAGTCCTGAAGGCGCGGCCGCCGTCACCAGCAGGGTTCCGCTGGGCAGGGTGGGCACCCCGGAAGACATTGCGGGGGCGGCGATCTTCCTGTCCTCCCGGGCCGGGGCGTACTTGACCGGAGCCATCATCCCCGTAGACGGCGGCATCGTGGGCGCGCGCTGAGGGCCATGTCTGGACGGCCGCCGGCACGACGTCAGCTCAGAGCAGCTCTGCCAGCTCGTCGGCGCGCATGCTCGCCTGGCGAAGAATCGAGGCCACCCCGCGCCCGGGCGACTTACAGATCATCTTCGCGGCGCACGGCGGCGGTCAAAGTCCGGGTATATCGACACGGTAGCCCGCAACCAACGCCGGTGTCGCCCACGCTGAACCGCCCGACCCCGAGCCTATGGGCGCACCCGCGTCAGCCGACGCGCTCGAGCTTGGCCATCTCCTCCTGGATCATCGCCTCGTGCTGCTCGGCGTCCTCTTTGGCCTTGCGCGGGCTCCAGCGTCCGGCGGTGATGAAGACGAACGGGATGAAGACCAGCTGACCGAGGAAGCACACCCACCACCAGGTCTGCCACTGGTGCGGGTTGTCCTCCTTCGCCTGAGTGACGGTGGCGGCATGCTCGGCCAGGTACTCCTGGTCTGCCGCCGGGATCGGCTGCGTGCCCAGCTGGGTGAGCCGCCCCACTGCGGCCGCCGGGTTGGCAGCAACGCCCGCCTTGATCAACTGTCCGACGGCGGCCGCTCCGGCGGCGGGGTCGGTCGGGTTCTTCTTCAATGCCGCAAGCGTGGCCGGGGCGATCGCCGTGGCAGTCTTGATCTGCTGCGGGTACTTGGCCGCGATCTCCGAGACGCGCGGTCCCTGGTCGACCAGCGCAGACGTCGCGGGCACCACCAGGGTGAGCACGGCCAGCGCCACCGTCACCACGATCCGGATCGTCCACCCCCACACAGCCAACCCGGTCGCGGTGGCCGCCGGGTTGTGCCGCTCGACGGTCTCGGTGAAGTTCGCCATCCACGCGCAGTAGGCCAGCCCGCCGCCGGCCGCGCTGATCACGAGCACCACCGCGAACGTGTAGTACGAGGTGTCCGGCTTGGTGGCCAAGGTGGCGAAAATGCCGGTGCCGACCAGGCTGATCACCGCACCGACGATCATGAACGGCTTGCGTACCCCGAGCTTGTCGGAGAGGAACCCGCTGGTGACCAGCGCGATGGCGTTGGCGATCCAATACCAGTTCGCCAGCCCGTTCGCCCGCGCCTCGGAGTACCCGAACACGGTGGCGAAGTAGACGACGAAGAACCCGACCGCAATGTAGTAGAAGAGCAGGAAGACACTGATCGCGAACGCCGAGCCGAGGACGTCGAAGCGCAACATTTGCCGCCAGTGACCCCGCATCGCCTGGGCGAGGTCCAGCCCTTTGGCGCGGGCCTCGATAAGCGTGCGATCTCGCAGGCTGACCATCAGCTGGTCGCGCAACCGTGGGGACAACTCGCGCAGGCCGATGAGCGCGATGACCGCGACGATGATCCCGGCGATGCCACACACCCGGAACTGGAACTGCCAATCGGGGTGGGCGTCGAGGGTGTTGCTCGATACCACCGTCACGACCAGGCTGCCCAGGACCGGTCCGAAGGTCCAGAACCCCATCGCGGATGCGCGACCGAGCTGCGGCGAGAAGTCCCTGACCAGCGCGGGAGTGGCGACAAGAATCATGCCCTCCACAATGGACAGGACTGCGAACAGCACCGCGAATGTCGCTGTGTTCGGTGCATTGGGCAGCCCGAACAAGGTGATGATCCCGGTGATGAACAGCCCGAGCACGGTCAGGTTCGCCCGGCCCCACCGGTCGGCGAGGCCGGCCGCAAGCGAGGCGAAGGCGCCGACCAGGTTCCCGACCACGGAGATGAAGACGAACTGGGTGAAGGTCATCCCGAAGTAGGTGATGATCTTCGTGGCTACCGCGCCCTGGATGTACAGCTCGTAGTACAGGATGACCGTGGCCAGCACGGTGATGCCCAGGTAGGTAAACCGCATGCGGGTGTCCGGATAGCTGGACAGCTGACGATCCCACAGCCGGGCCATGCCGCTTGCCGGGGGCTGGTTCCGCGGTGCTGGCTCGGTGGCGGTCTCGACCATGGTTACCCCTCGATCAACGGCTCGTGTGGCGGACGTCCCATCAGAGCACTAGTTGAACTCGACGTCAACATCATTCGATGGCGTTGAGGTAGTCGGCGACGGCACCGGTTTCGTCGAGTTGCGCCACCTGCTCCCTGCTCCACGCTGAGTACCGCAGCGGGTTCACCTCCAGTTCGTGGCGCCAGACGCCCCAGCTCATCCAGGCGTAGTCGTTCACCTCGTCGGCGCGGGCCCGCGGGGTGCCGACGGTGCGGGCGAGGTAGACCGGGCAGATCTCGTTCTCGACCACCCCGTCGAACTCGGCGCGGTAGCGGAAACGAGGCAGTACAAGCCTGGGGGCCGTGATTTCGAGTCCCAGCTCGTGCGCGGCGCGTCTGGTGATCGCGGCGCGATCCTCCTCACCGGGCGTGGGATGACCGCACACCGTGTTGGTCCACACGCCTGGGAACGTCGACTTGTCCAGTGCTCGTTGGGTGACCAGCAGATCGCCGGAGGGGCCGAACACATAACAGGAGAAGGCCCGGTGCAGGGGGGTGTGGGCGGTGTGCACCTGACGCTTGGGCATGGTGCCGATCTCGCGCCCGCTTTCGTCCAGCAGCACCACCAGTTCTTCCATGCTTCGAGCGTAGAGCGCCCCTCGGTGTGCTGGCGGAAGCTGCGACGAGAAGCGTCGCAGTACGGCTGAAGCCGACCAACCCGCGTCACCCGGAATCGGCGCGCCGGCGTAGGGGAACACTTGTTCGACCGGGTGGTACCCTGGAACGATGACGAGCGCACTGCAGCCGTCGCTGTTCGACGTCACCGCGGACGGCCCGCGCTTTGGCGAGCTGGCGGATGCGTGCGCCCGTACCGAGTTGAGCGACGGTGCCTGGGTGGACCTGCGCAGGGGGTGGTTGACCGGCTCCGACGAGCTGTTCACCCGCCTCGTCGCCAACGTGCCATGGCGCGCGGAGCGCAGGACGATGTACGACCGCGTGGTCGATGTTCCTCGGCTGGTGCGCTTCTACGGTGCCGGCACTGCGCTGCCCGAGCCCCTGCTGGTCACGGCACAGCAGAGATTGTGCGACCACTACGCGGCGGAGCTCGGTGAGCCGTTCACCACGGCCGGACTCTGCTTCTACCGTGACGGTGCGGACGGTGTCGCTTGGCACGGCGACAGAATCGGGCGCAGCAAGACGGAGGACACCATGGTCGCGATTCTGTCCCTGGGCGCGGACCGCCCGCTGCTGCTGCGTCCACGGGGCGGCGGCCCGACGCGGCGGTACCCGCTGGGGCACGGCGACCTCATCGTGATGGGCGGCAGCTGCCAACGGACGTGGGAACACGCGATCCCCAAGTCGGCGCGACCGACGGGTCCGCGGATCAGCGTCCAATTCCGGCCCCACGATGTGCGCTAGAGGCGGGCGATCACCGCGTCCAGCATCGGCTCCGTCAGCTTGCCGGTGAAGGTGTTCTGTTGGCTCACGTGGTAGCTGGCGAGCAAGCGCACCGGCTGACCGTCCGGGGCTAGCAGCGTCGCCTCCGCGCCGTGGCCGAACCGTGGCTTCGGGCGAGGCACTACCCAACCCAGCCGTCGCGCCGACGCCAACGCCGCGTCCCAGCCGATGCTGCCAAGCGCGAGCATCGACCGAAGGGTGGGCGTGGCGAAGGCGAGGTCCCGGTCAATCCAATGCCCGCAAGTCTGACGCTCGTGCGGGGTGGGTTTGTTCGCCGGGGGTGCGCAGCGAATCGCGGCCACGATCCGCACCCCGGTCAGCGTCAACCCGTCGCCACTGGACACGCTGCTCGGTTGGCTGGCGTAGCCCGCGCGGTGCAGCGCCGCGTAGATCCAGTCGCCGCTGCGGTCGCCGGTGAACATCCGTCCCGTCCGGTTGGTGCCGTTGGCCGCCGGCGCGAGTCCGACGACGAGGATGCTCGGTTGCGGGTCGCCAAAGCCGGGACCGGGCCTACCCCAGTACGGCTGGGTGGCGAAGGACGCCCGCTTACCCTCTGCCGCAACGCTCTCTCGCCAGCCGACGAGCCGAGGGCACGCGCGGCACACCGACATCCGCGCATCCAGCTCGTCGACGGTTGCTGCCGAGGTCGCGAGACGGCGAACCTGGGACTCCGTCTGGGCGACCGGTGTAGCAGCCGTCGCGGGATCTCCCGGCCACCCCGTTCCCGGTGGCACCGGCGAGGCGAACAGTTGTCCCGTGACCGGGTGCGGGAGCGGGGCGGCGGCCATGGTCGGTCCATGCTGCCATGCACGGGTCGGCCCGGCGCCGATGTCAGGATCCAGGGCTGTCGTCACGGGCCGGTGGCTGTCGGTGCGGCAGTGCGGGACGGGTGGTTGCCGCCGATGGCAAGTATGGCGAGGCCGATCAGGGCTTGAGGCGAGTGGCTCCCCAGCCAGGTTGATCCTCGGTCCCGCTCGTGCTCATGGCGATCCGGTGCCACAATTGGTCCCTCGCAGGGCTGATCCCAGGAGGACACAGTGGTACGTAGGCAGCCGCCTCGCTTCTGTTGCTGCGCGGGCAGTGCACGCATTGGTGTAGCGGCGCGCACGCTCGCGGTTTACATTCGGGACGTCGCTGGGATCCATGGCCATTGCCTTCTACGTCATCCTCACCATTGCCAGCGGTGACGACCTCATTGCGCTGAAGTTCGACATATCGCTGAACGCGATCACCTGGTTCCTCCGCATCGCCATGTTGGTGGTACCGCCGATCGTGTTCCTGATCAGCTACCGGTTCTGTCTGGGGCTGCAGCGCTCCGACCTGCAAGTTCTCGAGCACGGTGTGG
>JAABUK010002921.1_pt1 | contig 29817 bp, 29 predicted proteins | sample 5559141 | NCBI WGS metagenome assembly JAABUK01 (sample SAMN10711869, study PRJNA513367) | rock metagenome | isolation source: Antarctica rocks | place: Antarctica: Victoria Land, Pudding Butte nord | collected 2016-01-03
TGCGCCAGGTGCAGGGGACCGCGTCCGGCATCGTGCTGGTGGGCCACGACATGGGGCTGATGGCGCAGTTCGCGACCAGCATCGGCGTGATGTATGCGGGCCGGCTGGTGGAAATGGCGCCGGTGCGCGCGCTGTTCGAGGCGCCCCGGCACCCCTACACGCGCATGCTGATCGCCAGCCTGCCGTCCTTCGGTCAGCGCCGGCGGTTCCGTGGCATCCCCGGCCTGGCGCCCTCGATCCTGGAGCCGCCGCCGGGCTGCCCGTTCCACCCCCGCTGCCCCGTCTCCGAGGCGCGTTGCCGGGCAGAGCTGCCCGAAGACCGCGCGCTGCCCGGCGGCCGCCGCGTGCGCTGCCACTTCCCGGACCGTGCGGCCGATGCCGCCTGAAGCGCTGCTGGAGGCGGATTGCGTAACCGTCCAGTTTGGCGGCGGGCTTGGCCGGCCCGTCACCACCGCCTTGCACGACGTCAGCCTGCGCCTGCCGGATGGCACGCCTAGCATTGTCGCGGTGGTGGGCGAAAGCGGCAGCGGCAAGACCACGCTGACCCGGCTGCTGTTGGGGCTTCTGGCGCCGAATGCCGGCCGGATCAGCTTCCGCGGACGGGACCTGGCCGCCACCGAAGGCGCCGCCCGGACCGCGTTCCGGCGGGAGGTGCAGGCCATCTTCCAGGACCCGTTCGGCGCCTATAACCCGTTCTACCGCGTGGACCGCGCCTTGCTGCTGCCCGCACGGCAGTTCGGCCTGGCTCGCACCCGCCCGCAAGCCTATGCGCTGATCGAACAGGCTTTGTCCCAGGTGGGACTGCGCCCGCAAGACACGCTGGGGCGCTTTCCCCACCAGCTCAGCGGGGGCCAGCGGCAGCGGCTGATGGTGGCGCGCGCCCTGATGCTGCGCCCGGCGGTGCTGATCGCGGACGAGCCGGTGTCGATGGTGGACGCCTCCCTGCGCGCAACGATACTCGAAAGCCTTGACCGGCTGCGCACGGACTACGGCATCTCGATCGTCTATGTCACGCACGACCTGACGACGGCCTATCAGGTTGCCGACCGCATCGTGGTGATGAAGGGGGGCAGGGTGGTGGAAGAGGGCGAGGCAGAGGCGGTGATCCATCACCCGCAGCACGCCTATACCGAGGCGTTGGTGGCCGCCGTGCCACCGCCCGACCCGGCCGTCACGGGGTGGCTGGAGGAGGCAGGATGACCCGCGTCAGCGTGATCGGCGCCGGCTGGTACGCCGCGCAAAGCCACATCCCCACCTTGGCGTCTATCCCTGGCGTGATTCTGGACGGCGTCTGCCACCTGGGCAACGACGAGCTGGAACGGGTTCGCCGCCACTTCGGCTTCGCCTATGCGTCCGAAGACTTTGCGGACGTATTGGCAAGGCGGCCGGACGCCGTGGTGGTCGCCTCCCCGCACCACCTGCATCATGCGCATTCCGCCGCCGCCTTGGACGCCGGGGCGCATGTGCTTTGCGAAAAGCCGATGACCCTTGACCCGGCGCAGGCCGAAGACCTCGTGCGCCGCGCCGCCCGGGCGGATCGGCACCTGATCCTGGCGAACGGCTACCACTATCTGCCCGGCGTGGCCGAGCTGCGCCAAATGATCCGGGATGGCGGGGTGGGCCGGATCGAACACGTTGCCTGCACCTTCGTCTCCGCCACCCGCGCGGTGTTCGAGGGCGAAACGGGCCTGGCGCGCTGGGGCGAAACCTTCTTCCGCCCGGACCGCATGACCTGGCAGGACCCGGCGCAAGGCGGCGGGTTCACCTGGGGCCAAGCCTCCCATTCCGTGGCCCTGCTGCTATGGCTGACCGGCCTGCGCCCGATCAAGGCATCTGGCCGCGCCTTCCCCGCAGGCGCCGTGGACCTCTGCCATGCGGCCTCGCTGCTGTGCGAGGGAGGTGCGGTGGTTGCGCTCAGCGGCGCGGCTGCCTTGCCGGAAGGGATGCCCGCCCTCCTCCGCCTGCTGATCACGGGCAACGAGGGCGTCCTGGACATCGCGATCGACGCGGACAGGGCCGCTTTGCACCGCCACGACGGCGCCCACCACATCCTGCCAGTTGCGCCGGGCGCGTGGCGGTATGACTGTGAAGGCCCGGTCCGCGCGCTGGTCGCTTTGGCGCGCGGTGGAACCGCGAAAGATCACGATCTCTCCCCCGCGTCGATTGGCGCGGCGACCGTTTCGGTGCTCGACGCGCTCATCCGCAGCCGGAACGACCAATGACTTGGCAGCGTCAGGCCGGTCGCGACGGCGTAGATTCATAGAGTTGCGGGCCGGCTCGGCGCCGAATGGGACGATGCGAGTTCGCAGCTATTACAAGGATGGGCTAACTGGCTTGTCAGGGTGTTTGCCCCGATGACATAGTTTTAGGCTCAGCGAGCAGGAGGCAGCACCGGATGGTCATCACGCGCAGGGCGGGACTGGTTGGAGCGCTGGCGATGGCATTGCTGCCCGTCGGTGCGCGAGCGCAAGGGACGACCGAGGCGGCAAAGGCGGCACTGCCTGCCGCGACCCGGGCATCGGGCGTACTGCGGGTCGCGACGTCCCTTCAGTGGCCGCCCTTTGCCTTTACTGATGCGGACGGCAAGCCGGATGGGATTGACATCCGGCTGGTGACAATGCTGGCGCAACGGCTCGGGTTGCGGGCAGATATCGAGGACACCAAGTTCCCGACCATCGTGCCCGGCGTGTCGAGTGGGCGATATGATGCCGGGTTGAACCAGATCAACATCACGGCCGAGCGGGCGAAGGTGGTGGATTTCGTGCCCTACTCCAAAGATGGGCTCGGGCTGCTGGTGCGGCGGGGCACGGCGGGGATGGACGTCAACGACCTGTGCGGCAGGACGCTGGTGTTAACGCAGGGCAGCGCCCAGGTCGGCATCGCGGAACGCTTGTCCGCCGCCTGCGTGACCGCCGGGAGGAAGGAGATCAGTTTCCTGTTCTATCCAAACAGCGCCGACACCTACCTCGCGTTGGCGAACGGGCGCGGCGATGGATTTCTGATCGGGCGGGCATCGGGGCTGAACATCGCGAAGACAAACCCCAAGCTGGAAATGACCGGCAACCTATTGAAGGAGTTTTCGACCGTGTCGGGCATCGTGGTCGCGAAGGGCAACACCGCTATGGCGGAGGCGCTGCGGCTGGCGCTGGAAGCTGCCGTTGTGGATGGCAGCTACGGACGCTTGTTGGAAGGGTTCGACCTGGCCGAGGCGGCGCTGACCGTAGACGAGATCCGCAATCCGCCGCGCGTGTAGGCTGTCTCCGGGCCTCAGCTTGTGAGCGCGACCGCGCGGGGGGAAGCGCCGCCGATCCTGCCCGCACCGCGGCCGGGGCACTGGGTCGGGGTCGTGCTGATAGGGGGGTTCGGCGCTTGGGTGGCTTACCAAGTCTGGGTCAATCCCGGGTTTCAGTGGGATGTGGTGGGACGCTACTTGCTCAATCGGCAGGTGCTGCGCGGCGTGGGCATGACGCTGGAACTGACGGCACTGGTGATGCTGGTCGGGACGGTGATCGGGGTCGTGCTCGCGGTGATGCGCTTGTCCACCGGGAAAGTGCTGCCGCTGTGCGCCTATGGTTTTACCTGGTGTTTCCGGGGCACGCCGGTGCTGGTGCAGTTGGTGTTCTGGTATAATCTGGCGGCGCTATTCCCGACCTTGTCGCTCGGCGTGCCGTTCGGCGGACCGAAGCTGTGGGAGGTGTCGAGCACGGTGGCAATCGGGTCATTCACCGCGGCATTGCTGGGCCTGGGGCTGAACGAGGCGGCGTACATGGGGGAGATCGTGCGCGCCGGGCTGCTGTCGGTAGACAAGGGGCAGATTGAGGCGGCCAAGGCGCTGGGCTACCGGCCGTGGCAGACGCTGCACGCGGTGGTGCTGCCGCAAGCCATGCGGGCGATCGTTCCGCCGACCGGGAACCAGGTGATCGGGATGCTGAAATACACCTCGCTGGCGAGCGTCGTGGCGCTGAGCGAGCTGATGAACTCGGTGGAGAAGATCTACACGCGGACTTTCGAGACAGTGCCGATGCTGATCGTGGCGGCCCTCTGGTACCTGGTCCTGGTCAGCCTCTTGTCGGTCGGACAGTTCTTCATCGAGCGGCACTATGACCGTGGGAGCGAGGACTTTGCGCTCAGGCCCTGACGCGACGCCACTGGTCCGGATCGACCGGGTGTGGAAGGTCCGTGGACGCACGGAGGTGCTGCGGGATGTCAGCCTCGATGCGGCTCGCGGCGAGGTGGTATGCCTGCTTGGTCCGTCCGGCGCAGGCAAGAGCACGTTGCTGCGCTGCGTCAATGGGCTGGAGCCGCCGGACCGTGGGGTGGTGTGGGTCGACAACGAGCCGATCGGTTGCCGGGAACGGGGAGGCAGCTGGTTTCGGCTTCCCGAGCGGGACGCGGCCCGGCAGCGCGCTGACATCGGCATGGTGTTCCAATCCTTCAACCTGTTCCCGCACATGACGGTGCTGGACAATCTGTGCGACGCGCCGGTGCGGGTGCGGGGCGAGGCGCGCGGCGTAGTTCGCGCGCGGGCCGCGGGCCTGCTGGACCAAGTCGGTCTGCGCGACAAGGCCGCGTCTTTCCCAAGGCAGCTGTCGGGCGGCCAGCAGCAACGGGTGGCGATCGCGCGCGCCCTGGCCATGCAGCCGGGCCTCATGCTGTTCGACGAGCCGACATCGGCGCTCGACCCGCATCTGGTGGGCGAGGTGCTGGACGTGATCCGCGGCCTGGCTGCGAGCGGGATGACGATGCTGATCGTCACGCACGAGGTGCAATTCGCCCGCGAAGTGGCGGACCGGGTGGCGGTGATGCTTGACGGCGTCATTGCCGAGATCGGCCCGGCGCGGCAGGTGCTTACCGCGCCCCAGCACCCAGGCGTGCGGGCCTTCCTGTCGAGGGTATTGCCGCCCGACAGCGTGCCCGCATGACGGAATGGTTGATGGTGATCGACCTGCAGCCGGCCTTCGCGCATCCGGACAGCCCCTGGTTCACGCCGACGCTGGACGGGGTGACCGCGCAGATCGCGCGTCTGGTGCCGCGGTTCGGCGAGCGGTTGCTGTTCACCCGCTTCGTGCCGCCCGGGGAGCCGTGGGGAAGCTGGCGGCCCTACTACGACAAGGCGTCGTGGGCGCTGAAGCCGGACGCGGCGGCGATGTGGGAGCTGGACTCTCAGTGGGCAGACAGGCCGAGCTTCGGCAAGCACACCTTCTCGAAATGGGGCTCGGAGGCGCGGCAATTCATCGGCGTGGACGACGTGGCCGTGTTGTGCGGCGTGTCCACGGATTGCTGCGTGCTGATGACGGCACTGGCGGCGGTGGATGACGGGGCGTATGTGCGGGTAGTGGCGGATGCCTGCGCATCGAAGAGCACCGAGGCGCATGAGCGGGCGCTGGCGTTGTTGGGCGGGCGGGCGCCGCAGTTGCGGATCACGACGGTAGCCGAGGAACTGGCGGCATGATGCACCTGGGCATGATCCTGCTGGGCACCGGTGGCCATGTGGCGGGGTGGCGGCTGCCGGAGGCGCAGTGGGGGTCGGAGAACGTGCCACTGCTGCGGCGGATCGCAGCCACGGCGGAGCGAGGGAAGCTCGACTTCCTGTTCCTGGCCGACGCCGTGAACACCGGCCTGGACGCGCATCCCGGCATGATGGTGCGGCTCGAGCCGCTGACGCTGCTCGGCGCGCTGGCGATGGTGACGGACCGGATCGGGCTGGGGGCGACCGTGTCCACCACCTATTCCGAGCCTTACAACGTGGCGCGAATGCTCGCGTCGGTCGACCACCTAAGCAACGGGCGCGCAGCCTGGAACGTGGTCACCGGATCGAGCCCGGACGCTGCCGCCAATTTCTCCCGCGACAAGCATCCGCCGCATTCTGAGCGCTACGCCCGGGCGGCGGAGTTCCTCGCCGTGGTGCAAAAACTGTGGGACAGCTGGGGCGACAGAGCGATCGTTGGCGACAAGGCGAGCGGGCGATTCGCCGACCCGGGTCTGTTGCATGTGCCGGACCACAAGGGGGCGTTTTTCCAGGTCAAGGGACCGCTTAACATCTCGCGGCCCCCGCAAGGTCATCCCGTCATCATGCAGGCAGGCGCCTCGGACGCCGGACGTGATTTCGCTGCCGCGACGGCGGAGGTGGTGTTCACCGCCCAGAGCGACTTGGACGAGGCCGTGGCGTTCGCGCGGGACCTGCGAGCGCGCTGCGTCGTGTCCGGGCGGCCCCCGAACGCATTGCGTATCCTGCCCGGCATCAACCCGGTGGTGGGGCGGACGGAGGCGGAGGCGAAGGACAAGATCGCTCGGCTCGGCGAGCTGGTCGATCCCGTCGCAGCGCTTCGCGTGCTGTCGGACCGTTTAGGGCACGACCTCTCCACCTATGATCTCGATGCGCCGGTGCCTGACTTGCCGCCGTCGGGCATGATGCAGGGACATGCGGTGCAGTTGGCGTCACTGGCCCGGCGCAAACACATGACGTTGCGCGAGCTGCGGGATTACACAGCGGTGAGTTCCGGTCATCGAGTGCTGTACGGCACGGCGGAAAGCATCGCCGACGACATGGAGGCATGGCACCGGGCGGGGGCGGCCGATGGGTTCGTGGTGCAGGTAACACATCACCCGGGGCCGCTGGACCAGTTCGTCGACGAGGTAGTGCCGGTGTTGGTGCGGCGTGGGCTGTTCCGTGCAGAATACCAAGGAACGACGTTGCGGAAGCACCTGGGGCTGGAACGACCGGCGTGGCGGGGCGGGGCGTAAGTGTCTGGCCGGCATCATGTTGAGTCATCTGAGTCAGTTACCAACCCCGCAGAAAACCTAGCGGCCTAATTTCGCTCAGGGATGTTCCGTTTCGCGACCGGCTAAGGGTGCCATCATGCGGGTAAGTCGTTGATCTGATAAAGAATGATGTCGGGCTGGCGGCGTCTTAGCTTTGGCCGGAGGTGGTATTAGAGCGACGCGAGCGGCGGTCCGGGACTGGTTCGGTGGGCGCCAGCTGTGCCCTGGCGAACAGTCCCGCCGCCCAGTCGACGAAGACGCGCAGCTTGGTGCTCAAATGCCGGTTGGGTGGATAAACCACGTGCAGGGGCAGCGGCGGCACGCTCCAGTCCGGCAATACAGGCGCCAGCCGCCCGGCCGCTTCGTGTTCGCGTGTCAGGAAGTAGGGTGCCTGGATCACGCCATGTCCCGCCAGTCCGGCCGCCAGATACGTGCCGGCGTCGTTCACCGCCGTCCGGTAGCGTCCGGACACCTCTAGCCGCTCGCCGGCGCGCGTGAACTCGAACGGAAGGTTCCGGCCCGTGCGTCCGTTGAAGTAGCCGACGACCAGATGCTCCGTCTCAAGCGCGGCAGGGTGGTCGGGCGTGCCGTGCGCGGCCAGGTAGGCGGGCGAGGCGAAGGTCGCCATGTGCAACCCGCCAATCCGTCGCGCGATCAGCGACTGGTCGCCGATCGTTCCCGCCCGGATGACGCAGTCCACGTTCTCCGCGACCAGGTCCGTCGTGCGGTCGGAGGTCCCGATCTCGAGCTGGATGTCTGGGTAGCGCGCGAAGAAGTCGTCGAGCGCGGGCAGGATGACGTGCTGGGCCAGGGTGGCCGAGAGGTCGATCCGCAGCCGGCCGCCGGGTCGCGCCTGCGAGGCGGTGACGCTCGCGTCCAGCTCGTCGAGATCGGCCAGGACCCGCACGGCCCGCTCGTAATAGGCGGCGCCGTCCGAGGTGACCGCCAGCCGCCGGGTGGTCCGGCTCAGCAGCTTGGTGCGGAGATGCGCCTCCAATTGCTGCACCAGCTTGGTCACCGTCGGCTTCGGCGCGCGCAGCGAGATCGCCGCCCGCGTGAAGCTGCCCGTATCGACGATGCGGACGAAGGCGCGCAGTGCGGCCACTTGGTCGATAACAGCCTCCTTTTGCCCGAATGCCCGGTCGATTGTTCACGAGTGTAAACAATGTACGCCCAATTCGACCATTTGTGCCATATGCGCGCGAGGCCATCTTGGCTGCACCGCAAACATCCATCGGCACCCCATGCCCATCCAATCCACACCGGAACTGATCGTGATCGACGGTGCTGCGCCGGTCCGGGCGCAGGTGTTTCAGGGCGCCGTCGCCCGCCCTGCGCCGCTCGTGCTTCACCTGCCCGGCGGCTCCTTCCTGCATGCACCGGAATGCAGGGGCCCAGTGCCCCGGCTGCTGGCCGAGGCCGGCGCTGTCGTCGTCTCGGCGGCATATCCCGTGGGGACCGCGCACCCGTTTCCCGGCGCGCTGGAGGTGCTCTACGCGTTGCTGACTGCTTTGCAGGAACGGCGAACCCATTGGGCCTCCCGCGCGTCCAGGCTGTTCGTCGCGGGCGAGGAAGCGGGCGGCAATCTGGCCACCGCGCTGGCGATGATGGCCCGCGACCGGCTCGGCCCGAAGCTCGCCGGGCAAATCTTGCTGTCGCCGATGCTCGACGCCGGCATGGCCACCTGCTCGTTCCGCGACGCCGAGGCCGGCCCGGTCGGCTGCAAGTGGGCCGATGGCTGGCAGGCCTACCTGGGCACCCCGGGCAAGGCGTCGCACCCCTACGCCGTTCCAGCCCGCGGCACCCGCCTGCACGGATTGCCGCCGGCATTAGTGATCACCACCACCGACGACCCGATGCGGGACGAGAGCCTGGATTACGCCCGGCGCCTCCGGGAGGCTGGCGTCCTGCTGCATGTGCGCGCGCTCAAGGCAGATGACTGGCCGGACGCCCTCGCCGTCGAGGCGGGCCAATGCCGGGGGGATTGGGAAGAGCCGGTCCGGGTCGCCTTCGCCGAATTCATTGCCGCCGTCACGCCGGGTCTGTCACCCGCGCCGCTGAAGACCAGGAGCTGACAATGCCCGACTACCACTCCTCCGAACCGGTTCTAGCCGCCCCGGCCGTGTCCCGCCCGCGGTCTCGCCGCGCCGGCTGGCTGGCAGGCGTCGCCGTAACCGCCGTGCTTGCCGCCGGGGCCGCCTGGCATTACGTGCCAAGCGCCGCCGCCCCGGCACCCGTGGCCGCCGCCCCCGCCGCGATCCCTGTTTCGGTCGCGATCTTGGATCAGCGCGACATCGCCATCTGGAACGACTTCTCGGGCCGCGTGGAGGCCGTCGGCCGCGTCGAGGTCCGCCCGCGGGCAGCCGGGGCGATCGTCAAGGCGCATTTCCGCGAGGGCTCCATCGTGAGGCGGGGCGACCTGCTCTTCACCATCGACCCGGCGCCCTACGCCGCCGACGTGCAGCGCGCCGAGGCCAACGTCGCAGCCGCCATCGCCCGCCTGGCGCTGGCCAACAAGGAGCAGCAGCGTGCCCAGCAGCTCGTCGGCTCCGGCTTCACCCCGCAGCGGGATGTGGACCAGCGGGTGAACGAGGCCCGCGCCGCCGAGGCCAACCTGCAATCCACCCAGGCCGAGCTCACGACCGCACGCCTGAACCTCGGCTACACCGAGGTGCGTGCCCCGATCGACGGCCGGGCCGGGCGCATCGAGGTAACGGCGGGCAACCTGGTGCCGGCCGGGCCGACCGCCCCGGTGCTCACGACCCTCGTCTCGGTCGATCCGATCTACGCCAGTTTCGAGGCGGACGAGCAATCCCTGGCCCGGGCCATCGCGACCCTGCCGGGCGGCGGCGACCTGGTCCAGCAGATCGACCGCATCCCGGTGCGCATGGGCACGCTCGGCGCCGGGGGCACGCCGCTCCAGGGCCGGCTGCAACTGGTGGACAACGTGGTGGATGCGCGTAGCGGCACGATCCGCCTGCGCGCCGCCTTCGACAACCCCGACGGCAAGCTGCGCCCCGGCCAGTTCGCCCGCCTGCGCCTCGGCAGCGCGCGCACCGAGCCGGCGCTCGCCATCGACGAACGCGCCATCGGCACCGACCAGGACCGCCGCTTCGTCATGGTCGTCGGCGACGGCAACGTGGCCGCCTACCGCCAGGTCAGCCTCGGCGCCAGCTTCGATGGCCTGCGCCTCGTCACATCCGGCCTCAAGCCCGGCGAGCGCATCGTCGTCAACGGCCTGCAACGCATCCGTCCTGGCGCCGTCGTCGCGCCGACCGCGGTGCCCATGGACCAGCAATCGAAACTCGCCGCGCAGTAGCGTCGCCACCGGGACAAATCCCATGAACATCTCCAGGTTCTTCATTGACCGGCCGGTCTTCGCCGGGGTGCTGTCGGTTCTCATCTTCGTCTCGGGCCTGCTGGCGCTCGGCGCGCTGCCTATTTCCGAATACCCCGAAGTGGTCCCGCCGCAGGTCGTCGTGCGCGCGAACTACCCCGGCGCCAGCCCCAAGGTGATCGCCGAGACGGTCGCGACGCCGATCGAAGAGCAGATCAATGGCGTCGAAGGCATGCTCTACATGGGCAGCCAGGCCACCACCGACGGGCTGATGACGCTGACCGTCACCTTCAAGCTCGGCACCGATCCGGACAAGGCGCAGCAGCTGGTGCAGAACCGGGTCAGCCAGGCCGAACCGCGTTTGCCGGACGCGGTCCGCACGCTGGGCATCACCACCATCAAGTCCTCGCCCGACCTCATGATGGTCGTGCACATCCTGTCGCCCAACGACAAGTACGACATTACCTACCTCCGCAACTATGCGGTGCTGAACGTGAAGGACCGGCTGGCGCGCATCCAGGGCGTGGGCGACGTCCAGCTGTTCGGCTCCGGCGACTACGCCATGCGCGTCTGGCTGGACCCGCAGAAGGTTGCCGAGCGCGGGCTTTCGGCCAGCGACATCGTGGCCGAGATCCGCGCCCAGAACGTGCAGGCCGCAGCCGGCGTGGTCGGCTCCTCGCCCAACGTGCCCGGCCTCGGCGTGCAGCTCTCGGTCAACGCCCAGGGCCGGCTGCAATCGCCGGAGGCTTTTGGCGACATCGTGATCAAGACCGCGCCCAGCGGGGCCGTGACCCGGCTGCGCGACGTAGCGCGGATCGAGCTGGGCGCCGCCGACTACGCCCTCCGCTCGCTGCTGAACAACAAGCCGGCCGTCGCCGTGCCCGTCTTCCAAGCGCCGGGTTCGAACGCCATCCAGATCGCCGACGCCGTGCGCGCCACCATGGAAGAGATCAAGCAGACTATGCCCGAAGGCGTGGACTACGCCGTCGTCTACGACACGACGCAGTTCGTCCGCGCCTCTATCGAAGCCGTCATCCAAACCCTGCTCGAGGCCGTCGTCCTGGTCGTGATCGTCGTCGTGCTGTTCCTGCAGACATGGCGCGCCTCCATCATCCCGCTGGTCGCCGTGCCCGTGTCGATCGTCGGCACGTTCGGCGCGATGCACCTGTTCGGCTTCTCCATCAACGCTCTGAGCCTGTTCGGCCTCGTGCTGGCCATCGGCATCGTGGTGGACGACGCGATCGTCGTGGTCGAGAACGTGGAGCGCAATATCGAGCGGGGGCTCAGCCCCATCGAGGCGACGTATCGCGCCATGTCCGAGGTGTCGGGACCGATCATCGCCATCGCACTGGTGCTGATCGCCGTCTTCGTGCCGCTCGCCTTCATCAGCGGGCTGACCGGACAGTTCTACAAGCAGTTCGCGCTGACCATCGCCATCTCGACCGTCATCTCCGCAGTCAATTCGCTGACGCTGTCGCCTGCCCTCGCGGCATTGCTGTTGAAGAGCCATGACGCGGCGCCGGACCGGCTGACGCGCGTGCTGGATGTCCTACTGGGTTGGCTTTTCCGCGGCTTCAACCGGTTCTTCGCGGCCGGGTCCAACGCCTATGGCGGCGGCGTGTCGCGGGTGATCGGCCGGAAGTCCACGATGATGGCAGTGTACCTGGTCCTGGTCGGCGCCGCCTACGCACTGTTCCAGGCGGTCCCCGGCGGGTTCGTGCCCGCCCAGGACAAGCAATATCTGGTCGGCTTCGCACAGCTCCCCGACGCCGCCAGCCTCGACCGCAGCGAAGGCGTGATCCGCCGCATGGGCGACATCGCCGGCAAGCAACCTGGCGCCATCAACAACATCGCCTTCCCCGGCCTGTCCATCAACGGCTTCACCAATAGCAGCAACTCGGGGATCGTCTTCGTCTCGCTGGACGAGTTTGGGCGCCGCACCACGCCGAGCCTGGCGGCGGGCTCGATCGCCGGCTCGCTTAACGGCCAGTTCGCCGCCATCCAGGACGCGTTCATCGCCGTCTTCCCGCCGCCGCCAGTGCAGGGGCTGGGCACGATCGGCGGCTTCAAGCTGCAGATCGAGGATCGCGCCGGGCTGGGCTACGAGGCGCTGAACGAAGCCACCAACGCCTTCGTCAACGCCGCCCGCAAGGCGCCGGAGCTGGCCGGGGTGTTCACCGGCCTGCGCGTCGACGTGCCGCAGCTCTACGCCGATCTCGACCGCGTCCGCGCAAGGCAGCTCGGGGTCGCGGTTACCGACGTGTTCGAGACCCTGCAAATCTATCTGGGATCGCTCTACGTGAACGACTTCAACGCCTTCGGCCGCACCTACTCGGTGCGCGTGCAGGCCGATGCGCCATTCCGCGCTCACGCCGAGGATGTCGGCCAGCTTAAGGTCCGCTCCGCTTCCGGCGAAATGGTGCCTCTGGCGGCCGTGCTGACGGTGAAGGACAGCGCCGGGCCGGAGCGGGCCATGCGCTACAACGGCTTCCTGTCCGCCGACGTGAATGGCGGTGCCGCCCCGGGCTTCTCGACCGGCCAGGCGCAGGACGCGATCGCCCGCATCGCCAGGGAGACCCTGCCAAAGGGCTTCGCCTTTGAATGGACCGAGCTGACCTACCAGCAGATCATCGCCGGCAATTCCGGCGTGCTGATCTTCCCGCTGGCGATGTTGCTGGTCTTCCTGGTGCTTGCCGCCCAGTACGAGAGTCTGACCCTGCCGCTCGCCATCGTCATGATCGTGCCCATGGGCCTCCTGGCAGCCATGGCCGGCGTCTGGCTCACGCACGGGGACAACAACGTCTTCACGCAGATCGGCCTCATCGTCCTGGTCGGGCTGTCGGCCAAGAATGCCATCCTGATCGTGGAGTTCGCCCGTGAGTTGGAGTTTGCGGGCAGGACCCCCCTGGCCGCGGCGATTGAAGCCAGCCGGTTGCGCCTGCGCCCGATCCTGATGACCTCAATGGCCTTCATCATGGGCGTGCTGCCGTTGGTGCTGTCTACCGGCGCCGGGGCGGAGATGCGGCATGCGATGGGTGTCGCCGTGTTCTCCGGAATGATCGGCGTGACCGCGTTCGGGCTGTTCCTTACCCCGGTCTTCTATGTCGTCCTGCGCCGTCTAACGGGCAACCGGCCCCTCAAACAGCATGGCGGCGGAACGGTTGAACTTCGCCATGCCCTGCCGCAGGCTTGAACGCGCAGACCGTTGTCCTGTCGCGCCGGACTGCCGAGGGAGCGCTGCATCCAGGTTTCCATCTTGAGCGGTCGCGCTGGCCGATAAAGGCCAAGATACACTCGCCGAATTGCGACGCTGGCCGTGCCGGATCGGCGCCAAGGCCGAAGCTGGTGGTACCCTCGCCAGCAGGCCAGATCTGCCGATGCGATCATCGGCAGATCTCCAGTATCGTAAGCAGGTAGATCCGCACCGCATCGAGGTAGTCCGCGATGTCTACCCGTTCGTCCGGCATCGTGTTGTATCGCCCGCCAGGCCCGCAAACCACGCCCTGCATGCCGGCGCGGCGATACAGGTGGGCTGCGTCGGTGCCGTAAAAGCCCGGTGGCGTCACGGCCCCCGTCGGCTGCGCCGACCCGCGCACGGCGCGGAAGGCCTGGTTCACCGCTTGCACGATCCGACTGTCCTCCGGCACCTCGAACGACGGCATCATCGGCCGGCCCACCTGGTGTTCGGGCGTAAGCGTGGCGCGCAGGCCGGGAAACCGCGACTCGAGCGCATCCAGCTCGGCGCGCAGGTTTGCGAGCGCACCCGCCTCCGTCTGGCCGGGCGCGTAGCGGCCCGAGCCTTTGATGCGGGCGTAATCGGCCACCTGTGGCGGGCGCCAGTCGTGTAGCTCGCGCCCTAGGGCGCCATGCAGCACGCCGACATGGACCCGGTTGATCGCGGCATGCGCCGGGCTCGATGCGCCGGAGAAGCGCGTCGCGTTGAGCCGCGGCACCAGGTCGCAAGCGGCCATGATGGCGTCGACCGCGTCCTCCCGCTTCGACAGGTGGCGGGTGATGCCGACCAGCTCGATGATGAAGGTGAACGCCGCCGCATGCATCGTCAGCGCCGAGAGGTCGGTCGGCTCGGCATTGACGAAGTAGTCCGCGCGCACCCCCTGGTCGATCAGCGCCAGGGTGCCGACGCCGCCCTGCAACTCGCCGACGACGAAGGTGAGGATGACGTCGCCGCGCAGCCGGACCCCGGCGTCGACCAGGGTCTTTACTGCGCAGTAATACGCGGCATCGCCGGCCTTCATGTTGGAGACGCCGATGCCGTAGATGAACCGGTCATCCACCAGGCCACCCCAGGGGTCGACGGTCCAGCCCTCGGTCGCCGGATTGGTGTCGACGTGGCCGTTGAACAGCAGGCTTGCGCCGCCGCCGGTGCCACGTAGCGTCCCGATCGCGTTGACCCGGTCGCCGTCCACGGGCGTGAGCGCCGCGTCCAGCCCCAGCCCGCGCATGCTGTCTGCCATGAAGCCGGCGAGCACGCGCTCCCCCTCCGTCTGGCTGTAGCTGCGGTGCCGGGCCATCCGGCTGAGGAAGTCGAGGCAGGCTGCCTCGTCGATGCGGGCGAGCAGGTCGTGCGGGGTCATGCGGAGGCTCCAACGGGGGTGGGGCAGGCAGCAATCAGGTTCAGGGTGTAGGGATGAGCGTCGGCGGCGGCGAACGTCGCGGCGGGTCGCAGGTCCACCAGCGCGCCCGCCCTCATGACGGCGATCCGGTGCGCGATCTGCCGCACCAAGTTCAGGTCGTGGGTGATGAACACGTAGGCTGTGCCGTGCCGGCGCCGCAGGTCGAGCAGCAGCCCGATGACCGAGGCCTGGACGGAGACGTCGAGCGACGACGTGATCTCGTCGCACACCACGAGCGCCGGATTGGCCGCGAAGGCGCGGGCGATGGCGACGCGCTGCTTCTCCCCGCCCGAGAGCTGGTGCGGATAGCGGCGGGCGAAGTCCGGCGGCAGCCGCACCTCCTGCAGCAGATGCGGCACCCGGCCAACGTCCACGCCATGCAGGCGAAGCGGGCGTTCGAGGATGCTGCCCACCGTCTGTCGGGGGTTGAGCGACGCGTCGGGATGCTGGAACACGATCTGCACGGCCCGGCGGTAGGCGGCGTCCATGCCTGACGGGGCGGCGATGCGACGCGCGCCGAAGCCGATTGTGCCGTCGAAGGCGGCCAGGCCGGTCAATGCCCGGGCGAGCGTGGACTTGCCGGAGCCGCTTTCCCCTACGACGCCCAGGATCTCGCCCGCACGGATCGCCAGCGTGATGTCGCGCGCGCCGCTCGTTCGTGGCCGGCCGAACCAGCTCTTCCGCCCATAGCGGACGCCGATCGCGTGCGCCGCGACGACCTCACCCTCCGCGGGTTCGTCGTGGACCAGCCGGCGCTCGGGCCGGGGCACGGCGTCGACCAGCGCCCGGGTGTAGGCGTGCGCCGGGCTGCGGAAGATCGTCGTGGCGCCGGCGACCTCGACCAGCCGGCCGCGTTGCAGCACGGCGACCCTGTCGGCCACGCGCCCGACGAGCGCCAGGTCGTGCGAGATATACAGCCCCGCAACTCCCGTCTCTTCCCGCAGCCGGCGGAACAGGTCGAGGATGCGGGCGCCGGTGATGACATCGAGCGCGGTCGTCGGTTCGTCGAACACGATAAGCTCGGGCCGGCACGCGAAGGCGCTGGCGATCACCACGCGCTGCTTCTCTCCGCCCGACGCCTCATGAGGGTATCGCCGCATCAGCGCCTCGGGGTCGCGCAGCTCGACCCGGTGCAATGCCTCCACCGCCTCGGTCCAGGCGGCGGCGGGCGACAGGTCGCGGTGCCGTTCCAGCACCTCGGTGATCTGCCGGCCGAGTGTCAGGGTGGGGTTGAGGCTCGCGGCCGGGTCCTGGAACACCATCCCGATGCGCCGGCCGCGCACGGCGCCGACCTGCCGCGCATTCATCCGCATCAGGTCGTCGCCCGCCAGCCGGATCGTGCCCCCGGCCTCCCGTGCATTGCCCGGCAGCGCCCGCATAATTGCCCAGGCGAGCGACGTCTTGCCCGAACCGCTTTCCCCCACCAGGCCCAGCACCTCGCCTCGCGCGATGTGCAGCGTCACGTCGTCCAGTGCGCGATACGGCCCGGCGCGGGTCCGATAGTCGAGCGTGTAGCCTGCGATGTCCAGCACAGGACGATCCGGCGAGGGAGCATCCGGCAAGGGCGTCATCGGTCGTCGCGCGGGTTCAGCGCGTCGCGCAGCCCGTCGCCGAGCAGGTTGAACCCTACGGCCGTGAGCGCGATGGCAAGGCCGGGCGAGACGATCATCCAAGGAGCCTGGTGCAGGAAACGCCGAGCCTCGCTGACCATCAGCCCCCATTCCGGGGCAGGTGGCTGCGCGCCCAGGCCCAGGAAGGACAGCGTCGCGAACAGCATGACGGCGAAGGCGACGCGGATCGTCGTCTCGATCACGACCGGTGCCGCGACGTTAGGAAGCATCTCCCGGAACACGATCCAGGCCCCGCCCTCCCCCCGGGCGATCGCGGCGCTGACGTAATCCTGCCGCCGGACGGACAGCGCGACGCTACGGGTGACTCGGGTCATGCCGGGGATGAAGGCGATCGCGACCGCCAGCACGGCGTTGCCGCCGCCCTTGCCCAGGGTGCTGACGATCAACAGCGCCAGCAGTAGGCCGGGCACGGCGAGGATGGCGTCCACGGTGCGCATGATCGCCTCATCCCACCGCCCGCCCAGGTAGGCCGACACCGTGCCGAGCGACGCCCCCGCGGTGCAGCCCGCCAGGGTCGCGAGCAGCGCCAGCGGCACCGTGGTCCGCGCGCCGACCAGGATGCGGCTCAGCATGTCGCGGCCGAGTTGGTCGGCGCCCAGCCAGTTCTGCGCGCCGGGCGGCCGGAAGCGGCCCAGGATGTTCATCCGCTCCGGGTCATAGGGCGCGATCGATGGGCCGATCAGGCAGGCGAGCAGGATGACAGCGAGGATCGCCAGGCCCAGCGACCCCTGCTGGGTGCGCACCAGCCGGCGCAGCAGTTCAGTCATAGCGGATACGCCGGTCGAGCCGTGCGACCGCGATGTCGGCCAGCAGGTTCGCCGCCGCATAGGTCGCGGCCATGATCAACGCCCCGGCCTGGATCGATGGCAGGTCGCGGCTTTGGATCGCGACGATCAACTGGCGGCCGATGCCGGGGATGGCGAAGATCTCCTCGACCACGATGATGCCGCCCAGCAGGTAGCCGACATCCAGCGCCACGATGGTCACGACCGGCAGCAGCGCGTTGCGCAGCGCATGGCGGAACAGGACGGTGCGCGGGGTGAGGCCCTTCAGCCGCGCGGCCCGGACGTAGTCGGCGCCCAGCGCGTCGATCGTCTCCGAGCGGACCATGCGGCTGACATGCGCGACCAGCACGAGGCTCGCGGTCAGCACCGGCAGCACCAGGTGGCGCAGGCCGGCGCCCAGGTCCTCCGTCAGCGGCACGTATCCCGTCGCCGGCAACCAGGCGAGCCAATCCGCCAGCAGCAGCAGGAGCAGGGTCGCGGTCACGAACTCCGGCAAGGACACGCCGAGGTAGCTGACCAGGCCCGCCAGCAGGTCCAGCGGCCGCCCGCGCCGCAATGCCGCGGCGATCCCAAGCGGCACGGCGACCACCAGCATCAGCATGATCGACAGCCCGGCCAGCAGCAGCGAGCGCGACAGGGCCACCATCATCGCCGGCCCGACCGGCTGCCCGGTCCGCATCGACGTGCCGAAGTCGCCCATGACGGCCGCACCCGCCCAGCGTGCGAACTGCAGCCAGGCCGGCGCATCGAGACCGAGGCGCGCGCGCACCGCCGCCAGGGCTTCAGGCGTCGCGTTCTCCCCCAGCAGGGTCGTCGCCGCGTCGGCCGGAAGGATCTGCGTGACGCCGAAGACCAGGATCGAGACGACCAGCAGCGTATAGGCGGCCAGCAGCAGGCGGCGCAGCAGCCAGGTGCCGGACATCGCCTATCCCCGCCGCGGCGCCCCGTCGCCGAGCGAGGCGTAGTCAAGCCGGAACACCGCGCCGCGCGGGTGGGTCATGAAGCCCTGGACGTAGGTACGCCGGGCCGATAGCAGGTCGAAGAACACCGGGATGACGGATGGCACCTGCTCGTGCATCAGCGCCTGCGCCTCCCCATACAGGGCGGCGCGCCGGGCTTCGTCCGTCGTGACCCGCGCCTCGGCTACGAGGCGGTCGAAATCCGGGTTGTTCCAGCGGGTTTCGGGCCAGGCGGCGTCGGTCGTGTACAGCAGCGAGAAGATCGCGTCCGCCGTCGCCTGCATGTTGTAGAAGCCGACGTAGAACGAGCCCTTCTTCCAGATCTGGTCGAGGTAGGTTGCGTGCGGCATCGTCTGCACCTCGATCCGGAACCCGGCGTCGCGCACCATCTCGCGGACCGCGACACCCAACTGCGTGCGCGACCCCGGGTTGGTGGAGGCGATCAGGGTCAGGTCGAGCCCGTTGGGGTGGCCGGCGGCGGCCAGCAGCGCGCGAGCCCGTGCGGCGTCACGCGTGCGGAGCGGTGCTGCGCGGTAGAACCGGTAGGCCGGGCTAATGGGCACGTCGTTGCCGGGGGTGCCGAGGCCGTCGGCGATGAACTGCACCATCGCTTCCCGGTCGATCGCCAGCGCCAGGGCCTGGCGGACCCGGACGTCGCTGAACGGCTTCTGGTCGCAGGCCATGTTGATGTTCAGGAATTGCCCGGACGGCACCCGCATCGAGGTGACGCCGCGCGCCGTCGACAGCCGGGAGTACTCCGACGCCTGTGCCGCGATCATCAGGTCGGTGTCGCCGGCGATCAGCGCGGAGGCCTCGGCGGTCGGGTCCGGGTAGACCACGACCTCCACCCGGTCGAGGTAGGGCCGGGCCGGGTCGTAATAGGCCGGGTTGCGCTCGACGACGACCAGGCGCTCCGGTTCGAACTGCACCAGCTTGAACGGGCCGCTGCCATTGGCGGCGCGGGACAGGGACGGCGTCCCGGCCTCGATGTTCGCCGCGGGGACGATCTTGGCGTTGGTGTAGGCGAGCGCCACGGGCAGGTCGGCATAGGGGCCGCGCAGGCGGATGACGACGGTGCGATCGTCGGCCGGAGTCACGCCGGCGATCGGGCCGACGTTGTTCCGCGCGGGTGAGGCGGTCTTGGGGTCGAGGATGGCGGCGAACGTCGCGGCGACGTCGCGGGCAGTGCAGGGCGTGCCGTCATGGAACACGACGCCGGGACGCAGGCGGAAGGTCCATTCGGTCAGATCGGCGCTGCTGGTCCAGCTTTCCGCGAGATCGGGCTCGGCGACCATCGTGGTGCCGAGCCTGGTCAACCCGCTGTACAGCAACTCCGCCAGCAAGTACTCGGGATTGGTGCGAGTCAGCAGCGGGTTGAGCACGCCCATCGCCTGGTCGACCGAGACGCGCAGCCGGCCGCCGCGGCGGGGTGCGGGCTGGGCCCGGGATGCGGCGGGAAATGCTGCCAGTCCGGCCAGCACGGTGCGGCGGGGCACGATCACGATCTGTCCTCCGGTTGCGGGGCGAATCCTTCGGCAAGGTAGGCGAGGATACTGCGCGCGAGGGCGAGCAGGTCGTCCATCGTGGTGAACTCATCGGCAGCGTGCACGCGATTGTCGGGGCGCGACAAGCCGCCCAGCAGGATTTCCCGTATTCCGGCGCGCTGTACCCAGCCCATGTCCGAACTGGTGGACGAACCCCAGGCCCGGAACTCGCCGGGCGCATAGCCGAACCCAGCCGACAGCGCCGCCTGCCAACGCGGCCAGTGCGGCCCGGTCGGGTCGGACACCGGCGCCAGGTGGCCCAGCAGCGCCGTCTCGATCCCAAGCGCCCGGCCGGCCGCCGTGCGCACGATGCCGTCCAGCTCGGCAAACGCGTCCTCGAACCGTTCCTCGGGGGCGTAGCGCCGGTTTACCAGGATCTCGAACTGCGCCGGCAGGGCCGAGCCCCTGGTGCCGCCATGCGCCGCGGCGACGGCCAGGTGCGCGGTTAGCGGCCGGCCGCGATAGTGGGGCGGCGGGGGAAGGGCGGAGGTCCGGGCCTCGATCACGGGCTTGAGCGCGGCGACGGCCTGCAGCACGGGGAGGGCTGCCTCGATGGCGTTGACCCCGCCCGACGGGTCGCCGGAATGCGCGGCGCGGCCCTCGATGCGGATCAGCAGGTCGAAGCTGCCGAAGCACCCGGCCCAGATGCGCGGAGCCGCGCCGCCGTTGAGGCTCAGCAGGTGGCCGCGCACCATGCCCTGCTCGGCCAAGTAGCGGATGCCGGGATACAGCCCGCCCTCTTCGTCCGTGCACAGCAGCAGGACCGGATCGAACCCCAGGGCGACGCCGTGCCGGTCGGCGGCGCGCAACGCGGCGAGCGTCGCGGCGATGGTGCCCTTCATGTCCGCCGTGCCCCGGCCATACAGGCGCGTGCCCTCCTGCGTCACGCGGAGCGGCGGGCGGACCCAGCCGTCACCCGGCGGCACGGTGTCGACGTGGTAATACAGACTGCAGGCGGGACGGTCGCCGCGGCGCTCGGCGACCAGGTTGATCCGCGCGCCGGTGCTGCCGGGCGCGCGCCACAGCCGTTCCGGCACGGCCACCCGGCGCGTCGCGAAGCCAAGCGGCCGGAGATGGCCTTCCATGAGGTCAGCGAAGGCGGCGTAGCCGGCCCCAGGCGGGAAGCTTGTGTCGCAGGCGACGAGCTGCGCCAGATCGGCGGCCATGGCCCCGGCGCCGTCACCGAGTGCCGCGAAGGCCCGGGCGACGCAGGGTGTCATGGCTCCGTTCCGCCAATCGGCATCAGAGGAATCCCTCGCCGCGACACCTCGCGCATCCTGAAGACGCTCGCGCCCGAGCGGGCCGCGGCGGTCAGGAACCCCGACCGCAGCGAGTGCCCGGCGAAGCCCGCGGGATCGTAACCGGCGGCGAGGACGCGGGCCTGCACCAGCCGGGCCTTGGGCCGCAGTCGGCGCCGGTCGGGAATGGCGATGGTGGCGCGGGCGCCTTCCTCGTCGGCCTTGCCGCGCCGGATGGTGACCCGCAGGCCCTCCTTGACCCACTCGACGTCGGACAGGCGCAACTCCACCAGCTCCGACCGGCGGAAGGCTCCAGCCATGCCGAAGACCAGCAGCGCCCGGTCGCGCCTGGCCCGCAGGTCGTCGTGGGCGATGGCGCGCAGGAGGTCGCGCAGCACGCCGGCATCGGCCGCGTGCTTCTTGACGGGCGCAACGCCATGGCTGCGACGGATGCCGGCGACCACCTCGAGAATGGCGGCCGCACCCTCACGCGCATGCGGCGGCTGCAGCCCGGCCCGGCGGTGCATCCAGCCGATCGCCGCCAGACGTCGCCCGATGGTGAGCGGCGCCGAGCCGGCTTCGGCATCGGCGGCGAGGAGCACCGCGACGACGCGCGGGTCGGCCGGCAGCGTGTCGAGGCCGCGGGCGGCGCACCAAGCGGAGAAGCGGCGCCAGTCGGAGTTGTAGGCGCGCTGCGTGGACGCGGCGCGGGACGCGTCGGCATAGCGGCCGGCAGTGCCGATCTCCTGATCGGTGACCGCCGGCCCGGAGGGTGCGAGCACGAGGGAGGGAGTGCCAGGCGGCAGCACCTGGACGGCAGGCCCAAGGTCCGGCGGCGGGGTACGGTCAGGGTCGAGTGGTGCGCTCACGAAACCGCGTCTAGCACCGTCTATACTGTCCGGGGATCGCATTTCTCGGACAGTGGTGCACCGCCGCAGGTCCATCAAGCGATCGAGCTCGGCAAGCGCTATTTGTAGTGCTCGGTCTGAGATAGGGCTGCGACGAGCCAGGCGGGCAGCCGATCTGCTCCGACCTGGCGATCGAACTCGTGCTGTCGCTGCGCCTCGTCTTCCACTTGGCCCTGCGCCAAGCCGAGGCGTTTGCCGGCAGCATCTTGCGCCTGCTCGGGCTCGATCTGTCCGTGCCGGACCACTCCACGCTCAGCGGGCGTGGACGAGCGTTAGCCGGCCGGTGTCCTCGAGTGCTGCCGAGGCCCGGCCGGATCCACCTCGTGTTGGACAGCACGGGCCTGGAGCCGCAGTCGGCCACGGGCTCGACCACCAGCCGCAGCGCGGCCGGCGCGAGCGAGATGAGCCCGGCGGAGTTCAAGGCTTTCCTGCGGCAGACCTGCTCGCTGCTGGCCGAGCACAGCCGGGACGGCTCTTTGCACATGATCTGCATGGACTGGCGGCACTTGCCGGAACTGCTTGAGGCGGCGGGCCCGGTCTACACCGAGCTCAAGAACCTGTGCGTCTGGGCCAAGGACAATGCCGGCATGGGCTCGCTCTACCGCAGCCAGCATGAGCTCGTGCTGGTCTACAAGCACGGCAGCGCGTCCCACCGGAACAACGTCGAGCTGGGCCGCCACGGTCGCAACAGGACGAATGTCTGGTCCTATCCAGGTGTGAACTCGTTCGGGCGCAAGGGCGAGGAGGGCAATCTGCTCGTGCTGCACCCGACGGTGAAGCCGGTTAAGCTGGTTGCCGACGCGACCCTGGATTGTTCGGCGCGGGGCGAAGTGGTTCTGGATGCCTTTCTGGGTAGCGGGACCACCCTGATGGCGGCGGAGCGGGTGGGCCGCCGCTGCTTCGGGCTGGAGCTTGATCCGCTGTATGTCGACACCGCGATCCGCCGCTGGCAAGCCCTCACAGGAGAGGCGGCCCGCCATGCGGCTTCAGGTCGGAGCTTTGATGCGCTGGCAAGCTCAGGTTGCGGCGGGGGAGGGGTGCCATGAGTGCCCGTCCACCGTCCGGCGGCGGCGGGCGTAAGCCTCCGGCGCACTCGCAATTCAAGCCGGGTCAGAGCGGAAACCCGCGCGGCCGGCCGACAGGGTCGAAGAACCCAGTGTAATCCGCACATTCTTGCCGCAAGGCGAATTCGGTGCTGTTGTATAGTGGTATGATAGGTGGACGGGGTGGCCTTAAGCCTGCAGCCTGTGAAGCGGCGTCGCCTGTATGAAGGCATTGTCGAGCAACTCGAATCGCTGATCCTTGCGGGAGACCTGCCCCCTGGATCACCCATGCCGTCGGAGCGTGAGCTGACCGCCGACTTCCAGGTGGGCCGCACTGCGGTGCGCGAGGCATTGTTCACGCTGCAGCGGCGCGGGCTGGTGGTGCTACAGAGCGGCGGGCGGGCCTATGTCACGCTTCCCACATCGGGCGCCGTGGTCCGTGAGCTGGCGACCATCGTCCGGTTTCATCTGGCCAGCCCAGCGGGGGCGGCGGAATTCCAGGGTGCGCGGATGCTGTTCGAAACCGGGCTTGCCCGGCTGGCGGCCGAGACGGCCACGGCAGAGGACATCGAGCGTCTGCGCGAGCGTCTCGCGGCCAACGAAGCATCCCTCGGCCAGCTCGATCGCTTCATCGAGACCGACGTCGAGTTCCACCTGGCCGTGGCCGAGGTGGCCCGCAACTCGATCTTCACTGCCCTCCATCGGGCGCTGTCCACTTGGTTGCGGGCGCAGCGAGCCAGTTCGGTCACCGTCGAGGGCTCGCCCCAGGCGGCCTATGCCGCCCATGCCCGCATCTTTGACGCGATCGCGGGCCGGGACTCCGATGCTGCCGCGCAGGAGATGCAGGCCCATCTGGAACAGGTCGCAGGCTACCTTAATGAGGCAGAGGCGCTGCCGTGACCGGGTATGTGTTCCAGTTCGGCGCCGTCTGGACCAACTTGCCGCTGCTGCTGTGGGGCGCGTTGCACACGGTCCTGTTCTCGGCCGGGGCGCTGGTGGCTGGCCTCGCGGCAGGTATTGCCCTCGCGCTGATGCGCGGCGCGCGGACGCCCGCGCCCCGCCTGGCGGCCGCTGCCTATGTCGAGTTCATCCGCAACACGCCGTTGCTGGTGCAATTATTCATCGTGTTCTTCGGCCTGCCGAGCGCCGGGATCCGCCTCACCCCGGACCAGGCTGCGATCTTCGCCCTCGTGCTGAACTTCAGCGCTTACTCGTCCGAGATCGTGCGGGCCGGGATCGAGGCGGTGCCGCTCGGCCAGGTGGAGGCGGCGAAAAGCCTGGGCATGACGCGGTGGGAGGTGGTTCGCCACGCGGTGCTGCTGCCGGCGATCGAGCGCGTGTACCCGGCCCTGGTCAGCCAGGGGACGCTGTTGATGCTCGGTTCCGCCATTGTGTCGGCCATCGGCGCCGACGAGTTGACGTCGGCCGCCAACTACATCCAGTCGCAGACCTTCCGCAGCTTCGAGGTGTACCTGGTCACAACCGGCATCTACATCGGTCTGACGGTGCTGTTCCGGGCGGGACTGGGGCGTGTCGCATGGCTCGCCTTCCCGCGCCGCCGGGCGCTCGGCCTCGCCCACGTGACACGCTGAGCCATGCGCGACTTCTCGTTCCTCGACGTGATCCATCTGGCCGAGGCGGCACGCTGGACCGTCCTGCTGTCGGTAATCGCGTTCCTGGGCGGCGGGTTGCTGGGCGGCGTGCTAACGTGGATGCGGGTATCGCGCAGCCCGGTGCTGCGTCGGGCCGCCGACGGCTACATCCTGCTGCTGCAGGGTACGCCGCTGCTGATGCAAATCTTCCTGGCCTATTTCGGCCTTGCGCTCGCCGGATTCGACATCCCCGCCGTCGCCGCCGCCGGTATCGCCTTCACCGCCTATGCCAGCGCCTTCCTGGCCGAGATCTGGCGGGGCTCGATCGAGGCGATCCCGCGGCCGCAATGGGAAGGCTCGGTTTCGCTCGGCATGACGCGTTGGGAGCAGATGCGCCACGTCATTGTGCCGCAGGCGCTGCGGCTGGCGCTGCCGCCAACGGTCGGGTTCATGGTGCAGATCGTGAAGAACACGTCGCTGGCGGCGATCATCGGCTTCACCGACCTGGCGCGGGCCGGGCAGCTCATCAACAACGTCACCTTCCAGCCGTTCCCCGTGTTCGGCACCGTCGCCGCCATCTACTTCGCGCTCTGCTTCCCCCTGTCGTTCGCCAGCCGCGCGCTGGAACGGAGACTCCATGCCGGTCGTCAGCGTCCAGCACGCGTGTAAGAGCTTCGGCCCGCTGCGCGTGCTCGACGACGTGTCGTTCGACGTCGAGGGCGGCCAGGTGGTGGTGCTGATCGGGCGCAGCGGGTCGGGCAAGAGCACGATGCTGCGCTGCCTGAACGGGCTCGAGGCGATCGATTCCGGCACGGTGACGATCGATGGCATCGCGGTGCATGCCAAGGGCACGGACCTGCGCCGGTTGCGGCAAGAGGTCGGGATCGTGTTCCAGCACTACAACCTGTTCCCGCATCTGACGGTCGAGCAGAACGTGACGCTGGCGCTGACCGTCGTGAAGCGCATGGCCCGGGCCGACGCGCAGGCGGTCGCGACGCGCGTGCTGGACCAGGTAGGCCTGGCCGACAAGCGGACCGCCTTCCCCGAGCAGCTCAGCGGCGGTCAGCAGCAGCGCGTGGCGATCGCCCGGTCGCTGGCGATGCAGCCTAAGGTGATGCTATTCGACGAGGTGACGTCAGCGCTCGACCCCGAGCTGAAGGACGAGGTCCTGCGCGTGGTCGAGGCGCTGGCGGCATCTGGGATGACCATGGTGCTGGTCACGCACGAGATGGCGTTCGCGCGCCACGTCGCTGACCGCGTCATCTTCATGCACGCAGGACGGGTCCACGAGGCGGGCCCGCCTGCGCGCATTTTCGGCTCGCCGGAAACGCCGGAGCTGCGCCAGTTCATAAAAACCAGAAGCAACGAGGGAGGCTGAACATGGGTACGGGTTGGAACAGGCGTGGGGCTCTGCTGGGGTTGGCGGCGGCTATGGCGATGGCGATGGCGATGGGGTCGGTGGCCGCATGGGCACAGGCACCGGCCGCCGGCACGTCCGGGCTCGACGCGATCCTGAAGCGAGGCAAGGTGCTGATCGCCATCGACATGGGTTCGCCGCCCTACGCGATGACCGACGCGCAGATGAAGCCGCAGGGCGCCGACGTGGAAGCCGCCGAGCTGCTGGCCAAGGACCTGGGCGTTCCGCTGGAGATCGTGCCCACTACCGGCCAGGGCCGCGTGCCGGTGCTGCTGAGCGGCAAGGCGGACTTCGTGATGGCGACCTTCAGCATCACGACGGACCGGGCGAAAAGCGTCGCCTTCTCAAACCCATACGGGATCATCCGCTCCGTCGTGTTCGGGGCGAAGAACGTCGCGATCAAGACGGCCGCCGACATGATGGGCAAGCGCATCGGCGTGACCCGCGGCACGACGCAGGAGGGCGCGCTTGCCGATACGGCACCCCAGGGCACGACCATCACCCGCTTCGACGACGACGCGACGGCCATCGCGGCGCTGGCCAGCGGCCAGGTGGACGCGCTGGCGACGGCGGACAACCGCGGCTTCGTGCTGAACCAGCGCTTCCCCGACCGCTTCGAGGTGAAGTACGAGCTGGGCATGTTCTTCTATGCCGTCGGCATGCGCCGCGGCGACCCGGACCTGCAGCACTGGGTCGATACCTGGATATTCGTGAACATGCACAACGCCACGCTGGGCCGGATCTTCGCGAAGTGGCTGAAATCCGACCTGCCCACTCTGCCGACGATGTGACCATGAAGCCCGAGGTGGCGTGGCGGCGGCAGGACCGGCTGGGAGAGTCGCCGATCTGGTCCGTGCGGGAGCAGGCGCTGTGGTGGGTGGACATTCATCGGCTTTCTCGGCGTTCGACGCGGTGGGTCGCCAGCAAGTACTGCCCCAGCCTGCCGCCGGGCTGCCCGACCTTCGGTTCAACGACGGCAAGGTCGATGCGCGCGGCCGGTTCTGGGCCGGGACCGTGCAGGAGAAGCGTGTTGCGGGCCTGGCAGGGCTGTATCGGCTGGACCCGGACGAGACCTGCCGGCAGATGGTGTCGGGCATCACAGTGTCAAACGGGCTGGCGTGGAGCCCGGATGGCCGGACGATGTACCTGGCCTGCTCCCACGCGCGGACGGTCTGGGCCCGCAACTTCGACATGGACGGGGGCGTGCCCGGCGCACGTCGGGTGTTCGCGTTCTTCGACGCGGCCGAGGGTGTGCCCGACGGGGCGACCGTGGTCAGCGCCGCCCTGGCTGCCGCCCCCGACAGCGGCAGCGTCTTCGCCTTGCGGCCCGGCGTGAGCGGAATCGCGGAACCGGAATTCGGGTGGTAGCGGACATGGACGACATCGAAGCCGACGCCGTCCTGGTGCCTGAGGCGGCGCTGACCCAGTTCTGTGCCGCCTGCTTGGAAGCGGTGAGTGTGCCGGACTGGATGGGCGCGCTGCCGGTCGGCTTGTTTGAGGACGAGGCCGCGTACCGAATGCGCATGGACAAGGCGGTGCAGGAGGTCCGCGGCGTCCGCCGTGCTGCCGGCGTCGATCGCGTGTTCCTGCCGGGCGAGCGCGAGGCGATCGCGATGGCCGAGCGGCGGCTGGGGGGCATCCCGGTTGGGGCAGGCGTGCTGGCGGAGCTGCGGACGCTCGGCGCGCAATACGGCGCGGCGTTGGCATGATCGAACCGACCGGCCGCGCGGCGCTGGGCACGCGCGGCGTGCAGGTGAGCCGGCTGGGTTTCGGCTCCGCGCCACTGGGCGGCCTGCTGCGGGCGACGACGGCCGAAGACGCCCGCGATGCGGTCGATGCCGCGTGGGAGGCGGGATTGCGGAGCTTTGACACCGGGCCGCAGTACGGCGGCGGCATGGCGGAACAGCGGCTGGGCGCGGCCCTGGCCCCGCGCCCGCGCGAGCAGGTCATCGTGTCCAGCAAGGTCGGCAAGCTGGTCGAGCTGCTGCCCGGCGAGGCCGCGCCGGGCATCTTCGTCGGCGCGGCCCCGCACCGCATTACCTACGACTACTCCTATGACGGCGTCATGCGGTCCCTGGACGCCAGCCTGCGCCGCACCGGGCTGGAACGTTTCGACGTTCTGCTGATCCACGACGTGAACCGCAAGTACCATGGCGACGCCGTGTTCGCGCGGCTGGACGAGGCCCTGACGGGCGCGTGCCGGGCGCTGCGGTCGTTGCGCGACCAGGGCGTGATCGGCGGCTTCGGCCCGGCCGGGAACGAGCTCGACATCAACCTCCGCTTCGTGCGCGAAGCGGACGTGGACTGCCTGATGCTTCCTGGCCGCTTTACCCTGCTTGACCGCGCCGCCGAGGCCGAGCTGCTGCCCGAATGTGCGGCCCGGAACGTGGGCGTGCTGCTCGCGGCGCCGTTCGAGTCCGGCATCCTCGCGACCGGCGCCATTCCGGGCGCCAACTTCGCTTATGCGCCGGCCAACGCCGCCATGCTGGCCAGGGTCGCCGAAATCGAGGCGAAGTGCTGGGCGCACGGGATGCCCCTGGCCGCGGTGGCGCTACAATTCCCGTTCCGGCACGAGGCGATCGCCAGCGTGGTGGCGGGCATGCGCAGCCGGGCCGAGGTGGAGGCGAACATCGCGCTGATGCGGACCCCGGTCCCGCCGGCGCTGTGGAACGAGCTGGATCGTATGCAGGAAGGGACGCGCCCATGAGGCTGGTTGTCGGATCGGACCATGCGGGGTTCAGCCTGAAGGGCGCCGTGCTGGCGCACCTGGTGGCGCGGGGGCACGACGTGCATGACGCCGGGTCGTTCGATCCGCGTCCCGTGGACTTCCCCGACATCGCGCAGGCAGTGACCGCCCGCATACTGGCAGGGGAGGCCGAGCGCGGGCTGCTGGTATGCGGCACCGGCGTGGGCGCGGTCATCGCGGCCAACAAGGTGCGGGGCATCCGCGCGGCAGTCTGCCACGACATCCATTCGGCTCACCAGTCGGTCGAGCATGACGATGTGAACCTGATGTGCCTGGGCGCGCAGATCGTGGGACCGTGGCTGGCGGTGGACCTGGTAGACGCATTTGTCGGCGCGGTCTTCTCGACCGACGAGGACTGCCGCCGCCGGGTCAAGAAGCTTCACGAGCTAGATCGCCAGCGGGGCTGACGGCCCGACCCGGGCTCGGTGATCACATTGTTCCGCAGCACCGGCGATGTGGTCATCTGCTCGGGTGGGATGAAGGCTTAGCGGCCCAGCATGTGAGGTGATTGAAGCCAAGCGGCGACAGCCTGGCAACGTCCTCGTCGCGCACGTGACGCCTTCGGCGCGAAGCTGGTTCAACGCCGCGTCCACGTAGACGCGGTGTCCGACGAGCCGGACATGGAATACGCCATGCTCGATGCCACGATCGTCCGGGTTCATCGCCATGGTCAGGGCGCAAAAGGGGGACTCAAAGCCAGGCTATCGGCAAGTCTCGAGGCGGCCTGACGACCAAAATCCTGGCGCTGACTGACGCGCCGTGGACAGCGAGGGCGAGGCGTTGGACATGCTCGTGCAGAAGCGCCGGAACAAAGCGGCGGCCCTGCGGCGGCTGCGAAAGCTGCTGCGACGGCAGGCCGTGCGGCCCGAAGCGATCGTCACCGACGGGCTGAAGTCCGACGCGTCTGCAGCCACCACCATCGGGCTTGCGCGGCGCCACCGGCCGGCCCGGCTGCGCGGGAACAATCGGGCAGAGAACGCGCATCGTCCCATTCGGCGCCGAGCGCGGGTGATGCAGCGGTTCAAGTCGCAAGGCTCGGCCCAGCGCTTCCTGTCCACGCATGCCATCTACAACGTCTTCTACAGCCAGCGTCACCTGGCCTCCCGGCGAACGATGCGGCAGCTTCGAAGCGAGGCACATCGGGTCTGGGCAATGGCCACCACGGCTGCCTGATCTCGGCCGCCGAGGATGATGCTGACCTCTGCGCCGTTAACCTGACAA
>JAABUK010002922.1_pt1 | contig 29815 bp, 31 predicted proteins | sample 5559141 | NCBI WGS metagenome assembly JAABUK01 (sample SAMN10711869, study PRJNA513367) | rock metagenome | isolation source: Antarctica rocks | place: Antarctica: Victoria Land, Pudding Butte nord | collected 2016-01-03
GAACTACGCGGCATCCTCGAACTACGCGGCATCCTCGAACTACGCGGCATCCTCGAACTACGCGGCATCCTCGAACTACGCGGCATCCTCGAACTACGCGGCATCCTCGAACTACGCGGCATCCTCGAACTACGCGGCATCCTCGAACTACGCGGCATCCTCGTCGGCGCTGCGTGCTGCTTCCAGCGATGCGGCGGGCATCACGGTTGTAGGAACGATGTCGCCATCCACTTCCACGGCGGTGACCATGCCCGCTGCGATTTCTTCAAGCGCCACCGTGAGCGGGTTGGTAGAATCGGTATCAATCAGGATAGGAGCGCCCTCCTTGATCTGCTTGGCCCGCTTGGCGGACAGCACAACAAGAGAATAGCGGCTCTTGACCCGGTCTTCAATGGTATCGGCGGATGGATAAATCAAAAATAATGTCCTTTTTTATGCTTCTTTTATTAGGCTTACGGGAAAGGGTCGCCGAAGCTTTGCTGGTTTCGTCCAAACGTGCTGTCGTCCAAGGCAACACCTACTTCAAAGACAACCGGAGGCGCAGTGATAGATTCCGGTGCGGGTCCTCTCGGAGGCGCGATTGGTTGCTGCGAAACCCGTCGGTACGGCACGCTGACCGTCACTTGGATAGTACCGGGTTCGCTCAAATCAAAACACCGCGCCAGATTAAGAACGACAAGAGAAGATTTTCCGGGATTCAGTATGAGGAATGCCGTGTGCAGTCTTTTCCCGCCTGGGGTCTGATCAAAATTAGACAGCCCAAATGCTGTTTTTGTGACATCGTACTTAAATTGATACTGCTGCTTCGCTACGATGTCATACCGTGGGTATTGAGCTTCACGGTCATACACAATAGCCTCTTTGCTTTGGTTCAACACCCTGATTCTCATAACCACTGGCTCGCCTGCAATAGCGTTTTTTTGAACAGCAACAGTGATCATGATACCGTTCTGTGTCTGAGATGATTGCGTCATCTCCAGCGGCGGCTTGACGGTTTGGGCGTGAAGCGGGTTTGACAAGAAGGCGAAAGCAATGCCGATACAAGCCCAAGTGGTTAATAGCTTACGATTAATTAGAGCCATATTGCTGAACACTCCCACATAGTTGATTTAAGGTGTCGGGTAGCTAAAGTTTTTCGCTGCCAACACTTGGCTCCACTCCGGTGGATACGAGTAGAAAGCCGATGGCACAGGTGTGGGATTTGTTTGATACAAGGACTCAACGCTCCATGACTGTGATCCGGTTTTTTCCATGTTGGCCGAAGTATTGACACAGTCGTAACCCAGTCCCAGTCAAGTTTTCCCACAGCTACATAACACGAATTGTTACCAGGTGGCTTGAAGAACAGATAGTCATAAAAATAGAGATGGTTGCTTTGTTCCGATATAGTATTGTCATTTATCTCACCAACGCCCTCACCGGGAGAGTCTTGACCTATATGAGACTGATTACCTGTACTCCAAGTACCTTGTTCAGGGTAACTATATGGTAAGTCTGTATCGACCGCAGGAGGCTCACCTGCGTGATTTTCTTTTATCTGAGTTTTTCCGTCTGCTAATTTCCGTAAACCGTTGGATTGGAGAAGCTGCACGAATTCCCACTGACCTCTTGCTGTGCCGGTATAAAGTTTGGGCATATTGAGACGGCCAGTCCAATATATCCCTACGGTGTCAGGATTGTGAATATCATAGGTTAACTCTGTATACTGGTTAAAATATTTTGCCGTTTCGAAGCCATGAGGACAAATAGCTTTATCCTTCGTCAGTGTGAAATAACTCGCTTGTGTGGGATCATTAGTGACAGCCAAACTCAGAAGACTGAATTGAGCATTCGCTGTTTTCTGTACACCATTAACTGTGTATTGACAAGAAACATTTAGTGGAACCCCAGAGGTACTTGGACACCAATAAAAGCTGACAACATTCTGATTTAAGTCAGAATCGGCTAATCTTGAAAGTGCGGCTGAACCAGGGTGGCTATTGTCTTTAAAGGAGTAATCCTTGAATGGAGTACCGTCAATTTGCCACTTCCAGTTTGCGATACTTGGTGATTTCGCTTGAGCCGAAGACAATTTTAGTTGGATCAGTTGACCGGGTAAGGTAGAGTTGTTACTAGCGTCTATGACTTTATATGTGTTGTCACCGTCAAGTTCACGCTGTATTACTACTGCAGTAACCGGAATGCTGCTGTCAGCAGCTTGATTAGCACCCATTTCAAGAGGACGAATGTTGCTAGACGCAGATGTTCTGCTTGTCAAACTGATTTGGGAGGTACTTGTGGTATTGGATAGATTGCTCTCTTTGCCAATATAGCCACTTCCTGTATAGCTGGCAACATTCTGATTAGTTGTGTCATCGTGAACAACTACTGTCGTGTCAATCCTGACAATATAATAACCCACGTCGTTGAACACACCATTGAACACGATGCCGACCTTTGATGGGGCAGGCCCAGTCCCTGATTGCGTCCACGTTATATTGTAGCCGCTAGTATACGGCGTGAATGTTCCTGGTGTTCCATCATCCGAGCGCCAGACTCCGCCTGTCTGATAGGACCAATGTAGAGAAAGTGAGTCGCCATTTGGGGCAGGCACTACATAGTCAGGGTAGTTTCCAGAACTATCTGCTGCCCCATCGCTCAATGTCGCTCCTACAGCAGAAAAGATAACGTCACCCACTAGGGCTGGGTCTGGATTCCAGGGACCTGTACTTACATGAACGGTAGCGGACTGATAGGCGAACAGCGTCGCACCATCAATATCCAAGTTGCCTGTATATATAGTATTACTATAATCCACGCGGATGTGGTAGCTTTGGCCTGCTGTTAAGGTAACAGGTAACTCGTACAACGAGTGGGTTAAATCTGGCAAGGCTTGCGGCTGATTTAAATGCGACCATATTTTGTTGCCATCAATATATACATCGCTGCCATCGTCACTAAAAATCGCAAGCTTTGTGGAACCAGCATCAGGCGTAAAATCTCCGTCAAAGCTTTGGAAGTCAGGCACCTTATAGCTTTTGCCGTCCACAGTCAGCGGAGGAGCATTGCGATAGCTGGTTGTGCCATTCTGTTGCTCTGCGTTAGCTTCCTGAAGGACGGCACCCCATGGCTGACCCGACATAAGCTTAATAACTTCACTTAGGCCATGATTGGCAGGTTGGGGAACGGTCGGGTCTGCATAAGCACACGCCATAAAACACCCTAACAAAATTAAAAAGATTGAGTTTCTGGAAACCCACTTGATTTTAAAAGTCATTAATTTCTCAATTTTCTTGTTTTAGGCTTAGGAATGGGCAGGTGCTCAGTATACTTTGCGATCTCCGACTGGCTGCCACGCATATCGTCCGATTGAACTGACTTCAACTCAGAGATGGCTTGAGTGTATCTACCATGTCCAGCTAGTGATTCGGCCAACTTGATACGCGCCCAATCTGCCTCTTGGGCGTTGCTTGGGTGTGCAATCAAGAAGCGTAGTGCTTTTTCAGCTTTATCATTCTGACCAGATTTCTGATAAGCGGCAATAGCATTTTCTAGGATGCGCGGCTGGCTAACCTCGCGCCAAGCGACAGTATAGGCCAAGTTAATGTATGGAAGCAGGAAAGCATCATTAATTCGTACCACTAATGCATTGTCTGATATCTGCGACGTGGCTAAGAAAATTGCATGGTACGCGAGATGCAGGCCCTCAACGCGGGTTGCGATGTTGTGGCTGACCAAAAGGCGATGTGCCTCTATCAAATCTTCATACAGCAATCCTAGAGCAACCTCTTCGCTTGGCACATCTTTATAGCGACCGGCTAGCCATGCAGGCGAAGTATTACTCCCTCTAGGATGTTTAGGTATAAGCGAAAATGATGCTTTGTAAAGTGTTTCTAGAACAATATGCTGATTCGCTCGTGTAGATTGGAGCCAAGGAAGCTCCTTCTTATCAACAGCAAGCGACAAGGGCGTATCCGGCCCACGCATACCAATAGATGTGTTGGCAACAACCTGATCAGCCTTGCCCGGCGTTGTTAGTAAAATACCAAACAATATCATAGACATCTTTATGACGCTTTTCTTGCTGAACACAGCCATCGACTTAATCATATATCAATATCGCTTTCTGTCTCTTCCGAAGAAGCCAGCCCTTCCATTTCCAAGATCAGCCGAACGCCGTTCATGTTGACGCCGCGCTCCTCGGACAGATACCGGATGCGGGCCAGCAGCGCCAGGTCCCGGTCCGAATACAGCCGCCGGTCTTTGGCGGTGCGGCGCGGGCGCACGATGCCCTCTTTGTCCAGCACGCGCAGCGTCCACGACGGCAGCCCGGCCAGCCGTGCCGCAATGCTGATCACATACACCGGCTCCTCGGAAGCGTCCCGCAGCCGCTCCCGCAATGCCTGCTCCTGAAGCATTTTTTCCTGAAGCATTTTTTCCTGAAGCGTTTTTTCCTGAAGCGTTTTTTCCTGCTCCCCGGCAGACATGGAACCTCCCTGCCTCCCCAATGATAGGCAGTGTGCCCTGAAACTTGTTACTTCCGCTTATTATAGGATATAAATACCCCCCGCGTCAAGCGGTGTTTGCGCCTCCCGCGAGAAATACACGATTATCCGCTGTAATGGGCCATAATAACGGTATGAATGTTCGCCGTCGCCGCCTGCTGACCACCGCTGCCGTGCTGCTTGTGGCGGGAATTGGCCTGAGCGCCTGGGTCCTGAACCCCCGCCGCAAAGTGCCCCTGCGTAAAGTGTTCAGCCCCGCCGAATGGGTCCGGCACTGGCAGGGCATTGACTATTATGACCCTCATCAGGCCCTGCTGTCCGAGGGCGACCCGAGCGTGCCCGAAATCGCACTGACCTTTGACGACGGCCCGGACCCCACTTACGGCCCGCAGGTCGCGGCCATTCTCAAAGAAAAAAACGTGCCCGCCACGTTTTTTGTGGTCGGCAAGCGTGTCCGGCAATTCCCCGATGTGGCCCGCCTGCTGGTGCAGGACGGGTTTGAGCTGGGCAACCATACCTATGACCACAAAAGCCTGCCCGCGCTGAAGCCCCACGAAATCGCCAACGAGCTGCGCCTCTGCGACCGTGACATCTTTTGGGCCACCGGAAAGCACACAGATTTGATGCGCCCGCCTGGTGTCCAGTATAACAACAAAGTGCTTCATGTCGCCAAAGCATTGGGCTATGTCACCGTCTCGTGGACAGTCGGTGCGAAAGACTATGACAAAGATGTGGGTGCGGACTTTATCCGGGAGCGCATTTTGGACCGTACCGCACCGGGGGCGATTATTCTGCTGCATCAGGACACGCCCGCCACGGTGGCCGCCCTGCCTGCGATTATTGACGGTCTGCGAGCGGACGGCTACAAATTCGTCACCATCAGTCAAATGCTGACGCGTTTTGGTAAGAAATCCTGATACCCGCTTGACAACCTTCCTCTATATGGGTAGAATGCTTCACTTTCTGTTTGTTTATATGCTGTTTATATAAATCGGTTGTGCTATGAAATCCAAAGAAGACTCCTCTCTGCCTACTCTAAAACCTGTCACGCTCAAAGATGTCGCCGAACGGGCCAAAGTCTCGCAGTCCGTTGTGTCTACGGTGCTGAACAGCCGTCAGAACGGCATTTTTGTCTCCGAAGGCACGCGCCAGAATGTTCTGGCCGCCGCTTCCTTTCTGGGTTATGTGGCCCGGCACCGCGCTTTGCCGTCGGTCCGCAAGCCTGCCGCGCCGCCCCGGCCCACCGGAGCCGCCTCCGAGTCGCATCTGGTCGGCGTCCTGCTGGGACGCCGCTTCGGCGGCAGTCTATTTACAGACATCTTTTACGGGGTCAACGAAACTCTGTCTGCGAGCGGCTTCCATCCCCTTGTTTTAGATACCTACGCCGACACCTATCAGAAAGCCGCCGAAAAAGAAGCCGAGGGCCTGAAATATGCCCATGAAAGCGGCTTCGCGGGCGTCGTCCTGTGGCACGAAGGTGGGCACGCCAATGTTGAGTTGATTCGGAGCCTGCAAAGCGCGATGCCGGTTGTCGCCATCGACCGCCGTGTGCCGGGACTGGATTTGGATTTTGTCGGAACAGACAACTTTCAGGGCGCGTATGATGCCACGCGGCATTTGATTGAGCGCGGTCATACCCGCATTGCCCACCTGACCCGCATGGAAACCACCGATGCGTCTGCGGAGCGCCTGCGCGGCTATCAGGCGGCGCTGTTTGATTTGGGCCTAGAATTTGATCCGCGTGACCTGATCCTCCTGCATGGCAGCAGCCTGCGGCTGGACCCCGGCGCGATGCGGGTTCTGTTCGGGCGGCCTGACGCCCCGACCGCCGTGTTCCTGCTTGCCGACTACTGGGCGCCCTCAGTGGTATCCGAGCTGCGCCGCCTGGGTCTGTGCGTGCCGGAAGATGTGGCGCTCGTCGGCTTCGACGATGTGGTTCCGCCGGGCATGGATGACCTCGGCCTGACCACGATGGCACAGGACTTTGACGGCATCGGCAAAACCGCCGGGCAGCTTGTTCTGCGCCGCCTGGCAGACGCTGCCGCTCTCCCCGCCGCCGAAGTGTATCCCGCAAATCTGATAGTACGACACTCCACGCTCGGCTTTTGCCCCGGTGCGGCCCCGACGCCTGCCGCGCCGCCTCTTCCCGCCGCCGCGCCTGCCTCGGCTCCCCGCCGCCGCTCCCTGGTCAGTATTTAGCGCCCTCTCAAGATATTCTGCTCCCTGCCGACAATACAGCTAACCCGCTGGCCCCGGCAATTTTCCGGGCCGGTAACTGTTTCAGTGTTTGCCATGTTATGTAGTGTGGAAGGGAGTTTTGCCATGTCTGTGCGCCGCTTTGCGGGATATTTTCTTGCGCTTGTCGCCTGTGCCACCGTCGCGTTTTCGGTGCTGCCGTATCCGTCCGACCCGCCTCCTGCCCCGCCGCCGCTGACCCGGCCCCTGCGTTTGGCGCTGGCGCATTAGCCGCGCTCGCATGAAACAAATCTCGCTTTTTTGTGTCTATCAGGGGTATACTGGAAAGCCGTGCGGCTTCCCAACACCAGAACGAGAAGACACGCCAGCGAGGTTTGTTTATGCCCCCCGACGGATGGTTTCGCCGAAAATCCAAGTTTCCTGTTGCTCCCGCCGCCGAAAGCGCCGCTCTCGTGCCGGACGGTGTGGCGACCAAGTGCGCCAACTGCGGCGAGATTTTATTCACCAAAGAATTTGAAAAGAACCTGAAGGTCTGCCCGGTCTGTGGGTTTCACCACAAGCTGACCGCGCATGAACGCATCGCCTACACCGCCGATGACGGCTCCTGGCAGGAGATGTCGGAAGAACTGCGCTCTCTGGACCCGCTCGGCTTTGCCGACTATCCCGCGAAACTCGCCAAAAGCGTGGCCGTCACCGGCCTCGGCGACGGCAGCGTGATCGGCACGGCCACCGTGCAGGGCGTCCCGCTCGTGCTGGGCGTCACCGATTTCCGCTTCATGGGCGGTTCGATGGGGTCGGTCGCGGGCGAAAAGATCGTCCGGGCGATGGAAGCGGGAATCGCCCGCCGCCTGCCGGTCGTGCTTTTCACCGCCTCTGGCGGGGCGCGGATGCAGGAGGGCCTGCTGTCGCTGATGCAGATGGCGAAGACCTCCGCCGCCGCCGCCCGTCTGGCCGAAGCCAAACTCCCCTACGTTGTTGTGATGACCGATGCCACCATGGCGGGCGTTCTGGCGTCCTATGCGTCGCTCGGCGACATTCACCTCGCCGAGCCGGGCGCGACCATCGGCTTTGCCGGGGCGCGGGTGGTCGCACAGGCCACCGTGCAGAAGCCCCCGGAAGACTATCAAACCGCCGAATGGCAGCTCGCCCACGGCCAGATTGACGCTGTGGTGGCCCGCCGCGACTTGCCGCAGACGCTTGCCACCCTGCTGTCCCTGCTGACGGGCCGCCCCGCCGATGTTCCTGTTCATGCCTCTGCGTCCGGCCTCAATGGAACTAACGGCACGCTGGCAATCTCAGGGCTGGAGGCATTGCATGGCTAGCTTAAGCGTATTAGACTTTGAAAAATCCATCGCTGAACTCGATGACAACCTTGCCAAGCTGCGTCAGGTGGTCGCTGACCGGGACAACCCGCAGAACAAGCCCGACCTGCCCGCGCAGATCGCCGACCTGGATCAGCACCGGACGGCCCTGCTGCTGCACTTCTTCGCCCGGCTGACGTCGTGGGACAAAGTGCTTCTGGCCCGGCACTTGAAGCGCCCCTACACGCTGGATTACATCGGCACGATTTTTGAAGAGTGGACCGAGCTGCACGGCGACCGCCTTGGGGCCGATGACGGCGCGATTGTGGCTGGTCTCGCCAAGCTGGGCAGCCTGCCTGTGGCCGTGATTGGTCATCAGAAGGGCCGGGACCTGAAACAGCGGCAGTTTCGCAACTTCGGCTCCGCCCGCCCCGAAGGCTTCCGCAAAGCCGGGCGCGTGATGGCCCTGGCCGCCAAGTTCGGCATTCCCGTGGTGACTCTGGTAGACACCGCCGCCGCCGCCGCCGACATCGCCGCCGACGAGCGCGGCATCTCGGAAGCGATTGCCCGCTCTATGTACGAGATGTCCGTCCTGCCCGTGCCCATCGTCTCTGTCATCATCGGCGAAGGAGGCAGCGGCGGCGCTCTAGGCATTGCCGTCGCCGACCGCGTCTTGATGCTGGAACACGCGGTTTATTCGGTCATCCCGCCCGAAGGCTGTGCGGCGATTTTGTGGCGCGACCCCGAGCGCAAAGCCGACGCCGCTGAAGCTCTTAATCTGACCGCCCAAAGAGCCTGCGAGCTGGGGATTATTGACTCGATTATCCCGGAGCCGCTGGGCGGCGCACACCGCGACTGGGCCGTGTCTGCCGCGAACGTCAAATCGGCCATTGTTGATGCTCTTTTGCCCCTGCGCGACGTGCCGACTCCGGCGCTTCTGGCCCGCCGCTACGACAAGTTCCGCCGGATTGGCGAATATACCGAAGGCGGGGTGGGGGAGTAATCCGGCACTGGAATTGCCGGGCTATTAATAAAGAGCTATGCTCAACTGTTACATTGACCAATCTGGAGGCAGGAGATCAGGCCTGCCTCCAAAATTATACAATCTGGGATCATTTTTGGAAAATGACGTTCAGGGAAGCATCATTGGATGTGACTTGGCTTTACAGGATGCCGAAGACGTAGAACAAGGGAAATGTGAAGCTTTTCATTCGACTGGTAATGCATTTGATGTTTTGATTGAAGCCGGATATGTCACAATCGATAGTCTTTGGGATGATGCATTACCATCGCTGAAGCTCAACCTGAGCGAATATCGAGAAGCACTGCTGGAATGGAGAGGTTTTATTATAGAAACTTCAACGAATGGCTGAAAAAATAGTTACACAGAGACCTGTTGAAGCTTTGTACATTGGCGCCACGTTTTATGATGACCATAAAAATAAGCCCCTACCTAGACCCCATTGGTTATTGGCAAAAAGAAAAGTCGCTCCGCGACTTGAGGAACAGCTTTCGTCTGCCTGTCCTGAGTCGCGGAGCGACTTTATCCGTTTACAAGTAGACCGGCACTTTTAGTGCCGGTCAGATGCTTATTGGAACCGTTATGCCTCTCAAATACCCACGCCCTAAAGGAACGCACGACCTCTACCCCGGCGCTGCCGACTGGGCCGATGACAGCCACAAACGGCAGACGCTGGAAGACCGCTTCCGCGCCCTCTGCGGCCTGTACGGCTACGGCGAAATCCGCACGCCCGTTTTCGAGGCCACCGAGCTGATTACGCGCTCCGTGGGCGAGGAGACCGACATCGTCTCCAAAGAGATGTACACCTTTGAGACCAAAGGCGGCGACTCGCTCACCCTGCGCCCCGAAAGCACCGCGCCGGTCCTGCGGGCCTATGTGCAGAACTCCCTCTACGCGCAGGGCGGCGTCTCCAAGCTGTATTACTGCGCCTCGCACTTCCGCTACGAGCGCCCGCAAAAGGGCCGCTTCCGGCAGCATGAGCAGTTCGGTGTGGAAGCCCTCGGCACGGACGACCCGGCTTTGGACGCCGAAGTGATTGAGCTGGCCCTCGCGTTCTTTCGGGCGATTGGCATCCGTAACTTGACGCTGAAGCTCAACTCGGTCGGCTCCCCGGAGTCTCGTGCGGAGTATTTAGTTGCCCTGAAAGTCTACGTCCTGCCGTTCCTGCCGGAGTTCAGCCCCGAAGGGCAGGCCCGGTATGAAACTAACCCCCTGCGGCTTTTGGACACCAAAAACCCTCGTGAGAATGAGATTTTAGCCGACGCGCCGGTGCTGCTCGACTACCTCACCGACGACGAGCGCACGCACCACGCGGCGCTGCTGGGCTATCTGACCGACGCCGGTGTGCCGTTTGTGTCGGACCCGTTTCTCGTGCGCGGCTTTGACTACTACACCAAGACGGCTTTCGAGATACAGTCACCTGACCTCGGCGCACAGAACGCGCTGGGCGGCGGCGGGCGCTACAATCAGCTCGTCGAGCAGATCGGCGGCCCGCCGACCCCTGGTATCGGCTTCGGGCTGGGCGTCGAGCGGGCGCTGATTGCCTTGCAGGCATTAAACATCGAAATGCCGCCGCCGACCGCGCCGACCGCACAGGTGATTACACTCGGCGACGCCGCCCGCCCGGCGGGCATCAAGCTGCTGGCCGACCTGCGGGCAGCGGGCATTGCCGCCGAGACCGAGTACGGGGCCAAGTCCATGAAGTCGCAGATGCGGGCGGCGGGCCGCTCCGGCGCGGGCTATGCGATTATCATTGGCGAGGACGAGATCGCGTCTGGGGTGGTGCAGCTCAAAAGCCTGCGCGACGGCTGGCAGCACAAAGTCCCGCTGGCCGAGGTGGTGGAGTGGATGGACGGCGACACGACCCGCCTGCCGCCGTCTTCGGTTCCCCAATCGTGAACGCGGTCAACATCATTGCCCGCGCCCTGCACACTATCGCGCTCGGCCTCTGGCTCGGCGGCCTGATTGCGATAGGCGCACTGGTCGCCTCGACGGCATTTCATCTGACACGCTCCCTGCCCGCGCTTGCCGGGAATACGGCTCTGCAAAATGCCATCGCAGGCGGCGTGGTCGGCGGCAGCTTGAAGCTGTTCGTGGTCCTGTGCGATGCCTGCGGCGTTCTCTTACTGCTGACCGGGGCCGTGCTCCTACGCATGACACCTCGCCGCCCGGCACTGGCCTGTCTGGCCGTCTCGGCCCTGCTCCTGCTGTCGTCACTGTATCTGGGCCTGTCGCTGACTCCCGCCTTAGATGCCGCACAGGCGCGGGGCGATTTTGCGACCTTTGACGGCCTGCATCATCAGTACGAGCATATTTCGTCACTGGCGCAGATGCCCTTGCTTCTGCTTCTGGCCGTACTGGCGGCGTGGCGGGATGGGGCGGGGAAGGTAACTCGTGTTTGAGCAGTTCATTACCAGGCAGAATGATCGGGAAGCTGTCTTTCACCCACCCCTTTATCGCCTGCTGCTGCTGCCCTTTGCCGCTCTGTTCGGATGCAGTGATCTGTATATACTCCTTACCCCGCCATTTCCAAATGGCCTCGAAGCCTGGGTCATATTCATAATTCTAGTCCTGTTTGCAACAGCCGTGACTGTGGTTTTAACTGCCAGTTGCTTTCCTTCCGAGTTGCGTCTGGACTTTGCCCAGCGTACTTATGCGTCGAGAATGGGTCTGGCACCATTCCTGATTGAACGCTTCGGCAGCTTCAATGACATTCAGTGTGTCTTCATCGAGCAAACTCGGGGCGGTCCTGCTGGATTGGAGCGTCAGTACCGCATAGGGATTGCCTTGAGATGTGGTGTGCGCTCCTGGCTGTCTCCTTTAGATCGCTATTTTCCATTTTTTTTTGGTCGCGGCTATTATTTTATTGTCACGAGAAACCAAGAGGCGGCGAAAAAGTATGCAGAGGACACAGCCTCAAAGATGGCTGTGCCATACTTTGGCTTGCTTCCTTACGGGGATGAACTGCCTGACTCAACGTAAAAGTCAGACCACGGGGCTGAACCCCCATGCTTTAAAAGGGCAAGCCCCCGCCTGCGCGGGCGAAGAGTTCAGAGCAATGACTTCTGATGCCCGCGCAGGCGGGGAATTGCACTTCAAAGCATGGGGGTTCAGCCCCGTGGTTTCCTTTATTATGACAATCACCGAAGACACGCCCGTAGACCTGCCGACGCCCTCCGGGCCGATGCGAACGTATATTCTGCGGCCCGCCGCCGAAGGCCGCTTTCCCGGCCTCGTGCTGTTCTCCGAAATCTATCAGCTCACCGCCCCGGTGCGCCGACTGGCGGCGCTGTTTGCCGGGGCAGGCTACGTGGTTGCTATCCCTGAAGTCTATCACGAGCTGGAGCCTGCCGGGACGGTGCTGGCCTATGATGTGCCTGGCACAGACCGAGGCAACGCGGACAAAACGGGAAAGTCCGTGGCGGCCTACGACGCCGATGCACGGGCGGTGCTGGGCTTCCTGAAAACGCACCCGCACTGCACCGGCAAGCTGGGGTCGGTGGGAATGTGTCTCGGCGGGCATCTGGCGTTCCGGGCGGCGATGAACCCGGACGTGCAGGCGGGCGTTTGCTTCTATGCCACCGATATTCACTCGCGCACGCTCGGCCTCGGCAAGTCCGACAATTCGCTGGACCGGGTGGGGGAAATCAGCGGTGAACTGCTGATGGTATTCGGGCGGCAGGACCCGCATATTCCCCGCGAAGGCCGCCGCGTTATCTATGATGCCCTGGCCGATGCGGACGTTTCGTTTGAGTGGCATGAGTTTAATGCCGCCCATGCGTTCCTGCGCGACGAGGGCTTGCGCTACGACCCGGCGCTCGCCCGGCAGTGCCTTTCGCTGGCCTTTGACCTGCTCACGCGGCGTCTCGGGGTTGACAGCTAGGCCGCCCGTATGCTACACTCTCGGGTATTCTCCAAAATAGAGCATAATAAAAAGCAAACACTCAGGAGCAGATAATTTTATGGCAAGAGTATGTGACATCACCGGGCGCAAGGCCCAGGCAGGCCGCTGGACCCGCCACCCGCACTCCGGCTCGTGGGCACACCGCGCCCCGCAGAAGGCCCGCCGCTTTCAGGTCAACCTTCAGACCGTGACCGTTCAAACACCCAAAGGCAAAAAGAAGATCAAAGTCGCCGCCCGGATGCTGACCTCCAAGAACTTCATGGCGATGGTCGCCGGACAGAAGCATCTCCCGGCCCACCTGCTGAAGTAGGCTTGACAAGGACGCAAAGAAAGGGCGCGGAAGAATTATCTTCCGCGCCCTTTTTGCTGTCTCGGCTCTGTGCCGGGGTGTAGAAACCCCCGGCACTACTTAACGCTGCGATTTGAGCCAGGCGGCGGCCTCCGACGCCCAGGCGTGGGCAGGCGTGTCCGGGGGTAGGCGCAGGCCGTAGCCGTGGCCGCCGTGAGCGTAGAACGCGGTCATCGTGGGAATACCTGCGTCCTGCAACGCCGTCGCGTAGGCGGGGGCATCTAAATAGGGGTCGTCCTGCGTCTGCATCAGAAACATCGGAGGCATCCCGGCGTGCGGCTTGACATCCGGCGCGGGCAGCCCGGCGGCGTCCAGCAGGTAGGCGGGGTAAATCAGCGCGGCAAAATCCGGGCGAGTCGCACGCGGCCCCAAAGCACAGGCGAGGCGGGCGCTGAGATGGCCCCCCGCCGAGAAGCCCAGAACGCCAAGATGGCGCGGGTCAATGCCAAGCTCTCGGGCGCGGGAACGCAATAGGGTGAGCGCCTGCTGTCCGTCTTGGAAGGCTCCCTCGCGCTTGCCGGGGACACGGTACTCAAGCACGGCGGCGGTGAAGCCGAGGCCGTTGAGCCATTGCGCCACTTCGCTGCCTTCCAGATCAATCGCCAGCATAGCGTATCCGCCGCCAGGGCAGACCATAACCACCGGATGCGGCCCGCGTCCCGCCGCCGGGTACAGCAGCAGCCGGGGCTGCGTGACAGCGCCCAGGCGCGTGACGCCGCCGGAGGTCTCGCTTTTGCCTTGCTCGCGGGTCGTTTCGCCCGGAGCCAGGCCGGGCCAAACGTCAGTCACTCTAGGCGCGGCCTCGGCGGGGGCCGCCTGTGCGTGGGGAACAAGTGTCATCAGGGAAAGCACCAGGAGGAAGAAGGTGAGCGGGCGAAGCATGATTTGCTCTTTCACAGCGTCTTTATGCCGTCTTTTCTTTCGTCCGGCTGCCGCCGGAAGGCCGCTTGCGCCAGTCGGCGGGCAGAAGCTGTTCCAGCGTGTCATCAATCGTGATGATGCCCTGCAAGGCATCCTTGTCGTCCACCACCGGCAGGGCCAGCAGCTTGTACCGCTCAAACTTGTGGGCGACTTCCTCCACATCGGCATCCAAACGGACGCTGCGGACTTTGGGGATCATAAACTCGGCTACGGGCCGGTCGGGGGCGGACACAATCAAATCGCGCAGGGAAATGACGCCGACTAGCTTTTCGTCTTTGTCGATCACATACACATAGTAAATCAACTCGGCTTCGGGTTCCAGCGCCCGCAGATGGTCAATCGTCTGCTGCGCCGTGAAGCCTTCCGCAATCGCCACATACTCGTTGGTCATCAGGCCGCCCGCCGTTTTGTCGTGGTATTCGAGCAGTTCTTCCACGTCCTCGCGGTCATCGGCGTCCATACGTCCGAGCAAATCCTGCCGGGAGGCGTGGTCCATGTCCCCCAGTACATCGGCGGCCTCGTCGGCAGGCATTTCTTCCAGAATGTCGGCGGCAAACTCGCCATCCAGATGCCGCAGGGTTTCTACCTGCACATGGTCATCGGCTTCCGCGAGAGCGTCGGCGGCGGTCTCCACATCCATCGACTCCAGGACTTCTTTGCGGTGCGCCAGGTCCATCTGATTGAGAATATCGCCGATGTCGGCGGGGTGCAGCTTGGAGATCTTCTCATGCGAGACTTTCAGCTTCAGCGGCTCGCCCGCGTTGTGTGTCGGCAGCGATTCGACATCGTTCCACGCAATCAGCGTGTCCGAGGGCGTCCCCAGATGCAGCGCTCGCCCGATGCCGTGAATGAGCGTGTCCATTCCTAGTCGCCGCAAAAGCCCGCGCACGCCGGGGTCTACGCCAATCAGTGCCAGACGGCCATCGGGGAGCTTTTCCAGACGAATATCGTTGACGCGCACAACGCGGTAGTCATGGACATCGACAATCTGCTTGTCCAGAACGTCTCGCACCAGCGAAAAGTCCTGCGCCTGTATCTGATAAGGCCGGATTTGGGGGATAGGGCGGTTGAGGCTGAACTCGCGGCCATCGGGGTTGAGCGTCAGGGCGTCATAGGGCACAAACAGCGCCCCATCTTCGGTTTTAACCTGATACGCCGCCACGAGCGGCAGCGGCTCGGCGGGGGTGATGACGACTTCCACCAGTTTGCCGAACCGCTCGCCGTCGCTGTCGTCAACGGTTTTGCCAATAAGCTGTGTGAGGTATTCCATGCGTGTGGCGGCATTATACCTGAAAAGGCAGGAAACCCCTCCCGCTTGTTCCTCGCTCCCTCCCCTGTTAGAGAAGGGTTAAGAAAGACAAAGAGGGCGCGATAAACCGCGCCCCTGCGGGTTTGGTCAACGGGCACGTTCCGAACTCTCTGTGCCCTCCCCTAACAGGGGAGGGAGCGAGGAACGAGCGGGAGGGGTCCTACCGCACCGGAACCGCAATATCCGAGGGCGGTAGGCACTGACGGTCACTGCAAAGCTGATAATGCAGTGTCACCGGCGCGGTCTTGCCCGCCACCAAGGGCTGCGTCAGCTTGAACCGGCGCGTGAACGTCGCCGTCTTTTCGTGGTAGGCTACAAGCGTACCGAACGTCTTGTCTATTTTTTTGACAGGTTTATTTTCCGCCGTTGTCCCCGTCGGCGTGCCGCCCGCCCAGGAAGCAATCCCGGTTGCCACCGGGCCGACGCCGGAGGGAATCACCGAATAGAGATGCCAGCCGGAGTCGATTTTCGCCCGCACCGTGACGGTCACTGTTTTGCCTGCCGCCGCTGTGCGCGGGCTAATCGTGGCCGTGAACTTGGCCGGAAGCGGCGGGACGGCGTTTGCCGCCGCCGTCAGCAGAAGCAGGCCGGAGGCGGCGAAAAGGCGGGCCATGTGGTGTTGAGTAAACATAGTCTTCTTAACCCGTGACCGCCTGCCATTGGTTCCATGCGGTTCCCCCCGCCCCAATAATGGGGAGCCAGAACCTACCCCGGCGCTCCGCGTTACCCCAAGTACTGACGCCCCGGAGGGTCCCGAAACGGGAAGGGTTCGGAAAGAAGCCGTAGGGGCGGGGTCCCACCGCCCTCTTATCCTGTTCCAGTTTTCTGCTCTGTCTGTATCCTTCCTTTAGGAAGGACCCTGCGAACGAGGAACGAGAGAGCAAGGTGGTAGGTCTCCGGCTCCCCAGAATTGGGGCGGGGGGTCCTAACTCATGCCAAACAGCGCCCGCGCTGTCTGCGTCGTAGCCTGTGCGACTCCCTGCACCGTCATCCCCTTTGCCTGCGCGACAGTTTCAGCGACGACGGGCAGAAACGACGGCTCGTTGCGCTTGCCGCGCTTAAATTGCGGGGCCAGATACGGGCAGTCCGTTTCCAGAAGCAGCCGCGTCAGCGGCGCGAACGCGACGGCGGCCCGCACGTCCTCAGATTTCTTGAACGTCGCCACGCCGCCGATGCCCAGATAATAGCCCGCGTCCAGGCAGAGCCGCGCCGCCTCAACGTCGCCCGTGAAGCAGTGCATCACCACCGGGTTTGGCGCGTGGGCGTCGCGCAGCACGGCCAGTGTGTCCGTCAGCGCGTCGCGGGTGTGGATAATCAGCGGCAGAGTGGGGGAGAGCGTTCCAGCAAAAGCAATCTGCGCGGCGAAAACTTCCTGCTGACGTGCACGCGGCACGCTTTCCCAGTGGTAATCCAGCCCGATTTCTCCATAAGCCGTCACTTTCCCTGCGCTTTCGGCGTATAAGCCAGTAAGTTCCTGCGCGGCGGCCTCGCCCCATTCGTCGGCAGACTCGGGATGAATACCGATGGCGGCGTAGATGCCGCTGTCACCCCCGGCCAACTCTGCCGCCCGGTGGCTGCTCGCCAAATCCCACGCGATGCACAGCAGGTGCGTGACCCCCGCCGCCTCCGCCCGCGCCCGCACGTCGGCCAGGTCAGCATCGTAGGCGTCGTGGTTCAGGTGGCAGTGCGTATCTACAAATTCTGTTTCTGTCATGGGAACAGTATACTTTATGCTATACTTGAAACAGGGTGCATCACAAAAAAAACACAGCATTGGACGCCGCCGCCGGGCCGGGGCTGCACGGACCCGCCCGCGCTGACCGCCGCACGAAAGCCCTCGTCAAGCGTCTCAAACCGGGCGATATTGCCGTCATTGACCATGCCGACCTCGACGCTCTGGCCGCGCACTCGCTGGCTGAGGCTGGGGTGGCCGCCGTCATCAATGCCCAGCCCTTTATCAGCGGCAAATACCCCAATCGCGGCCCGGCGGTGCTGGCAGCGGCGTATGTTCCGCTGTTTCAACTGGGCGAGCCGGGGCATTTTGGCCGCGTCCGCGATGGGGCTGTGCTGACCCTCGGCGCGGATGGGGCGCTGTTTCAGGATGGAAAGTGCATCGATGCCCTGACCCGCTGGGATGAAGCCCGGCTGACCGGGGAAACCGTATTGGCGCGGGCCAATCTGGGCACGGAGCTGGAAAAGTTTGCCCGCAACACCCTGCAATACCTGGATGCCGACAAAGACCTTCTGCTGGACCCCACCGATGTTCCGGCCCTGCGCCGGGTGAAGATAGCCGGGCGGCACGCCCTGGTCGTCGTGCGCGGCGAAGGCTACAAAGAAGATTTGGGGATGCTGCGCGGCTACCTGCATGATCTACGGCCCGCCGTGATTGCTGTGGACGGCGGCGCGGATGCCCTGCTGGAAATTGGCCGCCGCCCGGATATTATTCTCGGCGACATGGACAGCGTCTCCGATGAGGCCCTGCGCTGCGGGGCACAGCTCATTGTTCATGCCTACAAAAACGGCCACGCGCCGGGGCTGGCGCGGGTGCAGGCGCTGGGCCTCACGGCAGACCTGTTTGCCATTCCTGGCACGAGCGAGGACGCCGCTCTGCTGCTGGCTTACGAACACGGCGCGGATTTGATCGTGGCGCTCGGGACGCACTCCAATTTAGAGGACTTTCTGGACAAAGGCCGGCAGGGCATGGCAAGCACGTTTCTGGTGCGCCTGAAAGTTGGCGGGCGGCTGATGGATGCGCGGGGCGTGGACAAAATCTATCAGCCCAAGCCGCCCTTCGGCTACTTTGTCGCTTTGCTGCTGTGTATTTTGTTTCCGTTTGTCGCCGTGCTGGCCTATTCGCCGACCTGGCGCAACATGGTGGATTTGGCCCGCCTCTGGTGGCGGCTGCACCTGCCGTAACTCTCATCTATGCTTGACTTCCGTTACCATATCTTTTATCTGGGCCTGATGTTTCTGATGCTGGGTTTTGGCGTCTTTATCGGGGCCTCGCTGACCGGCCCGGCATTGGTGCGGCGGCAGACCGACGCCATCAACACCCTGCGCGGGGAGACCAATCAGGTCGTGCAGGAGCGCGACCTGACCCGCGACCGTGTTCAAAAAGATGAGGCCGGGCTGAATGCTTTGCGGCCCGCGCTGGTACATGGGCTTCTTAAAGGGCGCCGCGTTGTCGTCATTCAGACCGGGGACTACTCCGATGCCACGGAAGCCGCGAGCAGCGCCCTGAGCGATGCCGGGGCGACGGTGACGGCAACGGTGGTGCTGCCGGACAAATGGGATGCCCTCAGTCCGGGGCAGCGGGCGACGCTGGCACAGGCGGCGGGCGGTAACACTGACCTTGCCAACCTGCGAGCGGCCCTGATGCAAAACCTCATGACCACGCTGGTTCACGGGACGGCTTCCGGGCGCGGGGCCGTTGTGCTGCCCGCCTTGCAGACACAGGGCCTGATGACGATCTCCGGCGACATCGCCGCGCCCTGCGCGTTCTTTGTGCTGGTCGGCGGACACGCCGACGACGGCAGCGGCCTGGACACGGCAGTTTTGAACGGCTTTGCGGTGCTGTCCCCCAGAGTGACGGTAGCGGGATGCGAGCCGTACACGGCGGCGGCGTCCTCCATTCCGGCGTTCCAGGCGGCGGGCATATCGAGCGTGGACTGCGTGGACCTGCCGCTCGGGCAGATTGCCCTGCCGCTGGCATTGCAGGGCGACAAGGGCGATTATGGCCTGAAGCCGACGGCGAGTCAGACCCTGCCCGCGTTCCCGGAAGCCGGGGCGGCGACGCCATGACAGACACGCCCCGCATCTGCGCCCTGCTGCCCGCCTACAACGAAGCGGAGCGTATCGGCGTTACCGTCGCTGCCCTGTTGGCGCGGCCTGAAATCGGCGAAATCATCGTGGCCGATGACGGCTCCACCGATGGTACAGCAGAAATCGCCCGCCGCACCGGAGCCGCGCACGTTCTGACCGGCCAAAACGGCGGCAAAGGCGCGGCACTGGCCTCTGCCTATGCTTACGCCCGCGACCGGGCCGACATCTTCTTATTGCTCGATGGAGACTTAGGAGCGTCTGCGGGCGAGGCGGTCAAGCTGCTCGGCCCGCTTCTCGCCGGGGAGGCCGATATGACCGTGGGCCTGCTGCCACCCGACCCGGCGTTTGCCGCGACCGGGCAGTCTGGCGGGCGCGGCTTCGTGGTGCGTCTCGCCCGCTGGGGCATTCGGCGACGCACCGGGCAGACTTTCATGCAGCCGCTTTCGGGGCAGCGGGCGGTCCGCCGGGAAGTCCTGGAAGCCCTCGGCGGCACGTTCGCAGCGGGCTTCGGGGTGGAAGTGGATTTGACCGTTCGCACCCTCCGGGCAGGCTTCCGCATCTGCGAGGTCTCCACCGAGTTCCGGCACAAAGTCACCGGCGGCGACTGGGCCAGTGTGCGCCACCGCGCCCGGCAGTTCCGCGACGTTCTGCGCGTGGTGCTGAGTTCAGGCGGAGGCATTGAGGCTAGCAATGCGAGGGGTTAAAACCCCTCGCTGAAAGGCGCTTCGCGCCGGGCGGCCAACCGGATACCGATAAAAGCCTCGCGTCTCAAACTCTTTAGCTTGCTCTTAATCTTTGGCTTCCCGGCGTCCGCGCCTCCTAGCAAGAGGTTTCAACCCCTCGCACTCTGAACAAAACGACTTATGAGCCTCTTAGGCAGTGTGACACTCTGGGCACGGGGACATTTTGCCCGCGCCCGTCTGCGCCTGATGGACGGCCCGCGCCGGGGGCGGGTCTTTCCCCTGACGCGGCGGCTGACTACGCTGGGCAAGGCCGGGGATATTCCTCTGCCGGACACGCCGAAGGGCATCACTGTGGAGGCTCTGCCCGCGCACGGGCGCTACCGCCTGCGGGCGGCTTCGGCGGCGGGCGTGCGCGTCAACGATACTCTCGTGCAGGGGGAAGCTTGGCTGTCGCCGGGGGACCGTATTCAGATTGGCGCTCACACGCTCCGCTTTGAGACTCTCTCAACGCCCCCGGCCAAACACCGTATTGCCCCACTCGCTGCGCCGCCGCAGGTTCCGCGCTCCGACGAGCCGCCGCGCTTTGTCGGGCAGGAATTATTCTCCCCCGCGCCCTCTCCTGCGCTTGCCCCGGCCCCTGACTATCAGCCCGACGGGGGAAGCGTCGGCACGCGCCTGGTTTGCCTCTCGGGGCCATACACCGGCCAGTCGTTTCCCCTCAGCCATGCGCCCACTGCCATTGGCCGCGTATCCACGGCGACGATCTCCCTGCCCGCTGACCTGTCCCTGTCACGCACGCACGCTGAAATTACATACATCGGCGGGCGGCATCTGCTGTCCGACAGCGGCTCGGTCAACGGCACGGCGGTCAACGACGCGCCGCTGACGGAACCCCTGCCGCTCGTGCCGGGGGATGTGATTGCGCTCGGGGATACGACGCTGCGCTATGAGTAGGAGACCTGCCCCGGCTCGTTCCTCGCCATCCCTCCCGAAACGGGAAGGGTTAGGAAATTGGCATGTTCCTAATCCTTCCTTTAGGAAGGACCCTGCGATGCGAAGAATGAGCGAAGCAAGGTGGTAGGTTTCCTAAATCTGCCGCAGGCTGTCTAGAAACTCTAGGCTTTTCAAGTCCCGCTCCAAACGGGTGCGGAGGGAGCGGCGCAGGGCGAGGCGCACCTGATCCAGACTTTTCGGCCCGGCGGCGGGAAGCGAGGGCAGGGCAATGGCTCCCTCGGGACCCAGTCTTTCCAGCGTTTGCAGCAGGCGCACCGCCCCCGTGCCGAGGCCGCTGTGGTCAGCATTCGACTCCAGGTGCGCGTGCCGGGGACACAGGACGCCGCCCATCTGCACCGACAGGGCAAACATCTCGTCCCGCGCAAAGTCGCCCGGCACAGGCGTCTGACACACGGCGCATTGGGTGAGCTGAGGGGCGTAGCCGAGGTCGCGCAGAAGCTGCACTTCAAACCAACGGGCGGCGGTCTCCGGCGGGGTCATTGCCTGCGTCTGATGCAGGCCCGCCAGAAGCATCTGGTACAGTTGAGGGTTCGGAGCGTGGTCTTCGATGGAGTGGTCCAGCAAATCGGCCAGATACAGCCCATGCGCCAGCCGGGGCAGGTCCAGCCGCAGGGCCGAAAACGCCTCCGAGACCTCTGCCTGCGTCACGATTTCCAGCGTCTTCCCGCTTGCCAGCCCGAAGCGTGTGCAGGTGAGAACTTCGGTGGCCCCGGACAGGCGCGAAATCGCTTTGCGTGCGCCTTTGGCGATGGCCGAGAATCGGCCAATCTCCGGGGAATACAGGGTCAAAATGTTGTCGGTTTCGCCGTATTGCAGGCGGCGCAGGACGACAGCTTCCGTGGTGTAGGCAGGCATGATAGCAAATTATACCCGGACACCGACAGTGACAACAGCATTGACACGAGAGCGGGCGGGGCTTATAATAGAAACACCTACTATGAACATTTTTTATCGTCTGCTGTCTACCGCCGCGCTGCTGCTCGCCTTTGCGCCGTCCGCTGCCGCCGCCGGTTGGCCCGGCTTCAATGATGCCATGTTTCCCCAGGCCCCGTCGGCCCGCTCGGTGATTAACATCGACGGCAAAGGGTTTATTATTCACGGCAAGCGAACCTATATTGTCGCCGGAGAGGTGCAGTATCCCCGCATTCCCCGCGCCCTGTGGCGGGACCGGCTGCTGCGAATCAAGCGGGCGGGCTACAACACGGTTCAGACGTATCTTTACTGGAACTACCATGAGCCGCGTGAAGGACAGTTTGATTTCTCGGGCGAAAAGGACGTGGATGCGTTCTTCAAACTCGCTCAATCACTTGGGATGTATGTCATCGTTCGCCCTGGCCCCTACATCAATGCCGAATGGGACACCGGCGGCTTGCCGGTGTGGCTGCGCTTCAAGCCCGGCCTCCTGCCGCTGACCGACAACCCGCAGTTTTACGCCGCCGTTACGCCCTACTGGAACAAGATATTCCCGATTATCGTGAAAAACCAGATCACGCAGGGCGGGCCGGTGATCATGGTGCAGCTTGACAACGAGCACACGCACGATGGCCTCGGGCGCGGCATCGGCAGCGGCACGGACCTCCCGGATGCCTTCTACCGGCACTACCAGCAGGTAGCTGTGAAAGCGGGCGTAGTCGTGCCCTACTTTTTCAGTGGCCTGAACCACAGCGATGACCCGGCGGGCTACGGCCCCCTTGACACGTCAGGCCGGACGACCCCGTGGTACAGCACCGAGTTCTGGACCGGATGGTACGGATGGTACGGCGTTTCCCCCGAAAAGCAGCGTAAAGTGGTACGGGCGACGTGGAAGATTATCGCCTACGGCGGCGCGGGCTACACGCACTACACCATGGCGGGCGGCTCAGACTTTGAGACGTGGAACAACAACGAGCAGGCCGCCTCCTACGACTTCGGCTCGCCTATCGGGCAGGCGGGGGACTTCCGCTCGGACTACTGCCCGCTGAAGCGGGCGGCGCTGTTCGCCGCCGCGTTCCCCAAAGTGCTGGCGGACTCAGTCGCCTCCGCTGGCGGCGGCGCGGTCACGCTGACCAGCGTGAACGTCAGCCTCACCCGGCGCATGGGCAAGGCAGGCAGCATCCTGTTTCTGGACAACCCCGGCTACCGCCCCCGAACCGTGCAGCTTAAAGCCGCCGACGGGACGCTGACCCCGGCAGCCGGGCCAATTCGTATGGAGCCAGGCGAGATTGTCCCGGTCGTCACAAGCTACCCGCTCCTGCCCGGCGTCACCCTGACCCTGGGCGCGGCGCGGGTTCTCGGCACGGCGACGCAGGGGCGGACCATCACATTGGTCATCTACGGCGCACCGGGCGAGCCAGGTGAGCTGCATTTCCGCGTCCCGACGTCGGGCGTCACCCTGGCCCCAAGCAGCGGGGCGATGACCGCCGCGAAGGGGACCGTCACGCTGAAAACTACCTTCCCGGCAGGCAGCCCGTGTGCCTACTCGTTTCAAGTCGGGGCACAGACCGTGCGTGTGATTGCGGAGTCGTCGGCCCTGGCTGACCGGACCTGGTTCGTGCCGGTCGGTGGGCAGACGGAAATCGTCTGCGGCCCAGATTATGTCGGCGAGGCCGGGCTGAACGGGGGCCATCTGGCGCTTGAAACCGAGCAGAACGGCCTGACTGGCCCGCCCCCCGGCGCAAGCTTTTTGTTCACGGCGGACAGGCAAATCACGCTTGCCAAAACGCCAACGCCGGGCAAATCAATGGCTTCGGCGACGCCTCCCGCGCTTGGCGCGTGGCAGGCCGACTTAGCCGAGCCGCAGGCGCAGCCTGGGTTTGACGACAAAAAATGGCTGCACACGGACCAGCCGCGCCCGATGGGGGCCGACGGCGACATCAGCGCCTTTGCGTGGTATCGGACGACGCTGACCGCGTCCACCGCCGGAGAGTATCAGCTTGACATCAGCGACTATTCGGACTGGGTGACGGCCTTTATCGACGGCAAGCGTGTCGGCAGCGGCGAGGTTCACCGTACCACGAGCGACGCCATGACGCCCCGCCCGCAGAGCGCCCGTATGACGGTCACGCTGACCGCTGGCCCGCACACACTGGCCCTCTTCGCGGCCCACTATGGCCGCAACAAACTGGTGACGTATTATGGACCGCTGGATACGATTGACTCCAAAGGTATTACCGGCCCGGTCACGCTGGCCCCGGTGTCGGGGCTGTCGCAGGACCTTCCGGTGTTTCGCTGGAAGGCCGACGACGGCGGCGTGTTCGATGCCGACACGCAGGCCGCGCCGACGCTGGACACGACCGGGGCCGACTGGCAGGATGCCCATCCTTACGACGACGTGTTCCACGGAAAGCTCGGCTCTGCCTGGTTCCGCGTCCCCCTGCCGGATGTCCCCGGCCCGCATCGGCATTTGACGTTTGCCAGTGTGGACGACCTCGGCACGGTGTACCTGAACGGCAAGCAAATCGCCTCTGGCATCGGCATCAACGCCAATGCCACGGTCGATCTGGACGCCGCCTGGCGCACGGACGGGCCGAATGTGCTGGCCGTGCGGGTGCAGAACACAGCAGACGGCGGCGGTCTGGGCAAGGTCACTTTGACTGGCGGCCTCACCGACGGCATCCCGCTGACCGGCTGGCGCATGCACGGCGGCGAACCCGTGCCGGTCTCAACTGCCTGGAAGCCGCTGACCGCCGGAACCGCTCCCGGCGTGCCTGCCTGGTACCAAACGGAGTTCACCGCAAACCCGCCCGCCCCGAATGGCCCGCACCCGGTCCTGCGCGTGCAGACATCGACGCTGACGCGGGGGGAGGTCTGGCTGAACGGGCACAATCTGGGCCGCTACCCGGAAGTCTCGCGCAGCGACTCCGGCGGCGGGCAGCTTGTAGACGGCGTCTACCTGCCCGAATGCTGGCTCAAGCCGGGCCGCAATGTGCTGATGATTTTCGACGAAGAGGGAGCCGCGCCCGCCGGGGTGAAGCTGATGATTGAGCAGGCCGCCAGCCGCCGCGATGTGTTCCTTACCGCTTTTGTCCGGCTGGGTAGAAGTCGTCTTTCCCGATAGGAAAGACGAAGCACAGTGCTGAAAAGCATTATGCCTGCACTCGCGGAACTGCGGGCTGGGAAACAGAAAGGAAGCGCCTTGTCCTTGTGGGAATTGTCTCACAGGACGCAGGGCATTTTCGGTTTTCTTTTTCCCTCGTGAGTGATTTTACCGATTATGTCCAACACCCAAAGCAGGCAGCCGCAAGATGCACAAACTCAAAGCCCAGGTGGAGCGCCCGCTTGCGCCCGAGGAAGTGCGGCGGGTCCGCAAAAAGCTCGGTCTGACTCAGAAAGAAGCAGGTCTGCTGCTGGGCGGTGGCCGCAACGCCTTCCAGCAAGTACGAGAGCGCGGAAGTGCTGACCTCTCAGGCCATTTCCAACCTGCTGCGCGTGCTGGAACAGCACCCGGCGGCGCTGGAAGTCCTGCGCCCCCGGCCCTGACACAAGCCTTCGGCGCGACCCGGACAAAGCAAAAGCGGCTCACAAACTACTCTGTGAGCCGCTTTGACATTCTCTAATTCCTCTGCACTTCTGCCCAGGGGAGCAGGCGCGGCTGAACAACTTTGAAGAGCATATCTGTGGCAAGGCCGAGGAAACCGAGGATGAAGATGCCGACAAAGATTTCGTCGGCGCGGGAGAACCGCTGGGCCTTCATGATCGCATAGCCGAGGCCCGAGGAAGTGGCGACAACTTCAGCGATCACCAGATAAGTCCAGGCCCAGCCAATCATCGTCCGGCAGGTATCCAGCAGACCGGGCAGGGTGGCCGGCAGCAGCACATGGAACAGCACCTGCAGCCGGCTTGCACCGAGGGTGCGAGCGGCATTCAGCAGGTCCTTCGGCACCTGCCGGGTGACATCGGCGACGACCAGCACCATTTGGAAATAGGTGCCCAGGAAAATCAGCAAAATCTTTGCTGGCTCGTCAATCCCCGCAATCACCATGACCAGTGGAATAAGCGCCGGGACGGGAACGTAGCGGACAAATCCAACAAACGGCTCATGGGCTGCCTCGGCGCACTTATACGCGCCCATGAGAATGCCGAGTGGGATAGCAAGCACGGCGGACAGCAGAAACCCGATGCCGATGCGGGTAATGCTGATCTTCATATCAGGCAGCAAATCACCGCTCTGGTACATCTCGATTCCTGCCTGGAACATATGGGTCGGAGTCGGCAGGATCAGGGCATTTGCCCGGCCTGTGTAGCTGAGAAAGCACCAGGCGGCAATGGGCAGAAGAAACGAGGCGGCGGCTATCGAGAGATAGGCACCGCGCGGAATGTCTTCGCCGAGCCGGAACAGACCGGGCCACCGCCTCCTGCGAACTGTTTGCCGGGCCTGTTCCTCTGCCTGATTACTTAAAGTGACTGCCATGTTTAATCCACTTTCAGCGCGTAATCGTAAGGCGGCTTCTTGCCTAAGCCCTTCTGAACAGCGGCGTTGATGAAGGTTTGGTCAATGGCCGACGCATAATCAGGCAGCTTCGGAATCTGCTTCTCGTCAAGCAAAAATTGGGTGATCGAGGGGCCGCTGGTAAACAGCGAGGTCGGCTTGGCGCTCTGGGTAAACGCCGCCTGCGCTTCAGAGGCATCAAAGATGCGCGTGCCTTTGATGAAGCTTTTGTAAAACGCGATCTGCTCGGCGGGCGTGCCGGGGTCTTTCGCGGTATCGGCCATGATCTGCACGGCGGCGTCTGGATTCTTCCGCCACCAGTCCATCGAATCGTACCACGCATCAACGATGCCCTGGACATCCTGGGGGCGGGTGGAAACGACTTTGGATTGGAACACCAGAAGATCGGGAATTTGACCGGGCAGAGCGCGGCTGTCGAAAATGACATGGGAGCCGGGCATCTTGGCAAGAAGCTGACTTTTGTTCGGCTCCCAGACTGCGACCGCGTCCACCTGCTTGCCGATTAGCGCGGCAGGGCAGTCCTGGACTTTGATGTTGACGTAGGTAATATCTTTCTCAGTCATCCCGTTTGCGGCAAGGGCTTTGTCCAGCAAAAACTGCTCGACCGTGCCAAGTTCCGTCGCAACTTTTTTGCCCTTTAAGTCGCGTATGGTATGATACTGCGGCCCGGCGACAACCGCATCATTGCCTGCCGAATTGTCGTTGATCAAGACGACCTTTGCCGCCTGACCCTGTGCCAGCGGTCCCATGGTATCGCTCCATGTCTGGCAATTGGCGTCTACCTGATTTGCCGCAAAAGCGTTCAGGGAGTCTGTGTAGTTTGGAAACCAGACCAGCTTGACGTTGACATTGTGCTTCTTGAAAAAGCCTTGTTTGTCAGCAATTGCCCAGGCGGTCCAGCCGGGCCAGTCTGAATAGCCGATGGTGACTGCGCCGCTGGCGTTCGCGGTCGCAGTGGGGGAACTGGACCCGCTGGGCGCGGCGGCCTGCTTTGGTCCGCATCCCGCAAGTGCAAAAGCGGCCAGAAGGGACGTGGTAAGAAGGGACGTGGCAAGAGGGCAATGGGCAAAACGCATGAAAACGCTCCTTTTCAGAGGGCGGCGGCGGAAGCCGTGCCAGATTGGAAAAGAGCGCCATGCTCCGGGGGGACTCAACGATGAGGCAGTGTCAGTATACAAACTTTCCGGCAGGCTGTCAAGCCTCAAAACACAATTTTCGTCTGCGCTGACGCAAAACAGAGAATTGACTGCTACAATGACGAAAACCGTCATGAGGGAAGCCTGTCAAGCATGTCAAACGTCACACGTCGGGACCCGGAAAAAGAGACTTCAATCCATCTGGATGAGTTGGATCACAAAATTATCGCGGTCCTTCAGGAAAATGCCCGCCTGACAAACGCCGAAGCCGCCGTACAGGTCGGCAGCAGTGAGCCGACCGTGCGTCGCCGTGTAGACCGGCTGCTTCAGCATCAGGTCATCAAGATTGTCGCCGTTGCGCCTCCATTCTCGCTCGGCTACCATGTTGTTGCGATTCTGGGCCTTCAAATTGACCATAGCCGCCTGACGGAGATTCAGGAAGCCTTGCTGGCGATGCCGGAAATCCGCTTTGCCGGTGTGACGCTCGGCTCTTATGATGTCGTCACGGAAGCCTGGTTCCAAAACAATGCCGAGCTGCTGTCGTTCCTGCATGAGCGTTTGAGCAAAATTGCCGGTATTCAGAGAATTGAATCACTGCAAGTTGTAAAAATGATCAAGTACGCCTACGACTGGGGTGTCCAGCCTTCAGCCTGAACTCACTTTTTCGTCATACTCGCGGGCTAATTGCCGAAATTCGTCATTTTAGGAACTATTTTATTCTGGTGGGTTGACAAGAGCGTACCCTGCCTGTATACTGCAATCAGCTCACCGGCGAGCTTCCTTGTGTTGATTAGGAGCTTTTCTATGCCGGACGATGTCTTCCCCGCCCCCCTTTTGTTTGAAGAAACACTGTTTGAAGAAACACTGTTTGAAGAAACACTCATGCCTGGCGCCGCCTGGGCGCACGTTCTCAAGCGTGGCACGGCCCTGCGGCTGACCGACACCGAAGGCGGCGCGAATGCCGGGGCGATTTTTTACAATGCCGACTGCCCCGTCGAGCGCCTGAATATCCCTGACACCCTGAAAGCCCAGCACCTCGCCCGTCTCGCGCAGAACTGCGTATTATACTCGGATATGGGCAGGGTGCTCTGCTCCGTCACCCGTGACACGCTCGGCTGGCACGACGTCCTTTGCGGCTGCCTTGATGCCGCTGCCGTCTGTGCCAAATACGGCGAGGCAGGGTATCAGGAGCGCCGCAACGACTTCCACAGAAACGCCCGCGACAGCTTCTTAATTGAGTTGGAAAAGTATGGCCTGGGACCGCACGACTTGTCGCCGAACGTCAACTTTTTCAGCAAAGTCAGTGTTGGGGAAGAGGGTGCGATGGCCTACGAGCTTAATCACTCGCCGCCGGGCAGCTTTGTGGAGCTGCGGGCCGAAATGAACGTCTTGCTCCTCCTTTCCACCTGCCCGCATCCGCTGGACCCAACCCCGATTTACGCCCCAAAACCGGTGTATCTGTCTCTGCGGCGTGCCGCGCCCCCGACCGCCGACGATCCCTGCCGCCTGTCCTGTCCCGAAAACGGACGCGGCTTCACTTTGACGGAGCGGTACTTTCTCTGATGAACTTTCTTTCAACCCCTAGCTTGCTCGACCCGGCGGACGCCCTCTACAGCCGAATTATCCCGGCAGGCGAGTCCTGGCTGCATCCTCTCATGCAGGGCTACACTCTTCGGATCGTAGACCTGGAAGGCAACCAGGCTGTAGACACATTGTTTTATGACGCGCAGGACTACGCAGACCGGTACGATTTCCAAAACACGATCCGTGCCCAGCAAAATATCTACTTGACAGCGGGAACGCGGCTGATGTCAGCCGCCAACAACGTCCTGCTGACGATCACCGCCGATACCTGTGGGCGGCATGATACGCTTGGGGGGGCGTGTTCGACCGAGAGCAATCAAGTGCGTTACGCGCTGGATAAATCTTATATGCACGCCTGTCGTCAGAGCTTTGTGACGGCTCTGCTGCGCTCCGAATACGGCCTGACAAAACGAGACATCCCGAACAACATTAATTTCTTCATGAATGTGCCGGTGACGCCGGACGGCGGACTGACATTTGAAGACGGCATTTCGGAAGCCGGAAAATACGTGGAGATGCGGGCCGAGCGGGACGTGCTAGTAGTCTAACCTGGTAGGACAGTTGGGTAGAGCCGCTTCAATTTGATGCGGGCATCCTCGGTCGTGAACCGCCAGTCAATCGTGACGCGGCTGGCATTGCGCCCCTCTTGCCAGGCGGCCACTT